>Ga0172369_10001872_pt1 | contig 29713 bp, 23 predicted proteins | sample LakKiv25m_FD_114539 | JGI IMG/M metagenome (GOLD analysis project Ga0172369, IMG submission 114539) | Freshwater microbial communities from Kabuno Bay, South-Kivu, Congo - kab_022012_11.25m | ecosystem: Environmental > Aquatic > Freshwater > Lake | place: Democratic Republic of the Congo...
GCTGTAATTCTCTATTTCAACATTGGATATTACCTTGCTGATCGATATACCTCTATCGGATTGGATCTGGAATATTCAAGTGCGGTAGATGAGTTAATAATCACCGGAAAAGATGATTGCTTCATAGGAGAGAGAAGAAAACCATTATGAAGTTATTTTTTCCATTGTGACAATTATATGGCCAATACTTCTGATAATGTCAATACTTACCTGGGCGTGGTGGTTAATTTTTTCTGGTGGCCTATTAGAAATAATAGGCGCAGGAACATTTTTTTCAATTACTGCGTGTTTGGTATTGCTCAAAATTGGTATGTATTTTATGAGAAAATCAAAAGAATAATTTTCCCGCTTCGGCCGGATTTTTATTGCAAAAAGATGAAAAATCGTGTAAAGTTCGAAAGTCGTAATAATAACATTTGGCGTTAGATATTTGGTCCATATCAAATATCTGTCGCTAAAATCAATATCTATATCCCATGGGACAACTTGAATATAACGAACTTAAAGTCGGTACTATTTTTACCAAAAATGAAGATCCAAACCCCTATCAGGTTTTGGAATACGCGTTCATCCGAATGCAACAAAGAAAGCCGGTGACTCAGTTAAAAATTAAAAACCTTTTAACAGGAAAAAATCAAGATTATACCGCACATCAAAACGAGGACTTCCGTGAGGCAGAAATCGAAATGATGCCCGTAACATTCCTTTATCACAGCAAAGATCAATATTTCTTTAATGAAACAGGAAATCCAAAAAATCGATTTTTCTTAACTGACGCAGTAGTGGAAAATATGGGAACATTTCTTAAGCCAAATCTAGAAGTAAAAGCATACAAATTTGGAGAAAAATTTATTAATATTGAACTTCCCGTAAAAATGGAATTTAAAGTTACCGAAGCAGCTCCTGCGGTACGCGGAAATACCGCACAGGGCGGAGACAAAGTAGTTGTGTTGGAAACGGGAACAAAACTCACCGTCCCGATGTTTATTAACGAAGGAGATGTGGTAAGGGTAAACACTCAAACTGGAGCATACGTAGAACGAGTTGAGAAAGCATAGAGATAGCCACTAGGGCTTAGAAACCGAAAAAATCCCTATACTACGGGGATTTAATTATCACCCATTTTCCAATTTTTTAAGTGCGTCGGAAAGTGCAGAACGTAAATCATTCATATGCAACCCCTGTGTCACTTCTTCTGTTTGTATGTCTCCTATCCCTGATGTAAGCGATGATAAACTTAGTACTTTTTTTTGTTCCCCTTCCTCTCTTTCTTCCAAATCTGAGCTTTTGAATCGTGACTCATCAAAAATTGATGAACGCTTCACCGACCCAATTTTATTCGTTGTGTGACTGACGTCCCCTGTCGATCGTACGTTATCTACTCTTCGCTTTTCAAATCGTTGTTTTACATTCTCCACAGACTTTCGAAACGGACGTATCTCATTTAACTCACGATTTGGACGTGTCCCTCTTTGATTTGTTGAAACGCGGATATCTATCTTTTGCTCTTTTGGCTTCTGTTCTTCGTTGCCAAACGATTTTTTGATTTCAAATTCAATGCCAAGCCTTGCGAGATCTTCGGTGTGCTTCGATTGTGGCGTCCGTTCGCGTGTTAAATTTTCAGGCATAACCCTCACCGGCGCTAACTCTCCCGCCTTCACTTTTCCATAACACTCAGGACAATATACTGGTCTTCCTGGAATTGGAGTAAACGGAAGTTTTACATGCTTTCCACAGTTCATACAATCAACCTCATTCTCTCCTTTTGACGCATCATCTCCATCATCGCCACCTACACCACTCCACGACATTATTTCTCGTTCAACGCTCCATACTTGTTTCGTATATATTTTTCGTGAATTAGTAATAACCGCATTTTCAACATCAGTTGACGATTTCAACTTAAATGGAGGTAGTGTCTGCGCAGAAAATGGTCTACTTCTAAACCCATCAACAAGCAACTTCAAATAGACATTAAAGTTTGGAAGATTCACCATATCGGTTGGTGTAAATTCCGGCTCAAACTCTTTTGAAAGAAATTCAGCGTCAGCCGCTCCGACACGAAACATTAACATCGTGCCAACGTTTCCGAACACTGCATCACGGACGATGGTGGAACCAGTGGTAGTGAGCTGTCCAATATATTGGTGTGCCAATATAAGATTTAAACGATATTTTCGCGCCTCAGAAAGAATGTTTGCAAATGAGTCGGTGGCAAAGTTTTGAAACTCGTCGACATGGAGATAAAAATCAACTCGTTCATCTTCAGGAATTCGAACGCGTTCCATCGCCGCAAGTTGTATTTTCGTAATAAGCATCGCGCCCAACAATGCGGAGTTGTCTTCCCCAATTCTTCCCTTTGATACGTTTACCAAAAAGATTTTTCCCGAATTCATAATATCGAGGATATTGATAGTACTCTTTGGCTGCCCAACAATGTTTCTTACAATTGGAGTTGAAAGGAACTGTCCCACTTTATTCTGAATAGGTGCGATTGCCTCGTTTCTAAATTGATCCTTCCACTCCTCAAATTCATTGATCCAAAATGCCTTAACCACGGGATCTTTTACGTTCGCAATTATTTTTTGTCGATAATCTTTATCAACTAAAATTCTTGTGATGCCGAGCAGGGTTGTTCCCGGAGTATCAAGCAATGCCAAAATTGCATTGTTCATAATGTACTCCATACGAGCAGACCATACACCGGACCAAATCTTAGTGAAAATCCCCATCAAACCCGATGCAACAAGATGCTTATATTTTGGATCGGGAAGTTCAAGAATATTGAACCCAATTGGATAATCAGTATCCGCAGGGTTAAAATACACCACATCTTTTATGCGTTCCTCGGGAATCATTGAAAGCACGCCCTCCACAAGTTCTCCGTGTGGATCAACCACACACAGACCTTCACCATTTGCAATATCTTGAATGACAAGGTTGTGAAGCAAAGAAGACTTACCAGTACCCGATTGTCCAATCACATACATATGTTGGCGCCTGTCTTTTCTTTTTACGCCAAAAAGCTGATCCTTGTTACGGAAATTAGTACGCCCGAAATATGCAACGTCTCGCTTCTCTTCTTCCATCTTTTCTAATTATACCCTATCCTCATTTTTATATAAAAATACTCCCGCATATACGGGAGCAAAATAATTATCGGAAGGTTACTAAGCCCCTTAGCAATCCTCCCTCCTGAAAAACGGGAAGATGGGAAAACTTACCCATTATCCTGTCCGCACGCATATTGTGCAAAAACCTTTCATTTCTGATCCTTTTTTTCATCTCCTTTTGCGACAATACTTCTGTCGCACAAAATTTTTTTTTGGACCTGTAAACAATGTCACTTTTTTTCAGGAGTACCATAATGATCCTTTCTTATTATTATTAAAAGTTGCTCTATTACTTTAGCACAAATGCCCAAGATGTCAATACCCTGCAACGAGCGGAAAAATTTGGTCTCACTATTGGATATTTATTCACCCTTTAATTACGAAGTGAACTATGAAAGTGTTGCTTTAATACGGCGAACTCCTTGGGAGACTGCCTCCTCTTTTTGAATCTTAAACGTTCCCAAAATCCCCGTGTGCTCCACGTGGGGGCCACCGCAAATTTCTGCAGAATAGTCTCCGATAAAATATACCTTTAAATTGTTTCCCAGCGTAGAATATTTCTCCTCAAATATTCCCATTGCTCCCCGCTTCTTTGCCTCGTCTACCGAAAGTATTTCAAAGTGAACTGGTAAATCCTTTTTTATTGTTTCGTTTACCTTGTCTTCGATTTTTTTTATTTCTTCTGGTGTTACTTTGGTAGGATGTGAAAAATCAAATCGCATTCTCTCCGCGGTAAGATTGCTCCCCCGCTGTTCAACGTGAGGACCTAAAATCTCACGCATTGCCTGGAGCATAAGATGAGTTGCCGTATGATATTTCACTACCTGTTCAGAATTATCGGCAAGTCCCCCTTTAAATACCCCAGCGGAGGCAGTTCTTGAAAGCTCCTGATGCTGCTCAAATTCTTTCTTAAATTCATCAATGCTTACACTAAATCCCCGCTCCCTTGAAAGCTCAGCAGTAAGTTCAATCGGAAACCCATACGACTGATAAAGATTAAATGCAATTTTACCATCAATCCTTGTTAATTTCTCAAATTCGTTTAACCCTTTTTTTAACGCGAGTCCAAATTTATCCTCTTCACGTTCAAGCTCTGAACAAATCTTTTCTGTACTTTTTTCTAATTCAGAATATGAGTTTTTAAATATTAAAATAACTTGGCCCGCAATATTCTTGCAGAATTTTTCTTCAATCCCAATCTGTTTCCCGTATCGCACCGCACGACGAATCAATCGGCGAACCACATATCCCTGTCCAATATTTGATGGAACAATTCCTCGTTCATCACCAAGAATAAATGTTGCCGCACGGAGATGATCGGCAATGATTCTCATTGCACGTGTATCTTCAATATTTTCCCCATACTTCTTTCCTGACAACTCTTCAATTTTTTCTATAATTGGTTTAAATGTATCAATCTGGTAGAGATCGCAATTATTCAACACCGAAACCGTTCGCTCAAGTCCCATTCCCGTATCAACATTTTTTTGAGAAAGTGGAACATATGTTCCCTCTTTTGTTTTGTTGTACTGCATAAATACATCATTCCAAATCTCAACCCACAATGGATTGTCATCATTGAATGATTCAGGAACTTCTTCGAGTTTTCCTGTCCAATAAAACATTTCAGTGTCTGGTCCACATGGACCTGTTTCTCCCGCTGGCTCCCACCAATTATTTTTCTTTGGAAGTTTCGCAATTCTTTTTTCTGAAATTCCCAATGATTTCCATTTTTCGAATGCCTCGGAATCAAGTGGCGCGTCATTGTCTCCCATAAATACCGAAGCTGCTAAAAGATTTTTATCAAAACCCAACCACTCTTTTGAGGTGAGAAATTCAAAACTATATTCAATTGCCTTATCTTTAAAATATTCACCCAAAGACCAATTTCCCAACATCTCAAAAAAGGTTAAATGGGTGGTATCCCCAACTTCGTCGATATCGCTCGTCCTAATACATTTTTGAGCACTGGTGAGCAATTTCCCCCCTGGATGTTTCTCGCCCAAAAGATACGGAACAAGTGGATGCATTCCCGCGGTAGTAAAAAGCACTGTAGGGTCATTTTCAGGAATCAAAGAAGCGGAAAGAATTACGGAGTGTCCTTTCGACTTAAAGAATTCTAAGTATTTATTTCGAATTTCCGATGATGAAACCATATATACATAGTACGAAAAATGACAAGATGATACAAATGGTAATATTTGCAAAAATAATGCAAGTACCTGGTCTTTATTTAGAATTTGAAATTCCTACCTACCGCCTGCCTACCGCCTGCCTACCGGCAGGCAGGGCAGGCAGGGCAGGCGGGTATAAATTAAAATTCAAAACCCCCAGAGGGGGTTTTGTTAGTATCCTTCCAATTTCTTTATATCTCGATGATTTCTTATTTTATCAAGTGCTTTTGCCTCGATTTGTCGAATACGCTCCCGAGTCACCCCAAACACTTTCCCCACCTCTTCAAGCGTGTGTGGGATGTTATCCTCAAGTCCAAATCGCATCGAAAGAATCTTTCGCTCCCTATCAGTTAAATCAACCAATACTTCCTTTATTTGATCTCGCAGTAATGCTGCGTTTGCAAGCTGATCAGGACTCATACTCGTCTCATCTTTGATAAAATCAGAAAGCGTTGAATCTTCGTCATCATCTCCAATTGGCGTTTCAAGCGAAATGACTTCTTGTGAAATCTTCTGAATATAGTGAACCTTCTCGACGTCCAAGTTCATTTCTGTTGCAATCTCCTCAGGAAGTGGCTCACGTCCCAATTCTTGCATAAGCCGTCGCTTTGTTTGGGTATATTTAGTTATGGTTTCAACCATATGCACGGGAATACGAATAGTACGCGAATAATCAGCAAGTGCACGCGTTACTGCCTGACGAATCCACCATGTTGCATACGTTGAAAATTTAAAACCTCTACGATAATCAAATTTATCTACCGCGCGGGAAAGTCCGATATTTCCTTCTTGCACTAAATCAAGAATTGAAAGATGTGGTGAACGATTTACATATCGCTTTGCGATGGAAACTACGAGACGGAGGTTTGCCTGAATTAACTTTTGTCGCGCCGATTCATCTCCTTCTTCGATTCTCCGTGCAAGCTCACGTTCTTCTTTAGTATTTAAAAGTGGGGTTCTCCCAATTTCTTTGAGATACATTTGTACCGCATCAGGAAGATCAGAATCGATACGAGTTGCATCTTGTAGCTCTTGATAAGAAATTTCGTCGCGCTCCTTATTTACGCTCTCAATAAGTGAATCGGTTTCTTTTATTTTTATTCCTTCTTGATCAAGTCGCCCATACACAATTTCAAGAAACGAAAGTTTCTTTTCAATCGCGGGAAAGAAATTTAAAATTTCAGCATCAGTAACAAATCCACGGACACGACCACGACGAAGCAAATCGTCTAAACTTGCTACATACTCTTCAGGAATTATGTAATTCTTTCTTTCTTTTGGCTCCGGTTTTTTGTTCTCCTGAACAACTACATATTTCTTCTGTTTTACCGGCCTAACCGATTTTGATGGTCTTGTTGTTTTCTTTTTTACAACCTTCTTCTTTTGAACCCTCTTTACCGCTTTTTTTTGTTTTTTTACTACCTTTTTCGTATTTTTTTTCTTCATACGTTTATTGTGAGTGAATTTATTTTTTGAGTGCAATCTTGAAACTTCCTCGTCGCCTCAAGGAGTTTCTCGTCTTCTCCACATGCTTCAGCGTTTTTCATTTCGCGCTTGAGTGTTTCCTGCATCTCCCGATAATACTCCAGTTGTAACTGGCGTATGAGTTCTTTTGCCTCTTCTTCGAGGTCAATATTATCTGCGGATCCAAATAAATAAGTTGATTGCATTTGGAATACGGTTGCAGATTCCGCCCCAGGGTTTTCGAGCACCGAAAGAAACGGCCGAGGCATAAATTCCTTATTTGTTAATACTATATCCTTAAATCGATCATTTGTAAATGCGAGTGAAATCAATTGACGCGCAATAACATCTATTCTACGCCCTTGTGAGTATATTTCTTTCACCCGTTCTTGTTTTGTTTCTTCTCCTTTTTTTTGACTCTCAATCAACTCAAGCTCAATGTTCAATGATGTCTCAGGAACACTCGACTCACGCGAAAGTTCACGAAGCCATTCGGATCGCTCAACTGAACTTTTGAGTGAGGAAAGAATTTCAAGTAAGTGATGAACAACCCGTTTTTTTAACACAATATCACCTCGTATTTTTTCAGATTTAAAATAGGTCTGGAAAAGAAATTGAAATGCAGAACGCGCATCAATAACTGCACGCTCCATAAATTGTGGATCCTTTAGTAGTGCATCGGCCGGATCTTTGAAATCTCCTAATGATATAACCTTCGTATGAAAATCATATGCATTAAAAAGAGAAAGAGTTCGTTCAAGTGCTTTTCTTCCTGCGTCATCATTATCAAAACTCACAATAGCGGTGTCAGAAATTTTTCGTAATCGCTCCAAATGTTGCTCGGTAAATCCAGTCCCAGAAACAGCGACACAATTTTTTATTCCACATTGCCACGACATTAGAAAATCCATCTGTCCCTCAACCACTACGAATATTTTTGTCTTCGCTATATCATTTTTCGTTTTATTAAGTCCATATAAAATACGTGATTTATTAAATACTGGAGATTCTGGGCTATTCATATATTTCGGATTATCGGGGTTTTCCGCCGACACGCCAAACACGCGCCCGGTAAATGCAACAGTTTTCCCAATGTGATTTAAAATCGGAAACATAATTCTTCCATCAAACCGATCTCGATATAGTCCGCGCGAATTTCTATAAAGGAGTCCCGCCCGAACAGCATCGGCAACCGCATATTTTTTTTGTATTAAATGCAAGGTAAGCGATTCACCACCAGGAGAAAAACCAATCTCAAATTCTTTAATTGTTTCATCGGTTAATCCACGTGTTTTAAGATAATTAAGCGCAGCACTATTTTTTTTCAATGCTTCAACAAAAAATGACTTAGCCTCTTCATTTATATCGTACAAGATGCCAAACTCTCTCTGATGTTGTGGGTTAATATTTGCAAGTTGAACTCCCGCTTTTTCAGCAAGGAATCTAAGCGCTTCGGGAAATTCTAAATTTTCATATTTCATCACAAACGTGATGATGTCACCCCCTTCTCCACATCCGAAACAATGCCACCGTCCCCTATCAGGAGAAACAATAAAAGACGGGGTCTTTTCATTATGAAACGGGCAGTTTGCTTTTAAATTCTTTCCTGCTGGAGTAAGTGTGATGTATGTCTGTAATACTTCAACAACAGAAAGGCGCTCTTTTATTGTGTCTATATCTTTTGACATTCTGCTTCCAGTGTACTGTGAAAATAGAATTCCTCACAGTTGAAAATTAATCATATTTATAGCATAATACACCCAATCATTAATAACTTAGAAAAGAGGTGTTCAATGTACATATTTCTGTATTTCATACTAGCAATTGCTCTTGCAGTATTGCCTACAGGCCTCTTGGTGAGCAAATTTGTCTTTAAACAAGACATAAGAAACCTTGGCAGTGGAAACCCTGGTGGTACCAATATATGGAGAATTTATGGATGGAAATGGGGACTTCCTGTAATTCTCATTGATGCAGCAAAATCAATGGGTGTCGTATTACTCATACCATCACTAATCATTTTCAACGCACTTGGATCAAATCAGATTTTCCTTGTTGCAACACTCGCCGGCACGGTAGCTATAGTGCTAAATATTTTTAACCCACTATTACATTTTAAGGGTGGCAAGGGAATTGCAACAGGAATTGGAGTTCTCATCGGCTTAGACACATTCGTTGCGCTTATAACAATCTGCTCATTTTTAATTATCTGCTTGTCCTATAAATTCAAAAGTAATAATATTTTTAAGGCTTCATTGACCGGCACAACAACAGCACTGGTCTGCGCTATAATTATGGGACGAGTTATCTCTGAAATTATTTTGCTTGCAATGATTTTTCTACTCACATTCTTTGCTCACCGCAAAAATATTCGGAATTATTTACAAAATAAAAAGCTCCTCACCTGAGGGGCTTTAAAAAATATATGAATAGAAAACCGTAATATGAGAATTTCTATTATTTAAAATGTCGGAATTTTCTCCATCTCTCCTCCTTGTGATTGTGGCGTTGAGTTGCTCCCACATTTTTTTGTTCGATAAAATTCCCATTCCTCGCACGCCCTCCCATCATCAAACACGCATATCGCATATTGATTTCCATTCACATCAGCCCGAAATTCTAATATTCCATCCTGGTCTAAACAAAAAACAGAAGCAGGATTTGCAAGTGATGTAGTCGTCGATGCTATATCCTTGTTCGCAATCACACATTCGCGATCTGGTTTCGGATCACGAGGATTCCCATGTTTTACCCACCCATTTGCCGCGCAAACCCAAAAATCTTCGGGTCCCCCATAAATAAAACGAAGCATCAGGAAAATTATCAAAACTCCACCAACAACGATACTAATTACGCCTACAATTTTTTTTGTTCCCATATTCTTATTATAGAAAACAATATTTCAAAAATTTGAACCTTATTCACTTACTGTTTTTTCTTCAGTGCGAACCGCCTTAGTCATATTTTTCGGAAACATTTTTACTGCAATACCCACAGAGAAAATTGCGATCAAAATCCCTACAATAGAGTCAGTTGGCCAATGGACCCCAGAATAAATACGGGCAAATGCATTAACAACCGCAAACACTAAAAAGATGGCCCCCCACCGGCGGGAAAATAACAGAATGCAACACCCAAATAATGTAAGTACAATCGCGTGACTTGAAGGGAATGCATATGAATTTTCTAAAAATAGCGGAGTAATCCCGAGAGCGAGAAATGGTCGTGGACGATCATAAAAATATCGTATTACCTCAAAAATAAGTCCGCGCGCAAGGAGTCCAGAAAATGCAAGAATTAAAAAAATGCGGATCCTTTCTTTCCAATTAGGAATCTTTATCCATAAAATTATTGCTATGATACCAACGATATACGGAAGATATTCTGCAATTGCAACAACAAACCAGTCAACTATTGCTGACCGGTTTGCAAATCCATTAATAAACTGGAATAACTCAAGATCAAACATTATTGTTTTACAAATGGCAAAAGACCCATTATTCGCGCGCGCTTAATTGCGTTTGCAAGACGTCGTTGATGCTTCGCACACACCCCAGTGTGGCGAGGATCAATGATCTTTGCCTGACTTGATGTGTAACGCTTTAGCAACTCGACATTTTTAAAATCGATTTCTTTTGCGTTTTGTGAACAGAATGAACATTGTTTCATCATATGTAGTTCTAAAATGGTATTTCATCCGACCTGATATCGTCTTCTAAATTTATTTCTGGAAGTTCTTCCTTCATATCATCAAGAAAATTATCCTTTGGCAACTCTTGCGAATATTCCTTTTGTCCGCCACTATAACTTGCGTTACTCACCCCCGCGGCACGTGGGCCCATCTGCATGCGCTCACATACTACTTCGGTTGTATAGCGCGTCTGCCCAGACTTATCCTGCCAACTTCGTGTCTGTAGCCTTCCCTCAACAAGTGCCATTGTTCCTTTTTTAAGAAACTGACTTGCAACTTCCGCTTGTCTCCCCCACACTACGATATTGTGAAATTGGACCTCTTCTTGCTTCTGCCCATTTTTTGCAATCCAATTTCTATTTGTTGCAAGTGAAAACGACGCGACTGACTGTCCTCCTGGAGTACTGCGAAGTTGAGGATCGCTCGTTAGCCGACCGATAATAAAGACTTTATTGAGGTTCATCTCGTTAGAAATTAATTTGATTTATGTAGTGTGACTTTTTTATTTTGAATTCCATAAGAAGTGAGATTTCTAGCAGTATTCACAATATATGGTTATTGTAATATCTCCTCTATCTTTTTCTCAAGCGCCTCATTTGGAAGCATCGCCTGAAAAGCACTTTTTAATCGTGATGGTTTTTTGGGAACATCAATATTTCTTCGCTCAACCCCCTTTTTTTCAATATTTTCAATAATAAGCAAACGAATCACTGACTCGATCTCAGAAATATCTTTTTTCATTCCACTCACCTCTTCACGAGGAGCAGTAATATCAAATGTTACAAAGAACGCATATTGTTGCTTCTTTATATCATATGAGAGACGAATCTTTTGGGTTGGCTTTTCAGCAAGCAATTCTGCTTTATGCACTTTAAATACATGCTTCACTGCCTCCGTTGATTCCTCACGAATTAGTACGTTTACCTCAAATTGTGTAATTATTTTTTCATCCATAACAATGCGAATATGAACTTTATAGTAGCGAAAGAATTGACTTTAGTCAAATACATTCTCGCTTTCTTCATTTGTTTTTTCTTCAACTTCTTGTGGTTCGCCAAGAGTTTCTCGAGCATCATCGGCAATAAGCTCTTCTTTTGGTATTTCCTCACTTGACACAAGGATCTTCCCACGATTATCCTCCTCCCTCATTCGATCAATGATATCACTCGAAATCCCATATTTTCCTGTTCCCGCAGGAATAAGTTTCCCAATAATGACATTTTCTTTGAGTCCGCGAAGTGGATCGACTCTCCCCTCAACTGACGCACTTACCAACACCCTACTTGTTTCTTGAAAAGATGCAGCCGATAAGAAGCTTGACGAGCTTAATGCAACTCGCGTAATACCTAATACTTTCAAAATACCTTTTGCTATAATCCCTTTTGCTTTCTTTGTTGCACGATTTGAAGTAATAAAGTCAGATTTTTCAACAAGATCGCTCGGCATAAAATCTGAATCTCCTGCCTCCTTCACATAAATTCGTGAAAGCATTTGTCGTGCAATAATTTCAATATGTTTATCGTTAATTGCCGCACCTTGAGTAACATAAATTTTTTGTACTTCATTCACAATATAACGCTCTGCATCTTCAAGTCCGCGAAGCACTAATAGCTCACGAATATCGAGCGGCCCTTCAGTGAGCGCGTCCCCTTTCTTAATTGAATCTCCCTCCTTCACCTTAAACATCGCGGTTGCAGAAACCATATATTCGTCAACATTTGCTTTAACTGATTTTTTATTTTTCGCTCCCGCTTTTGCAACCTTAATAATTTTCGCAAGTCCGCGCTCTTCTATTTCAGTTATCACTCCATCATTCTTTGCAAGTGGCGCTTTCCCTTTTGGTGGACGCGCTTCAAAAATTTCTTCAACACGAGGAAGTCCATGTGTGATGTCAACTCCTGCAATACCTCCAATGTGGAAAGTTCTCATGGTAAGCTGCGTCCCTGGCTCTCCAATCGATTGCGCCGCAATAATTCCTACCGCAACACCTTCCTCAACAATCTTGTTCTTTGCCAAATCATATCCATAACACAAAGAACAAATTCCATGTGAAGTTTTACAAGTAATTGGCGAACGAACAGTTACTGATTCAAGTTTTGAATTATGAATTATTTTTGCAATGTCGCGGTCAATAACTTCTCCTGCTTTCACAATTGTTTTTCTTTCAACTTTGATATCTTCAAGTGCGACACGAGAATACAGTCGCTCCCCAAATTCATAGCCATATGCATCACCATCTTTTCTCAAAATAGTTACCCCTTCATCAGTTCTGCAATCTTCTTCTTGAATTGCAAGATCTTGTGCTACATCAACTAATCGGCGAGTGAGATATCCTGCTGTTGCGGTTTTAAGCGCGGTATCAGTAGATCCCTTTCGTGACGCATGGGTGGACATGAAATATTCGAGAACCCCAAATCCTTCCTTATAACATGACTTAATTGGAAATTCGATTGTTTCTCCCTTTGGATTAATGGTTAACCCCTTCATTCCCATCATCTGTGTTGCCTGCGCCCAACTTCCACGAGCGCCCGATGCGATAATTGAATACACTGGATTTCCTTTTTTCTCCATTAGCGCGTTCGGAATATGCTTGGTAATACTCTCACGAACATCGGACCAAATATCAACAACACGTTGTTTGCGTTCTTTGTCAGTTAAAAATCCTTCAGAGTATTGAGATTCAATTTCTATAATTTCTCCCTCTGCCGTCTTTATAATCACTGCTTTTTCTTTTGGAATTTGCACATCACCAATACTCCACGTTGCACCCGATGCAGTTGCATACTGATATCCAAGATGCTTTATCCCATCAAGATACTGTGAAGTAGTATCAATTCCATATATTTCAATAATCTTAGCAACGATTTTTGAAATTTTCTTTTTATTCAACTCTTCATTTACATACTCAAAATCTTCTGGAAGAATCTGGTTAAATATAATCCTTCCCAATGAGGTCTCTCGCATTTCTCCTTTCACTTTAATTTTTATCGTTGCATTAATATCAATAAACCCATGTTCATGAGCAAGGCCTGCCTCTGCAACACTTGAAAAAATCTTTCCTTCTCCTTTTGCACCCTCTTCGATATGCGTTAAGAAAAACACACCGAGCACCATATCAAGTGATGGAGCAACAATTGGGTCTCCACTTGATGGCTTCAACAAATTTTTTCCAGAGTCCATAAGCGTGCTAGCCTCGTATTGTGCTTCAAGAGTAAGTGGAAGATGAACTGCCATCTGATCTCCATCGAAGTCAGCGTTAAATGCAGAGCACACAAGCGGTGGAATACGAATTGCGAGATCCTCAATAAGTAATGGCTTAAACGCTTGAATACCAAGACGGTGAAGCGTTGGCGCACGATTCAATAATACTTTTTTGTTTTTAATTACTTCTTCAAGGATTGCCCATACCTCAGGGGAACCTTGTTCAATAAATCGATTTGCTTGTTTTATGTTAAATGCAAATTCTCGCTCAATAATTTTGTTAATAACAAAATGTCTGAATAGCTCAAGTGCCATATTCTTTGGAAGTCCGCACTCGTTAAGACGGAGGTCCGGACCAACTACGATTACTGAACGCGCTGAATAATCTACGCGTTTTCCTAAAAGATTTTGCCTGAATCGTCCTTGTTTCCCCTTCAACATATCGGCAAGTGAACGAAGTGGTCGACGACGAGTTGAAAGAATTTGGCTTCCTGCCCTAGTGGTGTTATCAATCAATGCGTCAACTGCCTCCTGAAGCATTCGTTTCTCGTTTGTCAAAATAACCTCCGGAGAACGAAGTTCAATAAGTTTCTTTAAACGATTGTTTCGATTAATGACTCTGCGATACAAATCGTTCAGGTCGGCGGTCGCATACCGTCCACCTTCAAGTGCAACCATTGGACGGAGATCTGGGGGAAGAATTGGCAACACGGTAATTATCATCCACTCAGGACGAATCCCTGAGTCAACTAATGATTGCGTAAGTTTTAATCTTCGGAGGACACGTTTCATCCTACTTTCGTCACGAACCTCTACAAGTTCCTTTTTCAAATTCTTTACCAGCAATTTCAAATCAACTTGCTCAAGAATCTTTCGCAATGCTCCTGCTCCACGATCTGCCTCAAACACATCCGCAAATCGCTCTGAAAGAATAAAATATTCTGACTCGGTTAAAATAAGTCCCGGACGAAGTGTAGTAACAACCTGTTTCACATTTTCTGCCTTATCAGCGATCTCTTCCATATTTGGAGACCCTTTGAGTCTCTTTAATTCCCGTTGGATGCTCTCAAGCGCTCGCTTTCGCGCTTCCTCATTTACATGAGTCACCACAAACGCCGCATAATATACCACCTTCTCAAGTTTTGATACTGGGATATCAAGCAACAAACTAAGTTTTGATGGCACTGTGCGCATAAACCAGATGTGAGCAACAGGCGCTGCGAGTGAAATGTGACCCATGCGCTCACGTCGAACTATTGCGCGAGTTACTTCAACTCCACATTTTTCACACGTTACTCCCTTATATCGAACTTTTTTGTATTTTCCACAATAACATTCATAATCCTTAGTTGGACCAAAAATGCGCTCTGAAAATAATCCATCTTTTTCCGGTCGCTGTGTTCGATAGTTTAATGTTTCCGGCTTTACTACTTCTCCATATGACCACTTTAAGATCTCATCAGGAGATGCGAGTCGGATTGAGATGCTATTAATTTCTAATTGTCTTTCCATGGTTTTGTATAAATTAATTTTTTACTCCTCATCCTCTATCTCTACTGGTCGTCCCTTTTCTATCTCTCGTTCTCCATCGTAATGCACCCCAAGTCCTAATGATTTCAATTCGCTAAGTAACACATTAAATGATGCGGGAACGTTCGGTTTTCTAATTTCTGTTCCTCTAATTATTGATTCAAACGCCGCTGAACGTCCCAACACATCATCTGACTTTATTGTAAGCATTTCCTGCAAAGTATGTGCCGCTCCATATCCTTCGAGCGCCCACACTTCCATTTCTCCAAACCTTTGTCCTCCCAATTGCGCCTTTCCTCCTAATGGCTGTTGGGTAATCAATGAGTATGGACCAGTTGAGCGCATATGAATCTTATCCTCAACCAAGTGATTAAGTTTCATCATATAAATACAACCAACCATAATTGGTTCCCTAAATGCCTGTCCAGTGAGTCCATCAAAGAGCGTTGTCTTTCCGGTTTCAGAAAATCCTGCACGAACCAATTCTTCTGAAATTTCCTTTTCATTTCCCCCAACAAAGTTTGGAACCACTGCGCGGTATCCAAGCTTTGAAGCAGCGAGCCCTAAATGTGTTTCAAGAATTTGTCCGAGGTTCATACGTGACGCAACGCCAAGCGGATTTAATACCACATCAACAGGAGTTCCGTCTGCAAGATATGGCATATCTTCAACGGGACGAATTGTTGAAATAACACCTTTATTTCCGTGACGTCCTGCAAGTTTATCACCCGCACGAATTTTACGAAGCTGAGCAACCTCAACTTGAACTTTTTTAATAATTCCAGGTTCAAGTTTGTCACCCTTCTCTCGTGAAAAGATCTTAATACCAATTATTCTTCCTGTTTTTCCATGAGGAAGCGTAAGCGAAGTATCTTTTACATCACGCGCTTTTTCTCCAAAAATTGCACGAAGAAGTCGCTCCTCAGAAGAAAGTTCTGATTCACCTTTTGGTGAAATTTTTCCAACAAGGATATCTCCAGGACGAACCTCTGCTCCAATGCGAACGATACCCTCCTCATCAAGATTGCGAAGTTTTTCTTCGGAAACATTTGGAATGTCTGGCGTAGTTATTTCAGGTCCGATTTTCGTATCACGAACAGAACAGATAAATGTTTCGATGTGAATTGAAGTAAATCGATCTTTCTGCGCAACACGCTCAGAAAGCACCACCGCGTCTTCGAAATTCCACCCTCGCCACGGAACAAAAGCAACGATAAGATTCTGTCCCAAACTTAATATTCCTTCTTTTGTTCCTGGACCGTCAGCAATCACCTCTCCTTTTTTTATTTTATCTCCTACAAAAACAATAGGTCGTTGTGAAATACACGTTGATTGGTTTGATCTCCTAAATTTAAGAATTGGATACCGTCTTGTCCCCGAACTTCCTTTTATAGAAATTCCCGAAGAGTCTGAGTCGGTAACGATCCCATCTTCTGCTGCAACAATAACCTGTTCTGAATCGTGTGCCGCGCTATCTTCCTGTCCAGTTCCAACAAATGGAATTTCTGGATGGATCGATGGAACTCCCTGTCTCTGCATGTTTGATCCCATAAGTGCACGGTTTGCATCATCGTGTTCCAAAAACGGAATAAGCGACGCAGAAACACTCGTAAATTGATTCGCAGACACATCCATAAAATTAACCTCCTCGCGGGTGCACTCTCCCGGCTTTCCTTTTATACGCGCAGGAAATACATCAGGAACAATGAATCCTTTTTCATCAATACCGACATCAGCCTGAGCAATATTATATTTTTCCTCCTCAATTGCATCAATCCATACAATTGTCGAAGTAACCACGCCATTTTTTACCTTGTAGTACGGAGCTTCCAAAAATCCAAATTCATTCAAACGCGCATGGTTTGCCATATAGCTTACCAATCCAATATTTGCACCTTCTGGAGTCTGTATCGGACAAATGCGCCCATAATATGACGAATGTACATCACGAACCTCAAACCCCGCACGTTCTCTGGTAAGCCCTCCAGGACCCATCGCAGACATTCTGCGCTTGTGCTCAAGCTCGGCAAGTGGGTTTACCTGATCCATGAACTGTGAAAGTTGTGAAGATGAGAAAAAATCACGAACAACCGCAGTAAGTAATTTATAGTTTACCAATTGCACCGGTTGAAGTGTTCGCCGCTCAAGCGTGGACATTCTATCTTGTACTCCTCGACGAAGACGAGCAAACCCAACACGGAGACGTGATTGAACCAACTCACCTACTGCTCGAACTCTTCGATTTCCTAAATGATCAATATCATCAGGTTCTGAAGCAGGATTGTTATTCATTCGAATAACTTCCTTCAATAAAATGGTAAGGTCTTCCTTATCAAGAACCCCTTCTTCTTTTTTCTCAATTCCAAGACGCTGATTAAATTTATATCGCCCAACCGGACTTAAATCATATCGATCAAAACGGAAAAACATTCCCTCAATGAGTGATCGAGCGTTATCAACAGTGGTGAGATCTCCAGGGCGCAAACGGTTATGAAGACCCAAAAATGATTTGTCTGCATCTTCTGCATCATCTTTTTTAAGAGTTGCTTGAATATGTTTTATGTCCCCCACATCAACGTCAGCAAACGCCTTAAGCATTTCTTCATTTGAAGAATATCCAAACGCGCGCAACAATTGTGTCACTGGTGCCTTTCTCTTTCTATCAATGCGGACGCCGATAAATCCATCTGGCTCCGTTTCGAATTCAAGCCACGCACCACGATTTGGAATTACCTTAGCGCCAAACATCTTCTTCCCACGGAACACATTCGCGGTGAAATACGCCCCAGGGCTTCGAACGAGCTGAGAAATCACCACACGTTCAACGCCATTAATAATAAATGTCCCTCGCGCAGTCATCACTGGAAAATCTCCAAGATACACCTCTTGCTCAATAGAATCTTTGGTTGTTCTATTGATTAACTTAAGATTTACGCGAAGCGCTGCTTCAAAAGTTAAATCTTTTTCTTTTGTTTGTTCTTCAGTATATTTTGGGGTATCAAATTTATAATTTAAAAAACTTAACTCAAGTTCTTTCCCTGTATGATCTTTAATTGGGGAAATTTCATCAAAAAGTTCTCGAAGACCCTTTTCAACAAACCATTTGAATGAATTGCGCTGAATTTCAATAAGATTCATCGTCCCAAATTTCGGCCCGTTATATGAAGAAAATATTTTTGTTTTCATCGTTTAATAATTTTTATTTTTTCTTTGCATATCTCTTTTAAAAATGCGTTATAAATATTTGGCTCGCTTTATGTTGTGTTCCTCAAATGTTTTTGAGAATAATGTCTCTCCTGTTTTTGACGAAAGATAGTAAAGATATTGAGTTGTCTTTGGTTCTATTGCAGCCCGTAATGCTGATTGTCCTGGATTTGCAATCGGAGTCGGAGGAAGTCCAAGTCGCTGATAAGTGTTATACAGAGACGGAAGTGCGGTATCCGATCGTGCCAGTTTTATGTTTTCGCACCCTCTATATTTTCCCGCACACTTTTCATAACTAATTGTTGAATCGGCTTGTATTGGCATTCGAATTGACATTCGCTTTAGAAAAATCCCCGCTACGATTTGCCTATCTTCAAACGGAATTACTTCTCGCTCGAGGATTGATGAAAGAATAAGTCGGTTATACCAATCATCTTCTTCTTTTAAAATCGGCCACGCCTTTCGTTCAAATGTTTCCAAAAATTTCTTCACAATAACTTCTGGTGGGGCATCAAGAGGAACTCGATATGTGTCAGGAAATATGAATCCTTCAAGCGACACTCGTTTTTCAAGGAAGGGAAACTCTTTCTCAAATAACTTCGGATCCTTGGGAAGCGATACCCCCCTCTGAAGAACTCCCGCGCCACTTAAAATCTCCTCAACGTCTCGAATGGTAGTTCCTTCTGGAATTACAATAGTCGTCTCATTCTTCCCCCCTTCGGTAAATTCGTTAATAATTTCGGGAATACTCATTGAATTTGAGATGGTATATACTCCAGGCAAAAATCGGTGTGCAGTTCCTGATAATACGGTATAAAATTTGAAAATTGTTACCGAACGAATAAGTTTTTCAATCGACAAACGACTTGCAATCTCACGAACTCCTTCTCCCTTCTCAATTTTAAATTGAATTGCCGTTGAAGTAGAAATCGCGACACTCTCTGGATTCCTTTCGACGTCGGTTGGCTCTAGAGAATATACAAAATAAGCAACAACAAAAATAAGCACCAAAAAAGCTCCTAGTACGACCAGGAGGCGCACGCTCAAATTACCTCGTTGTTCACGTTGAGGATTCAAGTTTGATATGTTGTATTATGCTCAATAGCACCGACGAAGTCAATAGGTTTGACCCCCCATAGCTCAGAAATGGAAACGTGATGCCTGCAACCGGCAAAAGCCCCAGCGCAGACCCAATATTTACTGTGAAATGGGCGATAAAATAAACCCCTGCACCGAGACAAATAAATCTAAAATAATTATCCTTAGCTCGGAGCCCAATCATTATAACACGATAGACAGCGAAAAAAAATGCAAAAATAATACTCACACCCCCAAAAAGTCCCCACTCTTCAACTATGGCAGCAAATATAAAATCGGTTTTTGCTTCAGGTAAAAAATTGAATTGAACCTGCGTCCCCATTCCAAATCCTTTTCCAAAAAATCCCCCAGAACCAATAGCCACTTTTGACTGAATTACGTTGTAATTTACTCCAAGCGGATCCCTTTCTGGACTAAAAAAACCAGTAACCCGATCCTTTTGATATGGCTTTAAAACAAATGTCCACATAAGCACAAACGAAAGAACAAAGCACCCAACACCAACAAAAAATCTTCTTATATTTATTCCAGAAAGAAGGATAAAACCAAACCACAATACAATCACCATTGCCGCAGAACCGAAATCAGGATGCAAAACAATTGGTATTGTTGGAATAAGCACAAACACCAAGGAAATAAATAGCGTCCGAGTTTGCCACGCATGAATATGTTTTCGAGCAAAATAACTTGAAAGAACCAATATAACTGAAAGTTTTACCAATTCAGCTGGCTCAAATTGAAATCCAGCTACAGAAATCCATCCCTTCGTTCCACGAACTGTTCCCGAAAGAAAATTAGAAATGAATACAAGGCAAACACTCCCCCAGTAAAGTGCCGCACGGAACCAAATTTGAGTTCCGAGCCATCTCCAATCAAATAAACTTCCAAAAATAATTAATCCAAACCCAACAATATACCACATCAACTGTTTCCAAAAAAAATCCATTCCAGAACTTGCAAGTGAAAGCAAACTAAATAACGCGAGGAAAAAAAGCGCTCCCAAAAGTGAAAAATCAAGATTCCTAAGTCTATGAATCATTCTGCTTGTACTATGACGCGAGTTGCATTTGTTTTCAAGCGCTTTGGAATTTCTGCGTCATTGGGAAAAATAACACTAAACTGCTCCTTCCTAAATGGGGTTAGTCGCGTAAGCACCATTTCACTTGCAAACACATCTTCGTTATACGCACCACCGAGTATTGCGATTATATGAACATTATTCACCTCAAAGGACCCTTTATTTTCAATCGTCCCCCTCACCCTCACAACATTTCCATCAATGGCAGTTGTCGCATCCTGAATAGAGATTTCGGGTGCATTGAATGCATCTTTCAACTTCCAATTGACATCATTTGTTTCAAATTCAATCCTCTTTGGATCTGAATATGCAGAAGTAGTGTCTAAAACATATCCATCGCTCCCCGCGACAAGAGATGCAGTTCCACTAAGCGTTTCTCTTTCAAGGTCATTTTCGTCAAAAAGATGGATGGTATATGAAAATGGCGATGCATGGTGTGTTTCATTTGGATTTTTAATATGAACCAACAAAGAAACACGACCCGACTTAAGTGGCATCACTGAATAACCAAGAAGCTCAATTGGTTTAATATCCTTCAGCTCACACGAAACACACATTCCTCCGCAATCAATTCCTACTTCATCCTGATTTCTTTCTCCATCAGTACAGGTCGGAGATTGCTGAGATATAATTCCCCAAATAATGCTAATTACGAGAAAAAACGCTACGAGGAAAAAGAGGGAGTAAAAAAATTGTTTTAGATTTCTATTCATTGTTGTAGATAATTTTATCCATTTACTATATCAACAATTCGTGAAAATTCTTTTGGTCGTAGGCTTGCACCTCCCACAAGAAATCCCTCAATTGGCCGTTCCTTCATAAAGATGCCAACATTATTTGTCCCAATTGAGCCTCCATATACGCCAATTATTTTATACTGTGCCCATAATTTCATCGAGGATGACAAATGTGCTTTTATATTTTGTATCATTTCTCCTGCTCCTTCTGGGTCGTCCGCGGCACCACCGTCGTTAGTGCTAATTGCCCACACTGGTTCATACGCAATAATAATTTTTCCAACACCTCCTTTTATTAAATCGAGATCTTGCTCCAACTGCCCAATCACAAATTCTCGTGCCTTGGTATACCCCATATCTCGAATTGCTTTTGTCTCACCAACGCAAAGAATCGGAATAATACCGGAATCAAGCGCACTTTTTACTTTACGCGCAATTATTTCATCATTTTCACCAAGATACATTCTCCGCTCTGAATGACCGATAATCGCATACCGTACACCAAATTTTTTTAGCAACGTAGGCGAAAGTGCTCCAGTATACGGCCCATTTCCCACATCAATTGGATCAATGTCTTGTACCCCTAACGATCCTTTTTTTACCACATTCTGTAATGTCGGAACATATATTGAAGGCGAAGCAACTACTACATCTTTTCTGTTTTCTTCTTTAGCCAAATTCACCGCCTCTTTTAAAGTCGTTGGGTTCATCTTCCAATTAGCAATAATTAAATGTTTCATGAACTATTTTTTTGTTTTTCAATACGTTTGTGCTCTCTTTTTACTTTTAACAATCGTGCTTTGTTAATAACTCTTTCAAAAACTGTTTCTTTTATTTTTACTCCTTCCTTCGCGGTAAGTGGAAATGCATATACTTTAATTTTATTTTTTAAGAAGAAACCAATAATTTCCACGAACAATGACCTCCTTCCGTGAGCACTAGTATGTTTATTTTCAAGCAACACTATCATTTCCTCTTTAAACACAATCATCCGAGGAATTGAATTTGGATTCTTATATTCCCCCTCTTCCTTTCCCTCATCAACAGCAATAATACACTCATATCCCTCACGAAGTCTTTCGAGAATTTTTTCTCGATCCTTTAAAACCGATATAATTCCAGGGTCAAGAAACATTCGCACACTTCCTTTTGACACATGCATTCCCTCCCAAAACAATTCTCTCCATCCACCGAGTCCTTTTATTTCGCACACACGTACATATTTCGTAATTTTTGAAAATTTCTCACATACTTTTAGTGAATGAATCGCTTTAGTAGGGCACACACAAACACATTCATATGAAAATTCAGAAAGTGAAAGCATATAGTCAAGCGAAAGCAGCGAGTCAAGTATTTTTTCACCTTCATTCTGAATCGGAATAATAATAGAGAGAAATGGCTTCATTTTATCGTGCTTCTCTTAATCGTGAATAAATCTCTGCATCTACATCAGCTTTTGGTCTTCCATACATCAACCGGGAATATTCCCGTAACTTCGTACCACGAGTTACCGATCCTTTTGGTGGAAACGGAATAAACAATGAAAACGGGGGATATATTTTATTGTTAATAATAATTTTTGCGTATGCATTTAAATTATCGACATTAATTAAATCATTTTTTCCGAATGTCGGCGCAAATTGACGCTCAAGGAATTCCGCATCATTTGGACCAATACGAAACGAAATCATAGAACCAACGTTTCCAAAAATGGCATCACGAATCGGATCTTTAAGTTGCGCAATAAATTGGTGAGCAACAATGAGACACAATCGATATTTTCGTGCCTCTGAAAGAATCGTTGAAATTGATGGGGTGGTAAAATTTTGAAACTCATCGATGTAAAGATAAAAATCTCGCCGCGCATCTCTGTCAGACATATCAGCACGCGAAAACGCCGCCATAGTAAGTTTTCCCACGATAATCATTCCGAGTAAGCTCGCGTTTAATTCTCCAATTCTTCCTTTTGAAAGATTTACCAGCAAAATCTTTCCCTCATCCATAATTTTCCTAAAGTCCAAAGAACTTTTTGATTGCGCAATGATTGGGCGAACATAATCGTTTGCAATAAATGTACTGAACTTTGAAGTGATATAAGGAACCATGTTTTGAAGCGACGCCTCTCCCCCCGCCTGTTCCGCTTCTTTTTCCCAAAAATCTTTTGCAATAAGATTGGTACATTTTGAAAGTAGCATTTCACGGAAATTGGAATCAGAAAGTACCCGCGGAATTTCAAGAATGGTATACCCCGCATTCGGATCATCCATTAAAAGCAGTAGTGCGTTTCTTGCGTATTGCTCAAACATAGGACCACCTGTTGCCTTCAAATCATATAACGTATCAAAAATCATCATCAATTCATTAATAATGAACGTTTTTTGTTCAGGAAAACGAGCATCGTATTCAAGCATATTTACTGAAAGTGGCCGATCTAAATCGGATGGATCAAACACAATAACATCTTTTGCTCGCGATTCAGGAATCCTGTTCAATACGTCTTCAAATAAATCGCCATTTGGATCAATGAGGCACACCCCTTCTCCATTCAAAATATCCTGTCCTGACGCATTGTTTAAAAATACTGATTTTCCTGTTCCCGTCTGCCCAACGAGATAAAGGTGTCTTCGTCTATCTTCGCGCGTTAAACGAACTTCACGACGCATGCCATGAAATCTACTTTCTCCAATAACAAGCCCTTCCTGTGGAAGTTCTGACGGTGGCGGTGCCTCTCGCGACTTCAAATAACTCACTCGTGAAACTTCGGTGAACGCCGTTGGTAAATGAAAAATACTTGCAAGCTCCTCAGAATTCATTACCATCGTCTCTTCTTTTGAGTGTTCACGAAAAATAAATTTATGAATAAGTGTTTCCGGTTTTTTGTAATACCGAATGTTTATTTCATTTCGCTCTGGAGCGGAAAACTGCGCAAACCCAGCAGCAATTCCGTCAGTAATCGCCTTTGCCTGTGACTCACTTGGGGCAGATGCAATCACGCGCACATTTACTAAAAACAATGGTTTTGAAACTTTTCCTTCCAGTATTTTTGCCATACGCTCATCTACATTTTTTTCTTCTTTTTTTTCAAGCGCAACATTTCCTTTTGTGGCGACCTCGGAAATTTCACCAAGAGAAAAGTTATCAAATGTTTCTCCATAAATAACTTCCCTTACCGACTTCCCCTTTCTCAATTCCTCGATTGCTTTTTTGATATTTTTCTTTGCGGTTTTCTCTGCGGGGCGAACAATATATTGAATTGCACATCCTTCCCCCACCTCATTTATCCGTGCAAGTCCACCAAGCACAGAAAGAAACGTATCGGACTCAAATTCTTGATAGGTACGAAGCGGAACAACATAGTAGTCCTTCTGCGATAACGAGAATGCAGAAATTGCGCCACTGGGGTTGAACACGTTGTAATCGTCTACTAGAGACACATCCGCATCTTTCCACAAAGCCTGAATTTGTCGAATAACAGCCTCACCTGCAACCTGAGGAACAGAAAGATAAAAATGAATTTCTTCTCCAACATGGGGAACCGCAACTTCAAATGCGAATGGCTTCTTGAATGATGCAAGCGCCGAAATAAGTTGCTCGGAAATACTGATTTCCCTTTTTAATTCTCTTCCTTCTTTTGATTCTCGCGGAAGTTTTATTCGAAACAACTTCATTGAAAGCTGTTCAACAAGCGCTTTTTTTGCTTTTTCTTTCCACACAAAAAACAATGCAGTGCCAATAATAACCGCGGTAAGAATTGAGATGAAAATAATGAAGGAAGCCATGGATAAATTTTAAGTTCTAAATTTTAAAATTGGTCATTGGAGCATTAAATTGAAATTTGAAATTCCTGCCTACCGCCTGCCTGCCGGTAGGCAGGGCAGGCAGGTGTAAATTGAAATTATTTCAGAATTCCTCTCTTCCTTAACTCTGGAATCAGTTTATCGACCAATGCATCGTGAAATGCGTCTTGAATAAATGCTGAATGTTTCAACGATGACTGAATCGCTCGCTCGAGTCCATTATTTGCCGCCAGCTCAACAAGTGTTTCAATTTCTTTTCTTATTGCCTCTGGTTCGTCATTCGCATACTCAGGAATAACGTGAAGTTCAACTGGTTTTTCCTCTTTTTTTTCTTCTACTGATTGTGTTGCTTTTACCGACTGAACGACTCCAACTATTGATTTTTTAATAAGGTCTCGCTCCTGAATTTCTGTATTTTCAGGCTTTGCCCGTTCAACCTCAATCTGTGAGTGAAGTCGCTTGTATCCCTCATTTAACGCCTCGCTGTAGTTCCGAGTTTCCATAGTTTTATTATAATTGAAAGATTGAAAATTTAATAATTGAAAGATTATCCACCGAACCAGAAATATAAAGAATTTTTCAATCCTGCCGGTAGGCGGGCTTCAATATTTCAATTCTTCAATGAGTTAGAGTCCGTTGATTCTGAGACTTCCTCCTCCTGAATTTACATTTGTTGACGAGGCAAATGTAGTTCCCGAATTAATTAACACGCTACCCGAAACGCCACCAGACCAATCACTTTGTTGGAAAATCGCATTCTTCCAACGCGTTAAAATATCAGCGAGTATTATTTGCCCAGTTCCTAATCCTGTCCCCCATTGAACCACAGAACTTATTTTCTGACTTGAAGGATCATCAATTGATCCACCTCCACACGGAGCAACACCAGAGTAAGTACTTGATGCATCATTTGTTCTACATCCATTTTCAACATAAAAATATCGTGTATAAGTAGCGCTATTATACAACTGTTTTACTTCGTCAGCAGAAAGTACACGATTATAGACACGAAAATCATCAATAGCGCTATTACTTGATTGTGTTCCTCCTATACCACCATTAACCACTAATTGAACTCCTGTTGGGGTCACATATGATCCCGACCCCGTTCCTGCAAATGTACCATTTATATACATAGTCACCGTGCTTGATGAATAAGTGAGAATAATATTAGAAAATGTATTAACTGTTATAGGGATTGAACTTTCAAGCCCCACAGTACCTCCCGATTGGCTAGTCCAAAAAAGTGGCTTTCCAGAATTTCTTATCCCAAATCTAAACCCTGAGGTCGTATAAGATTCTCTTCCTAAAATTATATTATTGTATTGATCGCCCGCATTTATAACACTTGGATTTATCCACATTGAAAAAGAAAAAGCAGAAGAATTAAAAAGTGTTGAAGATCCAAGATTCACTGTCCCAGAACTACCCGACGTAGTTATACAAAAACCCATTTTACAGGTTGAAGTTGTATGTGCGACAGAACCAGAAAAAGTTCCAATATTTTTATTTCCTGTTCCATCATATGCAATTGTTCCTGTTGCCTCATCAAATCCCCACTGACCAACCAGCCCGTTACGAATATCGTTTTCTATCAATCCTTCTTTTCCTTGGTTAACAAAAAACTGTGTACCAGTTGCAACAAAATAATATTGTGTTGAAGATGCCTTGGTAAGGCCATAAATATTCTGCCAATCAGCAGATGCAAACGCGCGAACACGTTCAATGGTTTCTTGTGCCGCGTTTGCCGCAAATTGTGAACGTTGAGAAGATAAATTTGTTTTAAGTGTGGTGGTAATCGCAAATGATGCTGCACCAATTAAAATTGCTCCAATCGCAAGACCGATCATAACTTCGGCCAAAGATTGACCAGCACGCTTTTTCCAAAACGTGGGTATTAGGTATTTTGTATTTTGTATTACGTATCGGTTTTTTATCATACTTTATACTGAATACTTTCTACTATTTTAAGTCATTATACATCGCAGAAACCTCGGTTACTGAGAGTGCTCTTGTATAGATTCGCGCCTCATCAATATAGCCATCAAATTGTCGCGTAACACCCTCGGCCCCCAAAATAATTGCACCCGGTTTGTTTCCTGTGCCAGTTACGCCAACAGTATTCTTTAAAACGCCATTAACATATTCCTTTATATTTGTTCCATCCCAAGCGCATACAATGTGCGACCACTGATTAAGAGGAACTGTTCCCGCACTAGTAGTATGGTACCCTTGTGGAGCCGTCCCATACCAATAACAACTAAGTGCATTTGAAGAATCGTTATAACTTAAATAATATGCCCCTGATCCAAGAATAATTGTCCCCATGCCATCAGAGCCACCAGAACTTATTGGATAAATCCATGCCGATAACGTAAGTGTCGTTTGAGCATCTGTTGAGCTATTATCGGGAATTGTCACATATTTTTGCGCTGCGGTATCAAATCGCAAACACATTCCCGCCTTACAATTTGCACTCACCTGCCACGTTGGACCATTAGTGAGTGTTCCAGTATTTCCAATTCCCGATGCATCATATGTGCTCGTTCCCGTTCCTTCATCAAAATGCCAATATCCTACTAATCCGTAATCATATCGTTTCGTTACCGCACCGATAGTATTCACAATTAAATCACCAATAATTCCATCTTTTTTGAGTGTTGCAACAGTGAATACCTTTTTTTCAGAAAGAAAGCCGGTAATCGGATCAAAAATCGCATCATATGTCGTCGAGGCCATTGGGTTGGTAAATACCACATTCCGCTTCATTGAATAAAAATTTGATGGAGTACCCGACGCATACGAAATACCACTAAACAAAACCATCCGTTTTGATGAAGTGGTGTTTTCTGCGTGTATTCCCCATCGCGCACCATTTTCTTGCGAAATTGACTTCCTTCGTGCGGCAGTAACCAATGCCTCCATCTCATCAAGCGCAGCTTTCACTGATTTTCCACTTGAGACGTTAGAAAATGCAACGAATGAAGTTATGGAAAGCGAAACAACAATTGCAAGCACCACCATAAGTTCAATCATGGTAAAACCAAGCCGAGAGCGTACCGCTCTCGGAATTTTCAATTTACAATTTTCAATTTTCAATTTTCGAAAAGAAAATTGGGAAACTAATTTATTAAACATTGATTGAAATTTGTGAAATTAATCATTATGAATTAGAACTGCGTTGTTAATTGATAAATTGGAACAATGATCGCGAGCGCGATCACGCCAATAATGATACCAATAAATAAAAGTAGCGCTGGCTCGAGGAATGAAACAAGTTCTTTTATTGAAGAATCAATTTCTTTTGAGTAAAATTCTCCGAGCGTCTCTAATACCTCATCCAAATGGCCTGCCCGTTCTGAAATTGCAACAAGATTTGAAATTGTTTGTGGAAATACTGGTTCACGCCTAAACGCTTCACCAATAGTAAGCCCCTTCGCAAGTCCTTGATCCGCAATACGAATTAATGCATCCCCGACCGCCTGATTTGCCACCGCATTCGAGGTAATCTTTAATGCTTCAGTAAGTGGCATGCCTGCCTTGATAAGCGAGGAAAGCGTCGAAGCAAAACGCTGGAGCGCCATTTTGTGAACAACATTTTTAATTAAAGGGAGTCCAGCAAAAAGATTTTTTATAAATCTCTGAAAAAATATTGACGCTCGATAGAATGAAACCCCAAAAATACCCGCGGCAATACCAAGTCCAATAAAATAGAAACCAAACTTCCCAAAGAACAAGCCAACCGCAAATACCGCGCTTGAAAATGCTGGAGGCTGAAACCCTGATTCCAAGAATACATTCGCAATTTTCGGAAGCGCGAACATAACCAAAAACATAAGGATGAGCACCGCCCCAACAAGAAGAAGCGCTGGATACACGAGCGCGCTCTTCATTTGATCACGCAGTTCCTTTTCTTTGGTAAGAATAATCGTGAGATCTTGGAATATTTTTTCTAAATTTCCCGATGCCTCACCCGCTTTTACAAGATTTGCATACACATTTGAAAAAACTTTTGGATGGCGTGCAAATGTGGTAAAAAAAGGTTGACCTTGTTCAAGAGACGAACGAATTTCATACAAAATTTCTCTGATCGCCTGCTTGTCAAAATCGGCAATAAGAATATTCACTGCCTCTAAGAGACCGGTGCCGATTTTAAGCATTAACGCGAGATATTTAGTGAGAAATATCTGATCGGTAATAGTAACTCGCGCTTTAAAAAATTGAATTTCTTTCTTTCGTTCTTCAATTGCCTTTACGCTTACCGGTTTTAAATTATTCGTTGAAAGATACGAAAGCACCGCTTGCACATTTGCCGCGTCTACATCCCCCTCTATTACCCGTCCGTCTTGTTGTGATGCAACGTAATGAAATTTCATTTTTATATTAACTAATAATCTCTTCTTTTGTTATAGGCCGTAGATTGTTGGTTTTAGGTCATTCTCGTATTACTCTCATAACCTCCTCGATAGTTGTTGTCCCACGTTCCACCTTGCGAAGCCCATCTTCAAACATTGTTACCATTCCTTCTTTTTGCGCTTGCGCCTTTAACATATCCATGCTGAATGAGCCGTCCATAATAAGTTTCCGTATGGCTTCAGTTATATTTAACACTTCATAAATTCCTAC
>Ga0172369_10001873_pt1 | contig 29705 bp, 20 predicted proteins | sample LakKiv25m_FD_114539 | JGI IMG/M metagenome (GOLD analysis project Ga0172369, IMG submission 114539) | Freshwater microbial communities from Kabuno Bay, South-Kivu, Congo - kab_022012_11.25m | ecosystem: Environmental > Aquatic > Freshwater > Lake | place: Democratic Republic of the Congo...
CCCGAAGCCGCCTCCAACCCCATGCGGACACGTCCTCATGCCCCCGAAGCCGCCTCCAACCGCATGCGGACACGTCCTCCAGCCCCGAAGCCGCCTCCAAGCCCAGGAGGACACGTCCTCCAGCCCCCGAAGCCGCCTCCAACCCCATGCGGACACGTCCTCATGCCCCCGCAGCCGCCGCCTCAGCCTGGAGGACGCGTCTATCTGCCGCTGGCGCCGCGACTGCGCCTTGCCCACGGCCGGACAGGATCCGATCGCCGCCTGCCCGGCCGCGCAGTCCTACGGCGCCGAGCAGTAGGCATTCTTGTCTGCGCAGCAATCCGGCGGGCTCTGCTTCGCGCACGCATCGTCGCAGTAGCAGGTCTTGCCGCTGGATTCCTTGCTCGCCTTGCCGCACATGCCGGCGCAACCGAAGCCGGTCGAAGTGGGGCAGTCACTCGGGCAATTGCTCGCCGTCTCGCCCTTCGCCGCTTCGCAGGTGCCGTTGCTGTTGCAGGTCATCGCTGGGTAGCAGTCGCTGCAGTTCTGAGGCGTCTCGCCCTTGGACGACTCGCACGTGCCGTTGTAGTTGCAGCCCGAGGTGGTCGGGCAGTCGCTCGGGCAGTTCGAGGAGTACTCGCCCGACTCGCACTTGCCATTGCCGCACTGCGGGCCGGTGGAGGAACTGCAGCTGGATTTCACGCAGTTGAGCAGGCCGCCCACCATCGACGCCGTGCCGGTCGGCAAGCCGCTCATGCACATGCTGCCGCAGGAGCTGTCGGGCGTGATGTCGCCACACTTCAAAAAGCAGTTCACCGCGGTCATGCAAGCCTTGTCCGCCGCGCAGGCGCTGGACTCGCTGCACATTTCCATGGCGCAGCTGAGCAACTGCTTGGACTTCGAATCGCAGTCCAGAGGGCAGGTGCTGGCCGTCTCCGGCGCCTGGCACGTCAGGTCGCCGCAAGTGCCCGACGTCGTGGAGCCGCAGTCGGCTGGGCAACTCGACGCCGTCTCGCCCGTCTCGCATTGGCTGTTGCCGCAGACGGGCCCGCTGCCGCTCTTGCAGTCTTTGGGGCACATCTCGATGTTTTCACCCGCTTCGCACTTGCCGTTGCCGCACACGGGGTTCGTGGTCGTCTTGCAGTCGCTCGCGCAACTGGTGGTGGTCTCGCCCGACTCGCACTGGCCATTGCCGCAAACCGGCTTGGGTGTCTCCTGCGGGATGCAGCCTTTCTCCAAACCGCACATGCTCAGCGCCATCAGTTGCTGGTTCGACGAGGTGGCATCGCCGCTCTTGCTGCACAGGTCGGCGCATTTGCCATCGTTGCACTTGGAGACGCAGTTCAACACCGCCGAGCACGCCGCGTTCGCCGTGCAAGCCGAATACTGGCCCGCGCACTTGGACTGCATGCACGCGACCACCTGCTTGGGCGTCGCTTCTTTGACATCGCTGCCACCGCCGATGGTGTCGCTGCCGCTGGTGGTGTCGGTGCCCGAGGACGGTTGGGTCACCTTGATGCAACTGGTCACCTTCTTGGCGGTCGTTCCGGCGGCGGGATCCGCCTGCTCGACGCAGACCTCCTGGTCGCCGCAGGTCGCCTTGAGCTGCCATGTCGCGCCGGATGCGCCCGCCGTGCAGACCATGCGGTTGTGCTGAATCGGCGGGCCGGCCGGATTGTGGCAGCCCTCGTTGTGGTACTCGACATTGCAGGCCGAATCCACCGCACCGCCCACCGTCGGCGCCGCCGCGCCGCCACCAGCAGAGGAACATGCCATGGCCAGGAGACCCGCGGCCAGTGCGAGAACCTTGCACGAATTGCCAAGATCGCTACAGATCATCTTCTTGTTCCTCCGCCGTGGATGCCGCTAGTTGGGTCCCCGGTCGATGATGTCTCAGATTCCACTTGTGCACGCGCGTCATCGCAGTGCGCCGGCGCCAGGTGGACGGGTTTGCAGACTTCTGCTCAAGGTGGTAAACGCTGACGCTTGCCGGGTGCAACCATGCGCCTCGAAGGGGCAATAGGCTACTCGGCGCCCATGTCTTTCGCAAGGTGAATCGGCGCGGGCCGCGACACCGACAAGACCGCCACGCAGCGCAGACGCTCCGCCGGAGTCCTTGCATGTCCGTACAGCAACAGCACGATCGGGGAGGACGCCTGGGCTCGCGCCGGGCCGTCGGCAGGGGGCTGGCGGCGGCGGTGGGCGGGATGCTGGCCTTGGCCAGCACCGTTGCCCGCGCGCAACCGGCAGCGCCCGCAGCGACAGCGACGGCCGTGGCCCTGCCCGATGCGCCCACTGCGCCGGTCGCGGGCGCCGGCAGGGGCAGCGCCACCATCGGCCTGGGCATCGACGGCCACGCCTCTGGCCAGCGAACCTCGGCCTTTGCCGTCGATCGCCAGGCGACGCGCTCCAGCTCGGACCCAACGATTTCTTCGCGTTTGCGCGCCCATCTCGACGCCAAGGTCGCCTCCCCTGGAGAACGCTGGGTCATCGATGCGGCCCTCGGCTTCGATCTCGTCGACGGCACGGTGCTGAGCCGCACGCTGGCCACGCTGGGCGACAAGCTGCCGGATCAGCGCCTCGAGACGATGATTCCCCAAGACGCCTGGATCGGCGTGCGTTACGGCAAGACCGCCGGCATCAAGGCAGGCCTCATGACCACGCATTGGGGCATGGGTCTTGTCGCCAACGATGGCGGTGCCGGCCGCAGCGCCGAGCGCAATGATTGGTTCACGCTGTCACGCAGCGGCGATCGCGTCGCGCGCGCGCAGATCTACGCCATGCCGTTCGCCAGCGATCCGGACAGTTTGCTCAGGGGCTGGCTCCTCTCCGCATCCGCGGACAGTGTGCTCGACGACGACACGCTCACGGGACCCGATCAGAAGGCCAACCAGTATTCGTTCGCGACCAAGCTGTACCTCGACAAGCAGAAATGGGCAGGATTCTACGGCGCCTTTCGCGATCAGCACCACGACGATGGCAAGACGCTCAAGGTCGGCGTGCTCGATGGCGCGCTCGATTTCGACTACCGCGATGCCGCCAAGAACGGCCTGCGACTGGAGGCAGAATGCGCGTGGATCACGGGTGAAACGACGCTGAGCCCGACGCCTGAGCACCCCAAGCATGACATTGCGCAGTTGGGCGCGATGGGCCGCGTTTCCTGGGCCGGTGCGATACCGGGTCTGACGCTGCAACTGGACGGCGGCTACTTCAGTGGCGACGACAACCTGGACGACGGACGTCTGACATCTTTCCGCGCCGATCGCAATGTTCGCCAGGGTTTGGTGCTGTTCGAGCGGCTGCTGGCCTGGCAGACGGGGCGCTCGCGCCTGCACGCCTCGGATCCGAGCCTCGTCGGCCACCCTGCGCAAGACCTCGATCGCCTCGCCAGCGACGGCGCCCTCTACAACGCCGCGACCGTGTTCCCCAAGGTCGGCTACCGCATCGGCAACCACGTCGAAGTCTACGGCGGTGCCCTGTTCGCCTTCTCACCGTCGCGCGTCTACGATCCCTACAACACACGTGTCTTTGGCGGCGGCTACCCGCGCAACTTTCTCGGCGGCACGCCCGACAGCCGCGTGCTCGGCACCGAGTTCGATGTCGGCGTACGCGGCCAGTTGCCCGTGCCGGGGCCGTGGAAGAGCACCGTGCAACTCGCTCTTGAATATGGCGTCCTGCTGCCCGGCGCCGCCATACAAGGTTCCGATGGCAACGCCGATCCGGTGCACGCCACGCGTCTGACCCTCAGCCTCCTGGGACGGTAGCCATGCAGAACCTTCGATCGCTGTCTGGTTTTCTCGCTGCGGGCTTGTCCTTGGTGGCGCTCGTGGCTTGCGAGAACGGACCTTCAGGCATTGCCGCGTCCAAGGCTGCGGCGGTGACGGTGCGGGTCGACTTCCAGCACCGCCCGCTGCCCGAGATTCCGTTGCCGAACGATCTCGCGACGCGCTGGGATGCGAAGTCGGCCACGCATCGGCGCATCAACGCATCGATGATCGCGCCCTCGGCCTTCGAACGCATCACGCGCCAGAAGATCGATCAGTTGGATGGCTGGGGTGTGTACCAGCCCATTTCGATTCCGTTTACCGGTCTCGTGGATCTGCCGGGGGTCATCTCTGCGCACTGGAACGACGACTATGCATTCGAGAACGATGTTGTCTACGTGGTCGATATTACCAAAGGCTCGCCGACCTACGGCAAGCCCGCGGCCCTCGATGTCGGCAACGGCAACTTCCCCGTGACCCTCAAGGACATCGACGGCTATTGGGAGAATGACGCGCGCGGCAATACGTTGTCCTTGCAGTTCGAAGAGGAGGACGAGGACAAGAACGGCAACGGCAAGCTCGACGAAGGCGAAGACACCGACCTGGACGGCTTGCTGGATGTGCCGAACTACCTGCCGGGAAAAGCGGCGGTGCAGCCCGACCTTGCCGCCCGCTCCAAGGCGCTGATGTACTTCTACGAGCGCGAGACCAACACGCTGATCGTGCGGCCGATGCGGCCGCTGCGCGAGCGGACGACCTACGCGGTGGTCGTGACGCGGCGCCTGAAGGATGCCAAAGGTCAGCCGGTCGGTTCGCCCTATGCGTACGTGAACCATGCGGCGCAGACCGAAGCATTGGGCCCGCTGGTCGAACTGATTGGTCAAAAGCCCAAGGAACTTGGCGGTCTTGCTCTGGATGACGTCGCGTTTGCGTGGACCTTCACCACAGGCTCCATCTACGCGGACGTGACCGCAGTGCGCGACGGTCTCTATGGCCACGGCGCGCAGAAACACCTCGCCACCGACTTCCCGCCGGACATGGCCGTGCTGCACGCCGTGTACGATAAGTTGACGGATGACGCGGGCGCCAAGGTCGGGCCGAACCTCTACATCATCACCGGCGAGCGCATGTTGCAGTTGCTGACGATCCTCGGCACCGAGATCAAGGAACTCGGCATGGATCCGAAGTCGATCGCAGGCCAACGCGCCATCGAGTCACTCAAGTACGTGGATTACCATGTTCTTGGCACCTATGACACACCGATGCTGCTGCCGCGCAAGGACGCAAAGGGCCACTACCTCAGCTACAACGAAATGGTCTGGCCGCCGGACATGGACCGCTTGCCAGCCCCAGCCTACAAGGAACCGGTCACGTTCTGGATGGCGGTGCCGCGCAAGGAGGTCAGCCCCCGCAAGGACGGCAAGCCGGCGGGTCTGGCGATCATCGGCCACGGCTACACCGGCTCCAAGCTGACAACCGCGCAATTCGCAGGCTTTTTCGCACGACACGGCATGGCGTCGCTGTGCATCGACGACGTGAGCCACGGCATCGACATCGGCGATTCCGACATGGATCTCGCCAAGGGCGTGCTCGAAGCGATGGGCTATCCCGGCATCTTGAAGGCCCTTCTGAACAACCGCAGCTGGGACCAAGACTTGGACGGCCGCGAAGACCCCGGCGCGGATTTCTGGACCGCCTACTTCTTCCACACCCGCGACGTCGTGCGCCAAAGCCTCATCGACTACATGCAACTCATCCGCATCTTCCGCGCCTTTGACGGCACGAGAACGTGGAAGTTCGACTCGAGCGGCGATGGCACGGTCGATAGCAAAGACATTGCAGGCGATTTCGACGGCGACGGGGTGGTCGATGTCGGCGGCAAGGATGCACAGATCGGCATGACCGGCTCGTCGCTCGGCGGCATGATGTCGGCGATGCTGGGCGGCTTCGAACCCCAAGCCAGCTCCGTCATTCCTGTCTGCGCGGGTGGCGGACTGACCGACGTCGGCGTGCGCTCGCTGCAAGGCGGCGTGCGCGAGGCGGTCATGCTGCGCGTCATGGGACCGCTCTACATCGGCTTTCCAGAAAACGGCGCCATCACCATCAAAGCGGTCGTGCCGCGACTGAACAGCACGGCACGCGTCCCCGTGGCAACCCTGACGCCGATGGCAGCAGGCGACAGCGTGCTGGCCGAAAACCTCAGCAATGGCGAATACGACTGCGCCTTGATTCGGCCAGACGGCACGTTCCGCGTCGGCATCGCTTCCGACGTGCTGCGCCAGGACCGCGAAGGCCAGCCGCCGCAGCAGCACCGCTTGACCTTCTACAAGGGCAACGCGTTCCAAGTTGGCGTGCGCGATGAGGAAAAGGGCAAGGCGTGCAAGCTAAAGCCAGGCGCGACGCCAACGCAGACCATCGACAGGTTCGGTTTCGACGTAAAGTTCCACTTCCAGTCCGAGCACTTGGACTTCAAGAAGGGCGACCCGCTTTCGCCCATCGCCGAAGGCATGGGCATGCACCGCGCGCGGCCGGAACTGCGCAGGATGATGGGCTTTGGCCAGATGGTTGCGGATCCGGCGGATCCGGCGGTAGCGATGGTGCGGGCGTTGTCGGGCGAGCAGAAGTACGCGACCGGCGAGGTCGTCAATGCACATACGATCGTGATTTCAACGATCGGCGACATGAACGTGCCGGCGTCGACGGGAACGGCCATCGCGCGCGCCGGCGGATGGCTCGACTTCACGACCAAGCGCGCAGAGTGGGGCAATCGCACTGCCAATCAGGTGCTGATTGACAACTGGGTCCTGGAGGCTGTGGATGTGGTGAAACACTTTGTCACACCTGCCGGCGCCGGCGTGCTGTTCGATCCCGAGGACCTGTCAGGCTCGGCGACGCTGACGGCGACTGGAATGGAGACGCCCTACCCGCTCGGCTATGACGGCTACTGGGCGCCGCGTCTTCGCACGCCGATGCACAAATTCGAGATCAAGGATGATGGCAAGGGTGGAATTTCAGGAGGCTTCTGGCCATACGTCCGGCCGACGGGCAAGCATGATCTCGATTTTCCCGGCGAACAGGCGGATCGCGCGCTGGCGATCTGTAAGGATCCCGCGAAGGCCCAAGAACCGCTCTGTGTGCGCGCCGCAAAGGGCGATATCTTCGACCACGGTGCCCTGGTGCTGGAAGGAATGATCAAGTACATGAAGTCGGGCGGCAAGGTCTGGGAGCTGAAAGACTGCCAGAGTACATGGAGTTGCGGCGATGTGCCGCCTGTGCCTCCGGCTCGCGAGTAGGCAAGTCGCCAGGTGACGCACGATGCAAGCTGGCGATCTCGTTGCAGATCGATTCCTTCTCGAAGCCCAGGCCGGCAGTGGCGGCATGGGTGCGGTCTTCCGCGCCCGCGATCTGACCACCGATGGCCTGGTTGCGGTCAAGATCCTGACGGCCGACTCGGAGCTGGATTCAGAACGATTCATACGTGAATCAAATGTTTTAGAGGAACTGCAGCACCCGGGGATTGTTCGTCACATCGCCCACGGTACGACAGCGAGCGGTTGTCGCTTTTTGGCGATGGAATGGCTGGAAGGCGAAGACCTCGGCCAGCGCCTGACGCGCGGCCCGCTCATCGTGGCCGAAGCCATCGCCATCGTTCGCAGTGTCGCAGAAGCCCTGGCCGTCGCGCACGCGCGCGGCATCATCCACCGCGACATCAAACCGGGAAACGTGTTTCTCGTGGGCGCATCCATCGAGCGGGTCCTGTTGCTCGACTTCGGCATCGCCCGTTTCAGTCGCGCGCGCCAGGACCTGACCCAAGCTGGAACCATCGTCGGCACGCCCAACTATATGGCGCCCGAGCAGGCGCGCGGCGACCCTGACCTCGATGTCCGCGTCGATGTGCACGCCTTGGGCTGCCTGCTTTTCGCCACGCTGATTGGCCACTCGCCGTATCGCGGCTCTAACAGTCTTGCGGTGTTGGCTCGCATCCTCGTCGATGAACCACCGCGCCTGTCTTCGTTTCGTACGGACGTGCCGGAAACGCTCGAATCGCTCGTGGCGCGGATGCTGGCCAAGTCGCGAGGCGCCCGGCCGGCGGATGCTGGCGCCGTGGCGCGGGAACTGGCGCAAATCGGTGCGTCGGACGTCGAGCCGCTGGTTGCCGTTCAGGGTCTCACTGCCGCTGAGCGGCGCGTCGTGTGCATCGTTCTGGCCGGCGGCTCGTTGGCTACCCGTGCCACGCTGGCGTACCGCGAGGACACGCACCTGATCGCGACCGACGATCGCATTGCCGATGCCTTGTCGGCTCAGGGTGCGCACGTGCAACTGCTCGCCAACGGCTCGATCCTGGCGACGGTCTCTGGAACCGGTTCCGCCGCGGACCATGCCTCGCGGGCGGCCCGTTGCGCGATGTTGCTGCGGCCCTTGACGCCTGGCTGGCCTATCGTGGTGGCGACCGGCCTCGGCGTTGTCGGTGGCACATCGCCCGTGGGACCCGTGATCGACCGTGCGGTGGCGCTGTTGGACGCCCGGGCCGGCGCGGACATCGTGGTCGACAAGGTCACCGCAGATCTGCTCCAAGGCCGTTTTGCCATCGAGGCCAGCGCCCAGCGCCTGCTGCTGCGCGGCGAGTTGCAGCCGGACGACAGCGCGCGCCTGCTGCTCGGCAAGCTGACGCCGTGCGTCGGACGGGATCGCGAGATTGGCGTGCTCGAAGCCCTGCTCGCCGAGGCGGCAGAGGAGGCCACCGCCCGTGTCGCCGTGCTGACCGGCGCGCCCGGCTCGGGCAAGAGCCGCATTCGCCATGAACTGACGCGGCGCATGCGAGATCGCAGCGACAAGACCGAGATCCTGGTCGGCGTGGGAGATTCGCTGACCGCCGGATCGCCGTTCGCCATCTTGGCCAGCATGATTCGCCGCTCAGCTGCCATCGCGGATGGCGAGCCGATCGCAGAGCGCCGCACCAAGTTGCGCGCGCGCATCGCGCGCCATGTCGAACCTGACGAAGTTCAACGCATGACCGAATTCATCGGCGAGATGGTCGGCATCGCTTTCCCCGACGATGCCAGCGTGGGTCTGCGGGCGGCGCGGGCCGATGCGCAGCTGCGCGGCGACGCCATGTTGGCAGCGTTTGAGGACTGGTTGATGGCCGAAGCGCAGGCTCATCCGGTCCTTCTGATTGTCGAGGACTTGCAGTGGGGCGATGTGCCCTCGGTGAAGTTCGTCAACTCGGCGCTGCGCAACCTCAAGGATCAGCCGCTCGTGGTGCTCGGGCTGGCGCGGCCGGAAGCGCACGATCTTTTTCCGGACCTGTGGGCAGACCACGCCCTGACGACGATCCGCTTGGGCGAACTGGGCCGGCGCGCATCGGAGCGCCTGATCCGCGAAGTCTTCGGCACCAACATCGACACGGCGACCATCGAACGGCTCACCGAACGCGCGCACGGCAATGCGTTCTACCTGGAGGAGTTGATCCGCGTCGTCGCTACCGATCCGAGCCAGGAGTTGCCCGAAACGGTGCTCGGCATGGTGCAGAATCGCCTGGATGCATTGGGAGATGATGCGCGACGTCTGCTGCGGGCGGCGAGCATCTTCGGTCAGCGCTTCCGAGTCGACGGCGTCGCGCGGCTGCTCGGCGAAGACCGCACATTGTGCGCTCTTGCGGAAAGCCTCGATGAACTGGCCGCCGGCGAGGTGCTAAGGCGCACGACCGCACCGAGCAGCGCGGCCGGCGAGCGCGAGTACGCGTTTCGTCATGAACTCGTTCGCGAAACGGCGTATGCATCGTTGACTGACGAGGATCGGACGCTGGGGCATCGGCTGGCAGGTCAATGGCTCGAAGAGGTAGGCGGCGCCGATGCCGTGGCACTGGCCGAACACTTCGTGCGCGGCAAGCGGCCCGAGCGCGCCGTCGCATGGTACCACCATGCGGCCGAGCAGGCCCTGGAAGGCAACGATTTTGCTGCTGTCTTTGACCGGGCTGACGCGGGCATCGCGTGCGGCGCCTCGCGCGAGGCACTCGGGCAGTTGCGCCTGTGTCAGGCCGATGCACACGCATGGCGCGGGGAACATGCGCAAGCCGAGGCGCGGGCGACCGAGGCGTTCGACAACCTGCCGCCTGGCGGGGCGGCTTGGTTCCAAGCTGCGACTTGCGCGATCGAATCGACCGGCAACCAGGGCAAGTCCGACGCGCTCGTCGGCTGGATTGACATCCCGCGCGCGTTCGCGCACCAACCAGGCGCTGTCGGCGCTAGGATCGTCTGCCTGTGCCGCGGCGCCTTCCGCCTCATCATCGCCGGGCGTTATGACGATGCGGACAGCCTGCTGGAACTAGCGGAAACGCTGGCCGATGATCCCGAGCCGCTCGCCAAGGCCCAGATCCACCGCGTGCGCGCCATTCGCGCCGTCCACGCCGGCAATCCTGCCGCGGTGCTGACCGAGTTCCAATTGGCCCATGACGCATTCGCCGAGGCCGGCAACGCCCGCAATGTCTGCGCGATGCAGGTCAACATCGGTTCCACCTTTGCGGAACTGGGCGATTTCCGCCAGGCCGAGCACTGGCTGCGCCAAGCCCTGGCGTCGGCAGAGCGCATGGGGCTGCACAACGTAACCGGCTATGCGCTCGACAACCTCGGCTTCGTGCTTGCGCACCTGGGTCAGTTCGACGAGGCGCGCAGTATCGAGCAACGGGCCATCGACGCTGGCCGCAGACAGGGCGATCCGCGCTTGGAAGGCACGGCGCGCATTTGCCTTGCGGTCGTCGGGCAGCTTTCGGGCGATCTGGCGGCGGCGGAACGGGAATCCCGCAAAGCCGTTGAACTTCTGGAGACTGCATCGCCACACCGCGCCGCTGCCCTTGCGGTCTTGTGCCGCGCCCTGCTGGGCCAGGATCGCGCCGCGGAGGCCTTGGCGGCGGCTCATGAATCGATGCGGCATATCGAAGAGTTGGGGGGTATCGACGAGTTCGACTCGTTGGCGCGGCTCGCCTACGCCGATGCGCTCAAGGCGACCGGTGACCGCGAAGGCGCGCTGGCAGCGTTGCGCGACGCCCGCAGCCGGCTGACGGAGCGGGCGCAGAGGATCTCCGACGCCGCGCTTCGCCAAAGCTTCCTGCAAGGCATTCCTGAGCACCGACGCACGCTTGCGATCTCCGGCATCTGGCTGACCGAGTGAATCACTGGCTCAGGTCGAGGAACGGCCCGGAACGCCGCTCAGGCCGCTGATCGCCGCAAACGCGATGAGTCTTGCCCTATCGTCGCCGGCCAGGGCGTCGAAACGCGCGGCAATCGTTACGAGTCCGCCGCTCGCAGCCGGGGTGACGCGCTCGATCACGGCAGCGACGGCGAGTTCCGCGTCGGTCACCGGATGGATGATGGCGAACCGGACGGTCTGACCCTGGGTGCAACTGCCACGCCACTGCACCTGCACGGCACTGGCGGTCTGGACCCGCCGCAGCAGATTCTCGAGACGTCCGGTCGTCGGCGGCGCGATCGTGATGAAGACGGGCCGCTGTACGGCGGTGGGAGCCGACACGCCTGCCGCGGGCTGCGGCCGCGGCTCGGCAACGGCGGGCGGCCGAGCACCGGCCGTGCCCAGGCGCGGGCCACCTGCAGGCGCGGCCGGGGGTGGCGCAGGGACGACCGCCGGCGCCGCCGGGCGCGTTGCCTTGGGCAACTTGGGCAACTCCGTGCACGTATCGATGCGCGGCTGAGCACGAAGTGTGCGAATGTACTCGACCCAGAGCGCCCGCGCCGCTTCCGACAGCGCAAACAACTCGACGCCCAGCCCCGGCGCACCCGGATGCTCGCCCTCGCACACGGCGACCTGCCGAACATAGGCCATCGGCTCGATCTTCTGGCCGCCGGGCAACTCAATACGCAACTGAATCACTTGGTTGGCCCGCTCAGCAGGCTCGGTATGGACGAACATCCCGCCGAGCGAGACATCGACCGTCGCGCCAGTGCGCCAGCCATCGCGGGTCCGAATCGCGACGGGCAGGATGGCGGGGTGGCGGTTGTGGGTTCGCGTGAAGAACAAGGTGCGCTCCCGGTCGGCGCGCAAGGTTACGCCTCGCGTTGGGGCCCGGCAAGCACACGCAGCTGTCGAACTCGATGGCCTGCCACAGCGAGATGAGCTGAAAGCAGTTGCGACGTGGGCAGTTGCTACTTGGCCAGACAAGCCGTCAACTGTGTTTGACACTTGGCCTTGGAGCACGTGTCCTCGCACTTCGCGTCCCCATTACAGCTCTTGCATTGTCCAGCCATGCACATGAACAACTCCAAGTACTTCTTCGCTTCGGGCTTCGATGCCTGGTTCATGCACGAGAAGATGCATGCGCCTTCGTTCTTGCCGGTCGCCTTGCATGGATCGATGCACATGATCGCTTCCAGGCAGTTCTTGGTTCCGCTGGGATTGGTGCACGTCAGCAGATCGTCTGCACAATTGGCATTCCACGTGCCGCCCATGCACTTGGACACGGACAGGAACGCCTTCTGATCCGCAGCGGTGGCCTGCGTGTAGCACGCGGCGATGCAGCCGAACTTCTCGCTGTCCGCCAACTTGTCGCAGGTGCCAGTGCAAAGCAGCGTATCAAAGCAGGATTTTGCCCCGCTCTTGCCGCCCGCAATGCACTTGAACAGCTGATCCGGGCAGCTCTTGCCCGGATCGTCGCCTCCAGCCGCGACAAAGCAGTCGTTCATCGCCTGATAGTCGGACTGTGCTGCTGTGCTCAAGGTCGCGTAGCAATTGAACATGCACATCGCGCCGTCTTTCTTGCACTTCTCGTAGCAGCCGATCATCGCATCGCACGTCGCGGAGCCCGTCTTGCCATCGGCGCCGCAAGGCAGCAGTTTGCCATAGCACTTCTGCCACGCGCAGTTACCCATGCACGCAACATCGCTAGAGTTTTTGCACAAACCTTCGCGGCAGTACTGTTCGACGCACAGGCCAAAGGGCAGGTACTGCGCTTGGGCTTCGGCGCTGGCGGCATCGATGCAAACCTGGGCGCATCCCTTGGGCATCGACTGGCCGCAGGCTACCTGGCTGCACAGAAAGAGGTTGGAGCACACGCCATACTTGGCAGCGGCATCGCCGACCGCATCCACGGCGGCGTCGGCAGTCGCGGTGATCGCATCCGTCGCCGCATCACCTCCCGCGGCCGTGGCATCCAGTGCTGAGTCAGGCGCCGCATCGCTCACCGGGGCGCTGTCCGCCCCCTGGGCAGCATCCTCCAAGGAGTCGCCGAGTTGCGCATCCAGCGCAGTCTTGGCGTCGCCGTTTGTCGTCAGGCCAACTGTGGGCTGAATAGTGTCGGAGCTGCAAGCGACCAAGACGAGGCAGAGCGTGCAAGCAAGGAGAGAGCGGATCATGGCGGTCGTCCTTTCTTTTTGGGGCGGTCCCGTTGCGGCGCAACGCTTACAGGATGGACAGCTTCGCCACATCCTGCAACTCTTTGCACCTGCGCTGACTCGCCGGCGCCTTGCGCCCGGGGGAGCCCGCATGACGCCACGCACATTCAACTTGTTCTGCAGACACTTGCCGGCGATCGCCTGCGTCGTCGTGGTCATCGCGGGCTGCGGCACGGCCGATGGCGGTCAACCGATCACCGAATCGAACAGCGTCAAGGATGTCGCCGCCACCGATGTCGTCACGAAGGACGCGCCATTGGTCGCCTCTTGCATGGGAACCGCCCTGCTCGACCAATTCGCCGCTTTCGACTACGAGTGCGCATTTCTTGCGGTCTGCGCTGGCGCCGGCAAGTGCTATTGCGGCAAGCCTTCTGCGTGCGGCACGAAGTCGCCGTTGTGCAACGCCGACGTCTGCACGGGCGTCGGAACGACCTGCTACTGCGGCGATGGCTGCAAAAGCCAGCCAACCAAAGTGCCGGTCTGCCCATCCGCCATCTGCGACCCGAGCAAGTTGGACATGAAAGCGTGTAATCCTATGGATTACTGCCCATTCGTCGGCAAGGAACCGCCCGCGACCTGCGGCTGCACCACAATGGCCGACCACGAACCCGATTGCTGGTGCGGCACGCCGTGTGACGCGAAGTACCCAAGGTGTAGCGACACTGTCTGCACGACCAAGGATCCGGCCAAGTGCATCGTCGTTCCGGGCAAGCCGCTCCAGGGGTTTCACTGCGCGACGTGCGGCCTGCTCGGCAACGCACCGAAATGTTTCTTTATTCAAAGCCATTGACCGAAGAGCGGCGGCTGCGAACAGCCCCAGCGCTGCCTCGCGCCCTTGGCGATTGCCCTGCCTACTCCTCGACGCCGCCCTGCGGTTCAGGCTGCAGCACCGCCTGCGTCTGCGGCCAGCCGACGAACTTCGGCACGTACGGCGCCTCGGCCAGGAACTGCTCCTCGCTGATGATGCCTTCATCGCGCATTTTGTTCATGATTCCGATCATCCGCTCCTGCCACCACGGATCCCACTGCTTCTTGGCGAAGCGAGCGTAGCCGCAGCGCGGACACGGCTTGTTGGCCGCCAGGAACGCGCTCTCCAGTGGCGAGAGATCCTTGGCATCCTTGCCGAAATACGTCTGGGCCGCGCGCTGGATGCCGTAGAGCTTGGGGCCGAACTCGATCATGTTGACGTACAGTTCGAGGATGCGGTCCTTCTGGAGACGATGCTCCATCTGCCAGACAATCAGCAATTCCTCGAACTTGCGCGACAGATTCTTGGCGCGTGTCAGATAGATGTTCTTGACGAGTTGCTGGGTGATCGTCGACCCGCCATAGACAAAGCGCCCGTAGTCGAGATCGAGGCGAATCGCGCGGAGCAAGAGACCTGGGCGCAGGCCGCGGTGCTTGTAGAAGGCGCCATCTTCCGTCGCGATCATCGACCACGGCGTCCACGGCTTCATCTCCGCGAGCGGCGCCCAAAAACCCGACTGCGGGCCCACCAGCACATCGTCGAGGATGGTGCCGTTCTCGTTGACCGGCCGGACAAAATCCTCGTTCAGTTCGTCCAGGTTGACGTTGCCAAAGCCTGTCACTTCGCAGGTCTCGTCGTCCATGCCGAGGTCGAGCGTCGCCTTGTAGACGTTCTGCAGCGGCACGGCCATGTCGATGCTCCAGGAAATCTCGCCCTTTGCCTCGATGGCGCCGATGTTCGAGATCATTCCCGCGGGAATCGAGCGCGCCGCCGCGCCGCAGTCCTGTTTGGGCATCTCGACATGCAGGTGGACCGACGGCTTTTGCGCCAGATCCACCACTTCGCACTGCACGCGCATGTGTGCTTCACCGACTGTCAAGTCGGAGAAATCCAACTTCATCGTCCCTGTCTGCGCCGAGGCTGACACGGTCAACTTGCCCGAAGCCGAGAAGTCGTCGATCGGCTTGGGTGCGAGCCGCCACCAGTCGAAGCCGACCTTTTGAACTTGAAAGTCACCTTCGATTTCCAGCGATTTTCCTGGCGCACTGAAGGGTTTGACGTCGAGGTTCACGGCAATGTTCGAGTCCGGCCGCACCGATACGCCCGACGACACGATGCGCAGCGCTTGCGCGAACTGCCCGCCAGCCAGCTTGAACTTCGCCCGCCCCAGCTGCGGGCCCGGCCCGGTGATGAGGTCCGCGCTCAGCTCGCCCCACGGCCTTTCCGAGTCGAATGGATGCACGCTGGCCAGCAGCCCACGCGTGCCATCGCCCAACACGGGCGTCGCCGAGACCTGGATGTCCTGCACGCCGCCAAAAGGTTTGTCTGCACCTGGAGGTACGAGCCCAACGCGACCGCCGATCACCTCGACCTTCAGCCGCGGAGCTTGCGCCAGCTTGTCGACCAGCTTTTGCACGAGGCCGCTGGCGTCGAGCATCCGCGTCTGCATCTCTCGAAGAGGTTTGACATATCCCGCCACCGCCGATTTCGCTGCGCTGCCCGGCTCCGACTTGCCCTCCTTGGCCACCTTGGGGTCGCCCGGCTTTTTCTTGTCGCCTTTCTGGGCCGGCAAGGGCTTGCCGCCCGGCCCCGTGTCGACGCCCGCAGCACGCAGTTTTTGTGCTACCTTTTCCTGGACTTTCTTCGCGCGCGCCTCCGGCGGCAGGGTCGGGTCGACGATCTCTTCTTCCGCTGCCTCGGCCACCTCCTGGCGCAACCGCGCTTGCTCGGCCGCAGTCACTGCCGCCCACACATACTTGCCGCCCGGCACCTGATCCATGGCGTCCTCGCGCCACGGCAAATCGACCGACGGCTGCTCCACGCGCAGCAACACCAGAGATTCAAATGGCTTTTCACCCGGCAGCCGATCCGTGCGCAGCTCCAGACCGGCAAGGCCGATCACGCCTAGATCGCCGGGAATTGTGACCTTCAAGTTCTGCAGCTTGACGGCCAGCGGAATCTCGGCGCCCTCCAGGCCATCCAGGGCCAGCGACAGACTCTGCGCGGTGCCGCTCCACGAGCGCGCGGCCAGCGGTGCGGTTGGCGGCGCGACCTTGGCGTCCGATCTCACCTTTCCTTTCGCGACTTTGGGATCATCAGCGACGGGCGCCGCGGCGGGCAAAGAGAATGCGACGTCCTCGGCACGCGCACCCAGACTCGACCGCTCCGGCCGCAGGTGCTTGACCGACAGCACATCGAGCACGCCCTTGCGCAGCACCACGTTTTCGATGGCGGCACCGTCGCTGGTGTCATAGCCAAAGCCGCCCACCGACACGGAATCGACGCCCAGCGGCAAGGGCGCGCCGGCCGGCATCTGCAGCCGGAACTCTGGCGCAAAACGCGCCTGCAGCCGGGGCGGGCCCTCCTTCTGCGCCACCAACGACGCACTCAGCTTGGAGGCCACCGAACCATCCACGACCGCCGCCAGATCGCCGACGCCGTGCGCCAGATCGATATGCGCCGCGATGTCGTGAATCCGCAGACCCTGAGGCAGGTACTGCGCGCCCTTGCCCTGCATCCGCACCGCGATCGTGCCCTGTTCGAGCGAAATCGCCGACCCGACCTTCTGCGTGGCGTCCTTGTCGTCGTCCTTGGCACGAGCCGGAAAGACCTTGCGTGCTGCGCGGTAAATATCCAATACTTCCTTTGGTTTGCCGTCTGCGAGCAGCACATCGAGCGCCAGTCCCTTGACCTCCGTGCGCGCCGGCCGCCGCTTGCCAGCCATCAAGCGCAGCAGCGAGAACTCGGCGCGGGCGTCATCGACCTGGACGATCGCGCCGCCGCTGGGACGCTTGAGTACCAGGCCCTTGAGACCTACCGCCCCGAAAGGACTGACGGAAACGTCCTTCAGGTCGAGTTGCAGCCCGGCCTCGCGCGCGATGAGTTCGAGCTTGCCGCGCACGATGCTGCGCGCGGCCAACGTGCCGACGACGGCGCCGACGCCGAGCAGTGTGACCATCGCGGCGCCGACGATGGGCCAGGTCTTGCGCTTGGTGCCCGCCGCTGCTGCACGGCCAACAGGTGGTTTATGGGCGCTTTTCGGGGGGGTGCGTTCGTTCATGCCAGCAGAGCCTCGGCGCCGCCGAAGGACAGGCGGTGGCGCAAGCGGCCGATGCTACGCGAGGTCGGCCAGGTTGTCAGGGAATGCCCTCACCCCGCCGCTCGCGCGACCGCCCCTCCCCTGCAGGCGCGGCAGAAAGTCGTGTATTTGTTGACATTCACCACTTCTCCCGTCCACGCGAGAACGGAAGGCGAAGGAGGGCGCCACGCACTACGCCTCGGGCGGCGGGCTTGCCTCGATGGCGGCAGCCTTCTCGACCAGACGATCCGCGATCAACTCTGCAATATCCTTTGTCTTGACACTGTCGCGCAGATCCTTGGCACCGATGCCGTCGGACAGCATGGTCATGCAGAACGGGCAACTCGACGCGATGACCTGCGGCTTGGATTGCATCAGCTGCTCGACGCGCAAGTCATTGATGCGTGTACCGATCTTCTCTTCCATGAACATGCGCGAGCCGCCGGCGCCGCAGCACATGCCCAACTTCTGCGAGCGCTCGATCTCGACCAGTTCCGTGCCCGGAATCGCGCGCAGCGCCGCGCGCGGCTCGTCGTAGATGTCGTTGTGGCGACCCATGTAGCAGGAATCATGGAAGATAATCTTCTGGGCCTCGCCCTCCTTGAGTTGCAGCTTGCCTTCGGCAATCAAGCGCGGGAACAGCACGCTGTGGTGCACGACCTCGAAGTTGCCACCCAACTGCGGATATTCATTCGCAATCGTGTTGAAGCAGTGCGGGCACGTCGTGATGATCTTCTTGACGCCGCCCTGCCGCCACTGCTCGATGTTCGACTTCGCCATCTCCTGGAACAGGTACTCGTTGCCGATGCGGCGCGCCGAATCGCCCGTGCACTTCTCCTTTTTGCCGAGAATTGCAAAGGAAACGCCGGCGTGTTTCAAGATCTTGACGGTCGCCAGCGTAATCTCCTTCGCGCGGTCATCGAAGCTGCCAGCGCAGCCAACATAGTACAACCACTCGGCATCCGGCTTGTCCTCAAGGGTCGGAATGTCCAAGCCCTTGGCCCAGTCGCCGCGCTTGCCCGATGCCATACCCCAAGGATTGCTCTTGTTTTCCACGTTCTTGAGGGTGAGACCAACTTCCTTCGAGTACTCGTTGCGGGTCATGACGAGGTGACGGCGGATGTCGAGGATCTTGTCGACATGTTCAATCATCACCGGACATTGCTCCGAACACGAGCGACAGGTCGTGCAGGCCCAGATCGCGTCGACATTGACCTGGCCGATCAGCGGCGGCAGTTCGCCTTCGGTAACGGCGGGTTCCTTGCCGATGCGACCGGCCTTCTGCTTGGCATAGACGTGATCGCGCAGATCCAGAATGATCATCTTGGGATTGAGGGGTTTGTCCGTATTCCAGGCCGGGCAGTTGACTTCGCAACGACCGCATTCCGTGCAGGTGTAGAGGTCCAGCACCTGCTTCCACGATAGGTCCGCAACCTTGGATAGTCCCAGGGGTTTCTCTTCCTCAAGCGCCTTCTCGATGTCCGGCACGAAGCTCAGCGCGCCCTTGGGCTCCAACTTGGACAGGAACACATTCGGCAGCGACGTGATGACGTGGAAGTGCTTGGAAAGAGGAAGAAGATTCAGGAACGTCAGCACGATCGCGAGGTGGATGACGTAGTTCGTTTCAGCGATGCAGTGCAGCGCCGTATCCGACAGACCGCTCGATGCCAAGGCCTGCCCGACGAGGCCGCCGATCGGCGCATGATTCAGGCGATTGAGTTCGTGGAGCGATGCGAAGTGTGCACCGTCATAGATGAAATCGGTGACCATCAACCCACCGATAAAGCCGAGAATCAGCAAAGCCTCGCCTGAGTAGGCAATGCGCGCAGGCTTGACCACGAGACGGCGCCAGACAAAGCCGATGATGGCAGCGAGCACCACGAATTCTGTGATATCCTTGACGAAGTCGTAGGGCTCCTGGAAGCAGGCACAGACCTCGAAGCCGGGCGCGAAAGCCTGGACGAACAATTGCGTCGTGCGGATGCCGAGGATGCAAAAGCCCCAGAAGGTGAAAGCGTGCATCCAGCCCGAGGCCGGTTCCTTGAACATCTTGGACTGACCGATGCCGACCGTGAACAGCTTTTTGACGCGGTCGGCGACAAGATCCCAACGCGTTTCGGGCCTTGCTGCCTGCAGAACGCGGAAGCGACCGAGCACGGTGCGGGAAAAGAGCCCAAGACCAATCAGCAGCATCAGGCCGCCGACGATGGCGCGGTAGTCATAACTCATGGATATCTCCCTAGATAGGGTGAGAACGGCGCCGCGCGATCACGGCGTAGGTAGGTTGGTCGCGCAAGGCGCAGCGGCGCTCGCGCAAGGTGGGAGGCAGGCCGGCACCCGGATCCGCGAGGCGCTCGACCTCGAAGGCAGGCTCGCGCCGCAGCTCGGCCTCCGCCCAGGTGGCATAATCAGGAACATCGGTCTTCAAGAGCAGGTGGCCGCCGGGCCGCAGCCACTTGGCGGCATCCGCCGCAAATTCTGGTGATATCATGCGCTTTTTCATATGACGCTTCTTCCACCATGGATCCGGAAAGAACACGAACAAGGCATCGAGCGTGGCGGGCCGCAGCACGCGCGGCAACATCTCGCGCGCATCGACCAACGCCAGCAAGGCATGGGCTACGCCGAACTTCACCAAGCGTGCGTTCGCCTCTTCACAATAGCTCTTGCGCACTTCAAAGCCGACGAAGCGTGTTTCCGGATGAAGTAGACAATAATCCGTTGCAAAACGCCCCATCTGAAACCCAATCTCGACGACGAGGGGCCGCGGATCACTCGGATCGCAGAAGGCGCGCAGCCTGTCTTCATGTTCTTGAAAAAACACGGGATCTAGAACGAACTGACCGGTCACGCCGGTCGGCTGACCGTGGGCGCGCCGCAAGTCGATGGCGCCACCGATCAGGGCGCGATCCCGCTGCCGCTCGGGCTCGAGGCCGCTTCGCGGAGGGACAGCTTGGGCGGTGTGGAACTTGCGCATCGCCATGGCGGGCGGGAGCATACTGCACGTCATCCAGGCCGACAACGGATCCGGCCGAATGCAAGCCGCTTTGCTGATGTGAGGATTCTCAAGATCATGCCCCACCCCACTCCCGTGCGACCCGTTCGCTCAGGCATCGCGGCAGGGCTGCTGGGCGCGGCCGCCCTCTTGTCCGCCACACTGGCGGTGTGGGCGGGTGCGCAACTGCTGCGCGGCGAGAAGACGGACGCGGTTTTTGGCGCGCTTCCGGATGGTTGTGATTGGGTGCTGCTGGCCGACGATCCGGCCGGCCTCGCCCATGTGCTGGGTGATGCCAGCCGCCTGGGTCAGCTTCCGGCTGCCATTCGCGCGCTTGCGGCCGGCCAGCGCACGCTTTGGCTTGCAGCGACGCTGGTGCCGGACCTCGATGCGACCCAGCCGTGGGCCATCTGCGGTCAACCGGCTGGCGCGGTCCTCGCGGCGGCGCGACGCGACGGCGGCGTCGAACGTTTTGCCTGGACCGCGCCGGGCGGAGATCCCGTCAAGCTGCTCGCTCGGGCGCGCGTGCAGGGACGACAACCGTCGTTGGCGCAGAATCTGCCCTTCCGGACGGCGCTGGAGCGGGTCGGCGGCGGCCAGGCGCACCTGTTCGTGGACGGAAGACTTCTTCGTGATCATCGGATATTACCGACTATCGTGCGTGACGGTGCCCGGCACGCGCTGTGGCTCGGCGCGGCTCTGCGCTGGGAGGGCCAAGAGGCCAAGGTCCACCTGCATGTCGGGACGGGGCCCTCGGGTGCGACCTGGCTCAAGGCGCACCTGGACCCGGTGGGCACGCTCGACGCCGCGCCGCTTTTCGACGCGCATGCCACAGCCGGTGGTGTCGTGCGCATCCATCCGGGTGCGTGGCTCGCGCGCACCGAGGCATTCACACCGGTTGACAAGCTGTTGAGGGCATCGTTGGGCATCGGGTTGCGCGAACTGGCCCCGCTCGCATCAGGCCACGTGGTTTGGCAAGTGCTGGCCCCGGATCGCGACGCAGCGCCAGCATGGCTGGTGCTGATCGAACTGAGCCAGCCAAGCCAGCTGCGACTACCCGCCGAGAACCCTGATGGAACGCAGTTGGCCTGGCGGCGCACCGGCCGTTTCCTGGTGCTGGCGGCCACAGCGGACCTCGCGCAGCGCGGCGCCGACCTGAGCGCGAGAACGCAAGCACTTGCGGCGACAGACCCGCAACTGCTGCGAATGATGTCGGACACTCAAGGATTCTTCCTGAACGCGCACACGTCGCTGCCGATCGGTCCACCGCCGCTGGGCCTGCTGCAGGGATCGCTGCGTTGCGAGGCTTTGTGGCTCGACACCGGATTCGTTGCCGAGTTGTCACTGCCGATCCCCCCCACGCCGCATTGATTCCACGACGAGGATCGCCAACACTACGGCCTCACCTTGACCGAGGCCGCTGTGATTCCGCGCTACGCACGCCCTGCCATGACCGCGCTGTGGACCGACGAGGCTCGCCTGCGCCGTTTGCTCGAAGTGGAGTGCGCCCACCTGCGGGCACTCGAACGACTCGGCCAGGCGCCGCGCGGTACGGCCGATCGGGTGCAGCAGGGCGCCGTCATCGATCCGGCCCGCGTCGCCGAAATCGAGGCGGAAACCAAACACGACGTCATCGCCTTTCTGACGTCCATCGAAGAGAAAATTGGTGAACCAGCGCGGCTGTTGCACCGAGGCCTGACGTCCTCGGACGTGCTGGACACGGCGCTCGCACTGCAACTGCGCGACGCCGGTGAACTCCTGCGGCGCGGCCTGCACCAACTCATCGCCACGCTCGCCGGAAAGGCCTCTGAACACCGCGGCACGTGGACCATCGGTCGCAGCCACGGCATGCACGCCGAACCCACCAGCTTTGGCGTCGTGCTGGCGGGTCATCTCGCAGAATTCGTTCGTTGTTACAACCGATTGCAGACGGCTTGCTGCGAGATCGCCGTCGGCTCTTTGTCAGGCGCGGTCGGCACCTATGCGCAAACGGCGCCGGAGGCCGAGGCGATCGCCTTGCGCGCTCTGGGGTTGAAGGCCGAAACCGTGCCCACGCAAGTGATTCCGCGCGACCGCCACGCCGCATTCTTTGCGGCGCTTGGCGGGATTGCCTCTGCGATCGAACGGTTGGCGACGAACATCCGCCATTTGCAGCGCAGCGAGGTCGGCGAGGCGTCTGAAGCTTTCACGCCCGGTCAGAAGGGCAGCTCAGCGATGCCGCACAAGAGGAATCCCATTCTTTCCGAGAATCTGTGTGGTCTCGCTCGAGTGATTCGCGGCTACGCCGAGATGGCGCAGGGCGACGTCGTTCTCTGGCATGAACGGGACATCTCGCACTCTTCGGTGGAGCGCTTCATCGGCCCGGATGCGACGGTCACGCTGGACTTCATGATCTGGCGCACGATTGGCCTGATCAAAGGCCTCGTGGTCAACAAGGAGCGCATGCGCGCGCACCTCGACGCCTCGGCGGGAGCGTTCTTCTCAGGCAACGTGCTGCTGGCGCTGGTGGATGCGGGGGTGGCACGGCAGAAAGCCTATGTGATCGTGCAGCGTTCCGCTCTCAAGGCCGTCACCGGCGCGGCGCGTGCCATGCGCGATCTGCTCAGCGCCGACCCGGAAATCACCGATCGGCTGGACGCGACTGCGCTCGAGCGCTGCTTTGACCTGGCGCATCACTTGCGCCACACGGATCTCATCCTCGACCGGGCGTTGGCAGAGGCCGGCGCCCTCGACACCCAACGAACGGAGGCCCCATGACAGCCCAAGTACTCGACAGCTTTTACGAAGGCAAGGCCAAAGTCCTCTACAACACGAGCGATCCGCAGTTGATCGTGCATTACTTCAAGGACGACGCCACCGCTTTCAACCGCCAGAAATTCGGGCAGATTGTCGGTAAGGGCCCGATGAATCTGCGCATCACTGTGGCCATCTTCCGTCTCCTGGAACAGCACGGTGTGCCGACCCACCTCGTGCAGGCCCTGGACGATCGCCGGCTGCTGACGCGGCGCGTCGACATCGTGCCGCTCGAAGTCGTCGTGCGCAACCGCGTCGCCGGCACGTTTGCCAAACGTTACGCGTTGCCAGAGGGCATGCACCTCCAAGAGCCCATCGTCGAACTGTTCTACAAGAAGGACGAGTTGAACGACCCTCTCATCACCGCCAAGGCAGCCGCCGCGCTGGGCTGGACGAGCGCAGAGGAAGTGGCGCGCATCGAAGCCTATGCCCTGCAAGTCAACAAAGTCCTGGGCGATTTCCTGCTAGCACGCGGCATCGAGCTCATCGACTTCAAGCTGGAATTTGGCCGCGCCGCAGACGGCGCGCTGCTGCTGGCCGACGAAATCTCTCCAGATTCCTGCCGCTTTTGGGAAGTCGGCACCGGCAAGAAGCTGGACAAGGACCGTTTCCGCCAGGATCTCGGCGGCGTAGAGGAAGCCTACGCGGAAATGGTCAAGCGCATTGTCGGTTGAGGATCGTATGCTGTCGCACTACCGCGCGATCCTCGACCAGTGCGAGCCTTTCCTGATTGCGAACAGCGGCATCGCAGTCGATCTGGATCTCTGCCCAGCCGGCGTGCCAATTCCGCCTAATAATATCTTCAACCCGCAACACCGCCGCCACGCAGCTTTTTTGGCGATGCTGCAACTCGTCGACCAACTGACCTATGGGCCATTCGGGATGGGGATGCCGTCCTGGGTCTTTTACGATTGCGCCGTGATGCCGGGCGCGGTGTTCGGTCTCGGCATTCGCGCCGATCGCCTGGAGGAGTGGGCGCGCGAAGCCATGCGCGTGCCAGAGGGGTACGAGGGCCTGGTTCCCGTCTCGCAATTCATCGCGATTCCGATGCTTGCGGGCTTTGCCGGTGTGCCCGTGAACGCGCCGCCGCGCTCCTGGTTGATGTACACGCTCGAATCGCTCAATCAGGTCTCGCCCGGCCTTGCGCCATCAGGCGTGCTCAAGCTGACGCTCGCCCTGGGCCTGCGCGTCTTTCCGATTGAGGAGTTGTACGGGATCACGCAGTGGCGCTCCCCGCGCCTGGAGCCCTATGCCGATCTCGGCCCGCTGGAACTGGTGACGGCGTACACGCCGGCGCACTCGATGCCGCGCACGCTCAGTTTTCGGCTGAATATCGGTGAGTTGAACCTGAATGCGCTGCTGCAATCCCCGCGCCTGCATCCGGCCGTGCCGCCGGCCAATGCCCTGATCGATGTGGACGATGCGGACGCCTTGAGGGCCCTGCAGCGCGACATCGAGGCAGGTCAACGTGTCTACATCGCTGGACATCCGGTCGATCACGGCCCCTATGTGCGTGTGCCGCTGTACCGCGCGCCGTTGGAGGCATGAGCCATGGGGTTGTCCTTCCAAGTGCGCAATCCGACCTTGCTTTCGGAGTTCATCCCCTATCTGGTGGCGACGCCGCTGAACCTGCCGCACCTCAACCTGCGCCCTTTTGGCGTGACACCCGCACACGTCGTCGATCCGCTGCGCCTGGAGAGCGAGACCTTCCTGCGCCTGCTGCATCGCCTGGACGGATTGACCTTTGGTCCTGAAGGGATGCCGATGCCACGCTGGGTCTTCTTCGATTGCTCTGAAGTGCCAGGAGCGATCTATGGTCTGGCTCGCCCGGCGTCGCAACTCTGGCCGGTTGCGAGAGAACTGTTCAAGGTTCCAGACGATTACGATGGACTCGTGCCGGTGTCGATGTACGTCGCCATTCCCATGCACCGCGCGGGGATGTGGTTCGGCCACAACCTGTCTTCACTGGCGCCGGTCTTTCGCCAGCACCATGTGACGGATCTCGACTTGACCGGCCTGGGCAGTCTGACCAAGGGTCTGGCGCTAAAGTCCTTTTGTGTTCAAGAGTTCTGGGGTGCGACGCAGTGGCTCTCCAAAGCCCTGCACATCCATGTCAAGTTCGGCCCTTTGGCGCTGCAGACGGCGTACACGCCCGCACATAGCGAGCACGAGACGCTGACCTACGGATTCGCGGTGACCGACGCCAACCTTCGGGCTTCGATGGGCGATCGCTCCGTGGAGATGGCGCGGCCAGCGCCCGACTACTGGCTGGATGGTCACGATGTGGCGGGGATGATCGCGCTGCAGGATCGCATCGAAGCGGGCGGGCGTTTCGTGATTCCTCAGGCGCCCCGTGCGACTAGCAGTGGAGGCATGGAAGTGCCCATCACTTGCATCGGCTGACGCGCGGAATCAATTCGAGCCCGCCAGACCTTGCGCCTACGGGGCCACGCCCTTAGATTGTGCCGCGCAGGCAAGCAGCGGTCGTGCCTGGCTGGTTTGCATGTGAGCCCCGCCGCGACGAACGCCCGATTACCGCACACGTTGCGGTTTTTCCAAAGGAACAACCATGGCTGGCCCCAACCTCCTGACCATCACCGAAGCCAACTTCAAGGCCGAGGTACTCGACGCCAAAGTTCCCGTCCTCCTGGACTTCTGGGCCACTTGGTGCGGTCCATGCCGCGCCATCGCTCCCATCGTCGAGCAACTCTCGGTCGAGTATGCGGGCCGCGCCAAGGTCGGCAAGGTCGACGTCGATGCGAACCAGGGCCTCGCCGGCAGCTTTCACATTTCGTCGATTCCGACGATCATGGTCTTCAAGAACGGGCAGGTGGTTGAGCAGATCATGGGCGGCCGGCCCAAGCCAGCGATGGCCGCGTTGATTGACAAACACCTGTAATTACTTATTTTCTCACTTCACCGTCCAGCCACGGCTCGATGCGGGCCTCAAGTTGAAACCATGCAAACCAAGCACATCGTGATTGTTGTCGTCGTTCTGGCTGTCATCGTTGGTCTTTGGCTGGCCTTGAGCGGCGGGTCCAAGGGCAAGGGCAGCAAGGACAAGGCTGGCGCGCAAGCGGCCTTGGCGGATGGCGAAGATCCGGGCAACAAGCACGCGCCTGTCGTCAAGCGCGAACAGGGTCTGACCGCAGAAGGTCAGAAAGAGGGAGGGCCGGATCTGAAGATTCCCGGCAACTTGCCAACACTCAAGGGTGTTCAGGGCAACGACCCGAATGCAGCCGCCGAGCCGACGCAGCCCCATGGCCGCTTCGAGCTGGAGGGGCAGATCACCGAGCAGGAGGCAGAAGCGGCCGTCAAAGCGGTGTTTCCTCCGATTCGCGACTGCTACGCGGAGTTGCGTCAGCGCGCGCCGCAGGCCAAGGGCCGGATGCTGATGAAGTTTGCCGTGCGTCCGGGCACCGAACCAGGCAAGGCCGCGATGGGCGATTTGTTCTTGAAAGAGACGCAGTTCACGGATCCGAAGTACCTGACTTGCGTGCGCGCCGCCATCGATGCGACCAAGATCGCTGGGCTGCCGCCGACGGCGAACGGTTCCGTGACGGTGCCCCTGATTCTCTCGCCCGAGGATGTCGGTCAGAAGCCGTAGCCCCGGTTCAATTCGTCCAGCCTTGAGCGTATACTCCCGCCGCGCCGCAGCACTGCCTTGGCTTGCGGACCCGGGAGCGACATGGATCTCGCACTTTCCGAAACCCAACAGATGATCTTGGAGACGGCCCGGCGCTTTGCCGAGACCGAACTCGCCCCGATCGCCCACAAGACCGACAAGTCCGGCGAGTTCCCGCGCAAGCAAGTGCAACAACTCGCGGATCTCGGCTTTCTCGGCATCGCCGTCGACGAGAAGTGGGGCGGCGCTGGCCTCGACAACGTCAGCTACGCCATGGCCATGGAGGAAATCAGTGCCGGCTGCGCGTCCACGGGCGTGATCATGAGCGTGAACAACTCGCTCGTGTGCGATCCGATCGGCAAGTTCGGCAACGATTTCCAGAAGAAGAAGTGGCTTGTCCCGCTGGCCCAGGGCAAGGTGTTGGGTTGCTTTGCCCTGTCGGAGCCGGGCTCGGGCTCAGATGCGGCGGGCATGCGCACGACAGCGATCCTCGATGGTGATCACTATGTGATCAACGGCACCAAGAATTGGATCACCAGCGGCAAGGAAGCCGATGTCTGCATCTTGATTGCACATTCCGACCCAAGTGAACGCCACAAGGGCATCAGCGCATTCATCGTCGACCGCCGCGAGACACCGTACGGCATCGGCAAGATCGAAGACAAGATGGGCATCAAGGGCTCGTCGACCACCTCGCTGGTGTTCGAGGACGTGCGCGTGCCAGCAGCCAATCGCCTTGGAAATGAAGGTGATGGCTTCAAGGTGGCCATGTCGACGCTGGACGGCGGTCGCATCGGTATTGCAGCGCAGGCATTGGGCATTGCGCGCGCAGCGTTTCAGGAAGCGTTGGCCTACAGCCGCGAGCGGCAGGCTTTTGGCAAGTATATCGGCGACTTTGGCGCAATCCAGGAGATGCTGGCCGACATGGCGACCGAGATCGACGCCGCGCGTCTGCTCATCTGGCGCGCCGCGGTGGCCAAGGACAACAAGGAGAAGTTCGGAAAGCTGAGCGCTATGGCGAAGTTGTACGCAGCCGAAATGTCACAGCGCGTGACCAACAAAGCGCTGCAGATTCACGGCGGTTACGGTTATGTCAAGGAATACAACGCGGAACGCCACGTACGCGATGCGCGCATCACCGAGATCTATGAGGGCACGAGCGAGATCCAGCGCCTCGTGATTGCCCGCGAAACACTTCAGGAAATTGCGGCGCTGGGCTGAGGGAGACGGGAATGGACTTCTCGCTGAGCGATCGCGAACGGCAGGTTCAGGAGTTGGCGCGCGGCATCGCGCGGACCCGACTCGCGGCAGGGGCAACGGCCGCAGACGCAGGTGCTTTTCCTTTGAGCAACATGCAGGCATTGGGCGCCGCGGGATTGCTCGGCATCAAGAGTGATCCGGCGTTCGGTGGCCTCGGTGCGGGCAACGTCGCGTATTGCGTCGCGATTCGTGAACTGGCCTCCGTTTGTGCCTCCACCGCCGTGACCGTCGCAGTGACCAACATGGTCGGCGACATGGTCGCGCTCTACGGCACTGCCGCCCAGAAGCAACGCTGGCTCCTGCCCTTGTGCCGTGGCGACCTCATCGCCGGCTCATTTGCCCTGTCCGAAGCCGGCGCCGGCTCCGATGCAGCCTCGCTGCGCACGCGCGCCGAGAAGGTCGACGGCGGCTACCGTTTGAATGGCAGCAAGATGTGGATCACGAGCGGGGATGTGGCCGGTCTCGTGCTCGTCCTTGCCAAGACCGACGCGAGCAAAGGTTCGCGCGGCATCAGCGCTTTTCTCGTCGGCAAGGGCACGCCCGGCTTCGAGGTCGGTCGGCACGAGGAGAAGATGGGCCTGCGCGGCAGTTCGACCGTGTCGCTGTCATTCGCGGACTGTTTCGTTCGTGAAGACGCGCGCTTGGGTCCGGAGGGCGGCGGCTTCGAAGTCGCCATGGTCGCGCTCGACGGCGGGCGCTGCGGCATCGGCGCGCAAGCGATCGGCATGGGCGACGCGGCGTTGCGCGCGACGTGCGCCCACATGGAGCGGCGCAAGCAAAGCGACCGCGCATTGGGCACGGATCAGTCCAAAGCGTTTCGGATCGCCGACATGGCGACTCGGCTCGACGCAGCGTGGCTGATGGTGCTGCGCGCCTGCGCGCTACGCGACGCCGGCAAGAAGGCGGCGCGCGAGTGTGCCATGGCAAAGGTTTTCGGGAGTGAAGCTGCGAACTTCGTGTGCCAGGAAGCGCTGCAGATCGCCGGATCCGCGGCACTTGCCCAGGACCATCCGGTGGCCCGCGCTTTTCGCGATGTCCGCGTGAGCCGCATCTACGAAGGCACCAGCGAGATCCAGCGTCTCGTCATCGCCCGCAGCCTCAGCGCGCCCCGCTAGATCTTCACTCGATTCGAGGCATTCATGACTCAGCACAGCTCCGATTCCGTACCCGCGCGCCGCGGCCGCGTCCTCATCGGCAAGGTCGGCCTCGATGGCCATGATCGCGGCGCCAAGGTCGTCGCGCGCGCCCTGCGCGATGCTGGCATGGAGGTCATCTACACCGGTCTGCACCAGACTCCCGACATGATCGTGTCGGCCGCCATTCAGGAAGATGTTGATATTATCGGCATATCCATTCTGTCGGGCGCCCACAACCACCTCGTGCCGCGTGTGCTGGAACTCCTGACGGAGCGCGGCGCCGCCGACATCGCCGTCTTCGTCGGTGGCATCATTCCGGACGGCGACCGCGCGACATTGCTGGACAAAGGCGTCGCAGCGATCTTCACGCCTGGCGCAACGTTGGAGTCGATTTCCGCCAAGATTCGCGAAATCCTGACAGAAAAGGGCGTCCACGTGTTGGGCGCCACCGCCGAATGATCACGAGGGTAGGAGCAGCCCATGGATTTTGCACAAGGCGACCAGCAGCGGATGATTCGCGAAGCAGTGCGCGCGTTTGCTGAGAAAATGGCAAGACCGGCGGCCGCCGCATGGGATCGCGACTGCGGCTGGGATGCCCTGGCAGGACGCGGTCTTGCGGCTCTCGGGGCTTTTGGCCTGGCGGCGCCGGAAGCGGTGGGGGGATTGGAGCTGGACGCCGCGAGCTGGACGGCAGCGCTGGAGGAAC
>Ga0172369_10001875_pt1 | contig 29694 bp, 14 predicted proteins | sample LakKiv25m_FD_114539 | JGI IMG/M metagenome (GOLD analysis project Ga0172369, IMG submission 114539) | Freshwater microbial communities from Kabuno Bay, South-Kivu, Congo - kab_022012_11.25m | ecosystem: Environmental > Aquatic > Freshwater > Lake | place: Democratic Republic of the Congo...
GGCGGCGGCGGTGCGATGTCCGGCGGCGGCGGTGCGATGTCCGGCAGCGGCGGTGCGATGTCCGGTGGCGGCGGTGCGATGTCGAGCACTGGCTGAACGATGTCGAGCACTGGCTGCTCGGTGTCGAGCATCGGCTGCTCGGTGTCGAGCATCGGCTGCTCCGTGTCGAGCACTGCCTGCTCCGTGTCGAGCACTGGCTGCTCGGTGTCGAGCACGGGCTGCTCCGTGTCGAGCATCGGCTGCTCGGTGTCCACATCCGGTTGCTCGGGATCCAGCACCGGCTGAACGATGTCGAGCATCGGCTGCGCGGCGTCCGCATCGAAACCCGCCGCGGCGTCAGGCACGCGCGCCAGCGTATCGACGGCTGGCAAGCTATCGGCCGCGGGTGGGATGGCGCGGGACTCCGCCTCTGCCTCGTCTGCTGCCTCGTCTGCTGCCTCGTCGACGCTCGCAGTCTCGGCAGCATCCGCTGCGGCGGTATCGGACTGGTTGGTCGAGGCCGGGGCACGGCGCGCCGGTGGCGAAGTCAGCGCCGTGCTGGTGCACGCGAGCGCCACGAGCGCGACAAGACAGGGCAGGAAGCAAGGTTGCGGCATCGGCGCACCTTCTCGCGGTCGCAACGGACCAGCTTGCCCCCTTCACGTTGCAGGTCCGGCGGGCACCTGGCCACGCTGGCGCGGGGGGCGCCGCGGACGGCCAAGGCAATTCGCGCGGCGCGCCTGGCGGTGGTCGCCTGGTGAACGTGGGTCGCTGCGGCCCGCACATGCGCAGGTCACGGCAATCGGCCACTTGGCAACATCAAGCGCATCCGCGGCAGCCGGCAAACAGAGCGCATCACGGAGCGAATGCGGCCAGAATCATCGCCATTCCTGGGCCTGGCAGCGACAGCGACACGCCGCCCCACGTCAGCGTCGCCGGCGCCGCGGTACTCGCCCAATTGCCGCCGAACGCTGCTTGCCCCATTGCATTGCAGGCGAAAGATGCGACCGCCGCCGAGGTGTTCTTCCCCGACCCCAATGCCAATGCGTCGATAGGCTTCAGACTGGTGTCCAGGCGGAGCACGTAGGAGTCCAGGCCGCCCGAAAATGGCAATTCGGGTCCGCCCAGGGTGATGGGGCTTTGAATGGCGCCCGCCACGACCACATCTGCCCCGCAGATCTCCATCGCGGCCATTTGATCGATGGAATACTGCGCCGTGGATCCGAACAGGATGATGCCCGCCACTTTTCCGTCTGCGTTGAATTTCGCGACGAAGCTCTTGGACGCGGTCTTGCTCAGCGTCGGATACGTGATGTCCGAACCGAGCTGGATCCCTTTGGCGGTGGCTGCAACGAAGAATGTCCCATCCGCGAGCACCGCAAGGTGCGTTTCCTTTTGGGTGGGGAAATTCTTGGCCCACATCGGCTGGCCTTGCGCATCCAACTTGGCCAGAAAGAGCACCTGATCTCCCTTGCTGATGACGAATTCGCCCAGCTTCGCGCCGTCGGGCCCGAGCTCGCCGGTCATCACGACCTCGTCCAGGCCGGTCAGGCCGAAGTCGCGGATCGCGTCCGAGTCGTCGGCGTTGCCGAGGGAACGACTCCAGACGTGCTTGCCTGCGGCGTCGAACCGAGCGACAAAGGCGTCGACGTAGCCCTTGAACGCCAGCGCACCCCCACCCAAGTCAGCCGCGGCTGACAACAGTCCAGTTGCCACAAACGAGCCATTCTGGGTAAACCGAAGGTGGTCGAACCTGGCCGCGCCTTTGCCGGGCGACTGGGACCAGATCAGCTTGCCGTCCGTGTCGAGCATCGCCAGGAAATTCACGCTCATCTTGCCGGCGCCGAGATCGACTTCTTGCCCACTGGCGCCAAACAAGGCCCTGCCGTCCGGCGCAACCGCTAGCGCGAAGAGCTTGTCGTCGCTGATGCCACCGTAGGCCTTGGCCCATGCGGTCTTGCCGGTGGGCAGCAACTTGGCGATGAACAGATCGTCGCCGGCTTTCGCCTGCGACGCCAAGGTGACTTCGCCCAGGACCAAGGAACCTTTGAACATACCGGCGATCCAAACGTTGCCGGCAGCATCCATGCCGACTGCGACCAGTTTGGCGCTCGACGCCGCTGGGATCGCTTGCGCGAACATCAGCTTGGGCGAAACCGCACTGGTTGCATCACCGGCGGCGTCGCTCGCGCTCGTGTCTGGCGCAACGGTGTCGGTCTGCGTCGCGTCCAGGGGTGTGACGTCTGCGACGGTGTCCGTGCCGGTGTCGGCGCCAGCAGCGGGATTTGTCGTGCCTGCGCAGGCGCCTGCCGTCAACGGGACCAACGCCCACGTCATCAGACGCAACAACCAGGCAGAACCACCGGGACAACTTTGCATGTTCATTGAATTTCCTTGTTGTCGAGCCCGAATCGGGTTGGTGCCGTGACCGAGGCCAAAAACCGCCGCCGACCTGCCGGATCCTCCGGCCGCGCCGCCGCAGCTGCCAAGCCTTCTACGCCTGCTGGCGGAGGTTGTGAACCCAGAAGATTCACGAGGTCTTGGCCCAAACGCCACACCCGCTTGCGATCCCCTCAACTCCCAGGACAACGCGCCTTGACCACGCGCAGCATCGGCGCCTCGCCAAATTCCAGACACTCCGCGCGAACTCCCGACGCACATGCGCCCTGCGGCGCCTGCAGCGGCACGGCACGCACCGTCGCGCCGACAAAGGGCTGCAACGACGCGCAGGGCGGCCTTTGCCCGGCACGCGGCGCCAGCGCGCAACTCGGTCCCAGCAACACATAGGTCTCGGGCGGCAGGTGGCCCTGGGCGGCGCAGGCGCGCGCCGCGGCACCCGTGCGCCACTCGCGCACGGTGGGGCCCAAGTCGGACCAAGGGCCGTGCGGCGCGGCGATGCAGCGCGCTGCGCCGGGCTCGCACTCGGGCACCACCAGCGTCAGCGCTTGTTTCTGATTGGGAAAGGCCTCGCGCAGGGCGCCGTAGGCCTGGCCGGCAGTGTCCAGAACTTGAACACCTGCGCGGTCACGCAGCGCCGCCAAGCCGACCGCCAACAAGACTAGCGTGACCAGGACCGCAAGCCAGCGAACCGAGGGCAAGCGTTCGGGCAGGCGCGCCGCCAGAGCAAAGGCCACGGCCACGGGAGCAGCCCATACAGCCTGGTAGCGCACGAGATCCGCGAGGCAATAGCTGACGGCCAGGCCGGACAGGGCCAGCGCGGCGACACCAGCGACGGCGGCGCAGCGCCGGGGCCAGGACGCGCCCATCAGCCAGGCCAGCAAGCCTGTCAGGGCCAGCAGGCCGAGGCCGTTCGGCGCCCAGTCGGCTTGCAACCACAGGGCGTGCCTGATCATGCCGCCCGCGAACGGCACATCGAAGCTGGAGCCGAAGCTGAAACGGCTGGCGACCTCGCGGCCGTGGTGCGCCAGCGCGAGGACGAGACCGGAGGCGGCAGCCAGCGCCAGGGCCAGCGCCAACCCCGCGCGCTGCCAGACGATCTGTGTCTCGGTGGTCGGAGGGGGCGGCGCGCAGAGGGCCCAGGCCAGCAGCGCGGTACCCGCCGCCAGGCCGATGCCCACAGGGTGCCCCAGGCTGAGCAGCGCGACCGCGGCGACCAGACCCGCGGTGCCGAGGCGACTCGGCGGCCGCAGCGCCAGCCAGAGTGCCGCGGCCACCAGCCACTGCGCAAAGACAAAGGGACTTTCGGAGTGACCCAAGCGCACGAAGGCCGGCGCGCAGGCGACGACAAGGCCCGCCAGCAGGGCCGGCAGCCAACGCTGCGAGGCACAGCGCGCCGCACCAAACGACAGCCCCGCCGCCGTGGCGCCCACCAGCACCGACACCCGGGCCAGGCCGTCGTGCGTGGCTCCGAACAGCGCCACCAGCACCTGCTGCGCGCCCGTCCAGGCCGGCCCGAGCGTGGCCAGCAGATCGCTCGCCGCCGCGTTGGTCATCGGCAGCCTCAAGGCAAACGCGATGTCGCCGGGACCGTGGTCGCCGTGCAGCAGCCAGAAAGGTGAGGTCTTGCGCGCCTCTGCCGCCACCACGACGACCAGCAGCCCCAAACCCCAACCCAGCGCGCGCTGCGGCCGCGACAACGCCCGGGCCGGCTGCGGCCAACATAGCGCCGCCAGCAGCAGCACCCACAACAGCGCCGCCACGACCAGCCAGGGCAAGGTAGTCTGCGGCCAGCGAAACGCCGGTTGTTCCGGCTCCGTGTGGCGCGTCCACTGCGGCACCTGGCCGCGGTCATGGCTGCGGATGGCGGCGATGAGGGCTTGCTGCGCCGCGGCGAGGTCTGGTGCTGCGGGCGGTGCCTCGCAGGCGAATTGCGGTCCACCGGCTGCCTGTAGATCGGTTGGCTTCAAGATGACTTGCGCCTGTCTGCCCGGCGCTGTCTGCAGGCGAAAGACGATGCGCTCGCGTAGGATGGCGATGTCGGTCAGCACGATGCCTGGCGTGATCTCGCCTTGGTCGCGGTAGGGTTCGATGAGGCGCAGGACGTCGGCTTCGTGGCCGGGCGCAAACACGTTCGGCGCCGCCAGCGCCGGCTGCGCGACCAGCGCCAGCAGCGCACAGAGCCACAAGCGCCACCGCAAACCGGTTCCGGCTCGGGTTCCAGTTCGGGCTCGGGTTCCGGTTTCGGTTCCGGCCAATCGCATCGCCATGAACCCTCGCGCCTGACCCTACTGCAAATTCATCCCACCCGGATAGCCATACGCCGTCGCATTGCCATAGCCATAGACCATCAGCCCGAAAGCCTGCGCGCTGGCAAAGGTATGGGTGCCGGTGTCGACCGGGTGCCAGGCCAGCTCCCAGGTGCCATCGCCAAACGCCACGAATTCGGCATCCGGAATGGCCACGCCATCGGCTGTCACCTTCACGCCCTTTGGCCTCACGACGCTGGTCCAATTGCCTTTCTTGGCATAGCCCTCGGCGGTCTGGATCACGTAATCGGTGCGGTATTGGCTCTTGGGCGGCACCACCATCATCGTCGGATCGCCGATGAATTCGTCGGTCTGGCCGCGGCTGACGATGAACTGCACCACCTGGATTTTGCCGCTGCCTTGCAGCCAGAAACTCTCCTTGCTTTGCACGCGCACGAAACTTCCGGCCTTGGCCAAGGTCTTGCCATCCAAGCCCTTGATGCTCGGCGTCGTCTTCAGCACCACGTTGTCGACGCCCGCCACCACGATGTACTCGTCCGGCTCGCCGCCGCGCGGTTTGGTCTTGGTGCACAGGGCCTCCGTGCCCCAGCTCTCGACCGGCATCAGCTGTTCTTCGATGTGTTCGGCGCAGCAGCTGTCGGAATCGGTGCTGCCCGATGCCTTGTCGTCGATGCCGATGACGGTCTCTTCGTGGCCGCCGAATACGGCAATCGGCTTGTCGGCCTCGATGCGGGTGCCGGTCAGGGTCGCGCCTTCACCGGAAAAGGTCATCTTGCCCAGCGATTCGAGGTTGAGTACATCATATTGCGCCAGCGTGAATTTGTAGTTCTTGCCCGCCGCCAGGGTCTTGGGCGTCGTGCCATCTTGCGGCACCCCCTGCGCCGCATCCGCAATCGTTTCCGTCGTCGGCACGACATTGACCACCGTCTTGCCCGGCGAGGCCGCCAGCACCGTCACATAGCCATGCTGCGACGGCGTCGGCAATCCAGGCACGGGAATTTGCGGCGTCGAAATGCGCGACACGCCATAGTACAGCTTGCCCAGCACGTTCTGCGGCAGCAGCAGCGAGCCGTCATTGCTTGCGGCACCTTCGGCATTGAAGGGATTGAATTGGTAGGCCACCACCGGCTGCGTCGATTTGACGTGGATGCCCTTTTTCGAAATGCCACTGCCATCGACATTGAGCACCGGCATCTTGAATTCCTGGGTCTTGCCCGCCGGCACCGTGCCGTTGGCGATGACGAGGTCATAGCTGCCGCCAAAACTCTTGCACACGGTCTTGAGGCCGCCACACGTCGTCACCGGCTTGCATTCCGAGCCATCCGCGCAACGCGCCAGCACGGTAAAGGTCAGGTCCGCGTCATACACGCCGGGATTCGAGATGACGATGCTGTGCGGAATCATCTCGGGCGTCAGGCCTTGGGGGTTCAAGGCGGCGGAAAAGGTGTCGGGCTCGTTGTCGAGATCCGTGCTCCAGTATTCGCAACCGATGTTGGACTGGGTTTTCAGGTTGGTCTCGCACAGCGACAGGCACTTGCCGCCAAAGCAGGAAGCGCCGCTCTTGCAGGGCGAGGAGGGCCCGAAACCCTGGCCGTCTTCGGTGCATTGCTGGAAGGTGTTCTCGCCCGTGCATTCGGTGACGCCCGGCGTGCACACGACGTCGCGGCACTTGCCGGCGGCGCACTGCTGCTTGCCCGGGCACTTCTTGATGACGATGGCGGTGCCATCGGCCGAGCACACCTGCTCGGTGGTAAAGCCGTCGCAACCCTGCGGTTCATTGGGCGTGCACGACACGGGCGTGGCGCAGTTGCCGTCCTTGCACACCTGGCCGGCGTCGCACTTCTGCTTGATGACCCACTGGCCCTCGATGCAGGCCTTGGCGATGGTGTCGTTCAAGCAGGCGACCTCGTCGTTGTTGCAGACCGCGCCATCGGGGGGCGGCGGCGTGTCGGCCTTGGCATCGGGCACCGGCGCGCCGCCATCGCCCAGGGCATCGCTCAGGACCTCCGCGCCCTTGGCGTCGGGTGGCGTGACCTTGATGTCCAAAGTGAAGCCGCCATCAGGCAAGGTCATGCCGCCATTGGGGGTGGTGGCGGGCGTGCTGCAGCCCAGGAGGCAGGCGAGGAGCAAGCAAGGCAGGGATGTGCGCATGGTGGTGAGACCTCGGGCGGCCTGGCCGCCAGGGGCGCATCATCTACGGGCTTGAGGTTGGAGACAACTGGGGGCAGGCGATGCGGGTGGGGTCATCGCAAAGTGTGCGCGCCCGATTGAAATCGCGCGCTACGGTTCAGGATGTCCGCTGCGCGGACTGCCTCCATCTCGAAGAGATGTCTCGAACCGTAGCGCGGCAATTCATTGCCGCGGACGGTCGCCGTGGGCCTCTTGGCACCGCCCGGGCGATCCGCGGCTGCCCAGGCACCTACGCCTTGCGCCCCGGCTTCTTGCGCTCGCTCATGCGCTTGCCGCCGACCCGCTCGTATTCGTCCGAGTCCGGCCCGAAGTCCGCGGCGATGCGGCGCAGCACCTGACCCGACATCGTCTCGAGCGTCCTCTCGCGCTTCTTGATGCCATTGAGCTTGACATCGAGACTCGACAGCAACGCGTTGTACTCGGCGATTTCGACGCCCAGCTTGCCGACCTCGTCGGTGTACGACTGCACGGTCAGCCCCTTGCCGAGCGCGGCCTTGGAATCCATTGCCCCGAGACCAGCGACGCGGACCTGCGCCTTCTTGAGCGCGGGAGACACCAGTTTCTTCGGACGTGCCATGACGGTAACCTCCATGCGGCCGCGTTGTTTTTCTTGAGGGTGGACGGGCCGCGCCGCCGTCGTCGCACGGCAGGGGCCCGCGGTCAAGAAAACAGGCCGGATCGCTGCCAGCGGGTGTCGTGTGCGCATGCGGAGATAGGGTCTACGCATGCAGGGATATCGTCTGCGCATGCAGGCATATCGTATGCGCATGCAGGCATATCGTCTCCGCATGCAGGGATATCGTCGACGCATGTAGGGATATCGTCGACGCATGTACGGATATCGTCTGCGCATGCATGGATATCGTCTGCGCATGCAGGCATATCGTCTGCGCGTGCGCCATCTCTGTCCCTCGCCCGCAAAGCCCGCCGCCGGGGGCCAACAAGCCCCTTCGCCCCGCGCCGTTCTTGGTGCACACTGCGCCGGCCGCGGGCGACGGCAAGGAGCAGCGATGCTAGGCCTCTATGGCGGCTGGTGGACGGCGCAGACGGGCGAGGCGGACCCGTCTATCGCGCTCAAGATGGCCGGAGTGATGCAAGGTTCGCACAGCGAGCAGGCGCGGTTGCCCGGCGGTGTGCTGCTCGGGCGTCGCCACCATGGCGTCCTGGACCAGCGCAGCAGCGTGGCGACGAGCGCCGATGGCCGCTGGTCCGTGGTCGTGGACGGCGAACTGCTCGAGCGCGGCCGGCTGCTGCGCCAGCACCTCGGCAACTGCGATGCCCTTGCCGCCCAAGACAGCGGCGCCACCGCCGCGGCATTGCTGGGCGCCGCCGGTTTCGCGTGGCTCGCCGATGCCCACGGGTTGTTCACCCTGGCTGGTTTCGATCACCGAACCGAGACCCTGTTTCTCGTCACGGATCGTTTTGGCCTGCGCCCGCTCTATGTGCACGCCGCCGGCGGTGCCGTGCAGTTCTCGAGCGACATGGTGGCCGTGGCGCTCGCCGCAACCGGTGACGTGGCCCTGTCGCCCACTGCCCTCGCCGAGTGGATCACGTTCGGGATGTTCCTGGACGACGCCACGTGGTTTGCCGGCATCCGCCAGTTGCCGGGCGCGACCATCGCGCAGTGGTCGCGCACGTCGAGCAGCGAGCGCCGCTACTGGGACTGGTCGGCCATCGAACGCCAGCACGTTCCCCGCCGCGAAACCCATGCCCTGGACGAGGTCTGTGAGCGTTGGCTGCACGTGGCGCACCGCCAGGCTCCGCAAGATCTGCGGGCCGTCGTGCCGCTGAGCGGTGGCCTGGACAGCCGTTTGCTGTTCGCGAGCCTGCCGCCCGGCGCCGACGTGCACGCGCTGACCTTCGGCGTGCCGTCCAGTCCCGACGTGCGCATCGCGCAGGCCGTGGCCGCGGTGCGCGGCTGCCCGCACCACCTGCTGCCGATCGACAGCGGCAATTGGCTGCAAGGCCGCCTTGCCGCGAGCAACCAGACGGGATGCCTTGTCAACGCCATCCATGCCCACAATGTCATTGGCTTGCCTTTGCTGCGCGAGCTGGGCGGCATCTGCTACGACGGCTACGGCGGCGACGGGACCATCGGCGGCCAGTACCTGGCCCCTCCCGGCACCAGCGCGGCGGACTACCTCGTGCAGCGCTTGTCCTCGGGCGGCCCGCTGGCGATGGACCCGGGCGCCGCCCGCGCGCGCATCCTGGAGAGTTGGCGCCGCTCGGGTCTGCCGCCGGATCTGTTCCAGGTCGAGGCGCGGGGCCGTCGCTTCATCAACGCCGGCACGCTGCGCATGCGCCTGGGCACCGAGGTGCGCCTGCCGTTCTTGGACGCCGACTTCATGCCGTTCGTGATGGCCCTGCCGGAAAACTGGCGCGCCAAATCGCGGCTGTACCGTCGCATGGTGACCCGGCTGCATCCGCGCTATTTCGAGAAGATTGCGTGGGAAAAGACCGGAGTCCCAGTGGGTGCGCCGGTCTGGCAGGAGCGCATCGTGAACATCGGCCGGCGCATCGATGCGCGCGTGCGCACCATCGCCAGCTACCGGCTCGGCCTGGATGTCGCTGCCAGCTACGTGAACTACGAGGCCTGGAGCCGAACCCCGGACACGCGGCAGGCATTCGAGGGTCTCCTGCTTGCCGGCGACGCAAGGTGGCCGCAGTGGATCGATGCCGACCGGGGTCGCCAGATCGTGCGCGATCACCTGGACGGCCGCCGTTGCCGGACGGACGCCGTGATGGGGCTGGCCAGCCTGGAATCCTGGCTGCGGCACCTGGATCAGGCGGGCGTGCGGCTGGGTTGACGGGCTCAGATTTCGACTTCGCTGCCGATTTCCATGACGCGATCCGGTGGCAGATCGAAAAAGGCGGTGGCGCGTTGGGCGTTGCGCGCCAGGAAGGCGAACAGGTGCACCCGCCAGCGCACCATGCCGCCACCGGCCAGCACCGTCTCGCGGCCCAAGAAGAAGGTCGTCGTCGCCGGCTCGTAGCCAGGCAGCGGGTGGGCGGCGAGCAAGGCGGGAATGTCCGGATCCTCCATGAAGCCATAGCGTGCCGTCATGCGAACAAAGCCATTGCCCAGTTCCGCGACCTTCACGCGATCCGTGGGCGCGACAAAGGGCTGCTCCTCCGTACGCACGGACAGCAGCACGACATGCTCATGCACGACATGGTTGTGGCGCGCCAGGTTGAGCAAAGCCGGCGGCGTGCCTTCGGGGTTGCTGGTCATGAACACGCTGGTGCCGGGCACGCGCACGACACCCTCGCTCGCCATGCGCGCCGTGAAATCATCCAGTGGCACGATGCTTTGGCGGATGCGCTCGCCGAGCAGCACGCGGCCGCGCTTCCATGTCGTCAGGACCAGAAAGACCAGGCCGCCGACCACCAACGGGAACCAGCCGCCCTGGGTGATCTTGGTCACGTTGGCGGCGAAAAAGGCGGCGTCGGGCACCAGGAGCAGCAGCGTCACGCTGCCACCGGCCACGAGCGACCAACTCCAACGGCGGCGCGCCACCACGTACGCGAGCAGGGTCGTGATGACCATGGTCATCGTCACGGCGATGCCGTAGGCGGCCGCCAGGTTCGAGGAGGAGCCAAAACCGATGACCAGACCGATGGTGGCCAGCATCAGCATCCAATTGACGAAGGGCACGTAGATCTGGCCGATCTCGCGCGCCGATGTGTGCGCAACGCGGGTGCGCGGCGCGAACCCGAGCATGATGGCCTGGCGCGTCAGCGAAAACGCGCCCGAAATGACCGCCTGCGACGCGATGATCGTCGCCATCGCCGCCAGGACGACCATGGGGTAGAGCCCCCACGCCGGCACCATGTGGTAGAACGGGTTCTCGGCCGCCTCGGGTCGCAACATGAGCAGGGCACCCTGGCCGAAGTACTGGGCCAGCAGCGCCGGCAGCACGATGACGAACCACGTCCTGCGGATGGGTCGGACACCGAAGTGGCCCATGTCGGCATACAGCGCCTCGCCGCCGGTGACGACGAGGAAGACGGCGCCGAGCACGAGAAAGCCGCGGCCCTGGTTGTCGATGAAGAACTGCACCCCATGCATGGGGTTGGCCGCGCCGAGCACGGCGGGTGCCTGGACGATCCACAGCACCCCCATCACGCCAAGCACCACGAACCAGATCAGCGTCACGGGGCCGAAGATGGCGCCGACGCCTGCGGTGCCCCGGTGTTGCACGAGAAACAGGCCGATGAGGATGGCGATGGTGATCGGCTGCACCAAGGGTCCGAGCGCTGGTGCCGCGACCTGCAGGCCCTCCATGGCGCTGAGCACGGAAATGGCGGGCGTGATCATGCCGTCGCCGTAGAGCAATGCGGCGCCGAACAGGCCCAACGTGGTGACGACGGCCAGACGCCAGCCCTTGTCGGTGCTGCCCTGCATGGCCAAGGCCATCATGGCGAGGATGCCGCCCTCGCCGCGGTTGTCGGCGCGCATGACGTAAGCCAGGTACTTGACCGTGATGACGATCATCAGGGCCCAGAAGATGAGCGACAAGACGCCGAGCACGTTGGCGTGCGACGGCGCTACGGCGTGGGGGCCGTGGAAGCACTCGCGCAAGGCGTAGAGAGGGCTGGTGCCGATGTCGCCGAAGACGACGCCGAGGGCCGCAAGATAGAGACCAGTGGCCTGACGCAGGTCGGACTGACCGGGACGGGCGGCGGCCGCTCTAGCGCGGGGACGCATCAGGTGCACCTCGACTTTCCAGGGCAACTGCGCGCTGGGGACGCTCGAACCGTCCAGATGCCCGCGCCGTCGGCCCACCGACCGCCTGCCCCGCCACGAACAGCCGCGGCGGCGCTCAGAGGCTGGAATCTACTGGATTCACAACCTCCGAGCCTCTTGTTTCGAACCAGCGGCCAACAACTGCTTGAAGTGAATTCAATCAGTTTCGGCCGCTGCAAGTCCGCAGCCGCGGCCTTGTGAGAGCTCGTGAATGGACGATTCACAAGCTCTCACGTCCGGGCGCGGCACGCTACGCCAGCGCATCGCCACGGTCAAGGGTGGTTTCTTTGGCTTTTTATGGGGCTTTGCGGGGATGCGTCCGGCGCGCCGCGCCTACCGCCCCGGCTGCGCGGGGCACGACACCCGCGTCAAGTCGGCGGGTGCAAAGCACAACGGCAGCGTTTCGTCGCCTGGCAGCGCTTGGCCCGTGGGCCGGTCGGGGCGCAGCGGCACATCGAAGCAACGGCGGCCGGACATCGTGTCATCTGCGCGCCCTTCGACGCCCAGGTTGACGTACTGGGTGCTGGCGCCGACCGGGGTGCCATCGGGCCACCAGGCACGGGCGCGCGCGCCGACGCGCCAGCATGGAATGATGCCGCTTTCCACTCGGGGCGCGCTGGCCGCCGGCAAAGGTCCATAGGCGGCAGGAGCGGCCACACCGCCGAGATCGGTACAAGTCGTGCGTGCGTGGACGCGCAACTGGCCCGTGCGCGTGAAGAAGGCGTCAGCAACGACGGGCGCGTCCGTGGCATTGCCCAGATGCACCTTGCGCGAATGACCGTAGTAGAGGTCGCCCTGCAGTTGGCCGGCAACCGGCGCGCGGGCCGCCGCGGCGGCGGGCAGGTACCGGGTGCCGATGGCGTCGCCGGGCACGGTCACCGCGAACACCAGACCATCGACGGCCACTTCGTGGCGATCCGCCTGATGATCCGCCATGCCGGCCAGCGCCGCGCCCAAGGCGACTCCCGGCCGGAACGAGACCCAGGTGTCATCGTCGTAGCTGACCGACAGTGCCCGTGTCAGCACGGGCACGACATCGAGCCGCGACACGAACAGGCGCAGCCGCAGCCCCTCCAGGCCCGGCACGCCCGTGTAGCAGTGGCCGGCTTCGCGCGGCGGCGCCACGGATTCCACCTCCAACCAAGGCCCTGCCTCTGCCACGTAGCGAAACACGTGGTAGGCACCCTGGGGGCGCTCCCTCGCTTCGGTCCGTCCGTCGCGACCGCGCAAAGGGTTCGGGCCAGGGTGCGCAGCGAGCGAGGACCCCGCAGCAACCAGCAGGTATTCGTCGCCGTGCGCGGCAGCGGCAGTGGTCGAGGCGCTGCAGGCGGCGAGCCAAGCCAAGGCGATGCCCATCGCCAGGAGTCGTTGCGCGGGCTGGATGATCGCGAGCATGGGAGACCTCCGCCGGGCGCCGCGCCCGTGCCTCTGCTACGAAGCAAGATGCACGCCACTCGGGCGTGACGCGCTCAACTGCCTGATATGTCAGCGACGACTCGCGGTCGGCGGCAAGATGCCCGGCGTGCAGGCGTTCACGGACTGGACACGTCGCTCGGGTCTGTGTTCAGATTCCGAACACGGCGCGCCTCGCCGCGGCAGAGCCACCATGCTGCGACCCCGATCCGAACCTGACGTGCTGACCCTGTCCGAAGCGCTGCGCTCGCCGCTGCGCCTGCACATCGTCAGCGAACTGCTGCGCGCGCCGGATTGCATCCTGTCGCTGGACGATGCCGTGGTGCTGACCGGGCGTCACCTGCAGGATGTGCTGGCCTGCCTGGAACCGCTTGGTGCGATGGGGGTGCTGCGCCGTGTCGGCGCTGGCGCCGCGTGGCAACTTGCGCCCGACCTTGCCGCGCCGCTGCGGGCGGTCCTGGACCAGGCCGTGCGCGATCGCGGCGAGTTGATCGAGCGCGGCCGCCGCGTCCGCACCCAGGTGCTGTGCGGGATGATCGGCGTCGACGCCAAGATGCAGGTCGTTTTCGAGACCGTGCACCAACTCGCCCGTCTCGACATTCCCGTGCTCATCACCGGCGAGACCGGCACTGGCAAGGAACTGGTGGCGCGCGCCGTCCACGAACTCAGCCCACGCCGGACATACCTGTTCGGCGACGTCAACTGCGCAACACTGACAGAGGATCTGTTCGCTTCCGAGATGTTCGGCCACGCCCGCGGCGCCTTCACCGGGGCTGTCAAAGACCACGTCGGTCTGTTCGAGCGCTGCCACCGCGGCACAGTCTTTCTCGACGAAATCGGCGACTTGGGGCTGGCCAATCAGGTCAAGCTGTTGCGCGTGCTGCAGGGCGGTATCTTGCGGCGTGTCGGCGACAGCGTCGAGAGGCGACCCGATTTCCGGCTCATCTGCGCCACCAACCGCGACCTGGAAGCGATGGTGGCCGACGGCAGTTTTCGCGAGGACCTCTACTATCGAATCAACGTGTTTCCACTGCGCGTGCCGTCCTTGCGCGAGCGCCCCGATGACGTGCCCTACCTGGCCGAGCAACTGCTGACGGTTCGTCTGCGCGCACAGCATGGGCCGGGCCCTGCGCCGGGTGTGACGCCCGCTGCCCTGGCCGCGTTGCGCGCCCATTCCTGGCCGGGCAACGTGCGGGAGCTGGAAAATGTACTGATGCGAGCCCTGGTTCGCGCCGAGGGCGGCCCCATCGATGTGCGCCACCTGCCCGAACTGCGCGCGCGGCGATCCGGCGCTGGCGCGCACCCACCGTCCAGCGGCGTGCTGCTGAGCCTCGCCGAGGCGGAGCGCGTGCACATCGAGAAGGCCCTGAGTGCCCACGGCGGCCAGGTCGCGGCTGCGGCGCGGGCGCTCGGCATCTCGCGCACGACTTTGTACGCACACCTGCGTCGCTACGGCATCGATGCGCCCACTTCGGAACCTGGCAAGGCACGTTGAGCGTTGCAGCCGGCGGGGGCGCGTGCTTTGCTTGCAAGCCATGTCGAGCGCCACGACCGACCTGGCAAACTTCACGACTTCCTCCTGGTTCGATCTCGTCTACCACACGCTGTCGCTGTTGCCGACCCGCTGCCAGGACGCCAGTCGCCTCTACGACGCCAGGTATGTCGCTTGGATCGAAGCGCGAATGCCGCGCGAGCTGCGCGCAGAGCGCACGCTGCCCAAGGACGCGCCGCTCTTGGCCGCGCTCATCGATGCCGCCCCGGATGCCCATGCCCTGCATGGCTTTGTCCACCTGCACGCCGATGTCGATGCCTTTCTCGCCACTGCCGCCCTGCCCTTTGCCGATGTGCCGTGGCCGAATCGCCAGCAACAGTTGCACGCCGCGGCGTTGGCCAAGGCGATGCCCCAGGACCTCATCGAACTGTTCCGCATCGCCCTGTGGGCCGAAGTGCGCGGCGGTTATCTGCAGCTGCGTGAACGGTTTTTGCTGCCCAACCTGCTTGCGCGCCTGCAACCGGTGCAAGAAGGCCTGGCCTGGGCGGCGCCGTCGCTGCCGGGTCTGCTGACGGTGCGTTGGATTGCCTGCCAGCCCCTGCGCCGTGCCGGGCGCCTGCTCAGCCAAGGACCAGCGCCGGCGATTGCCATCGGAGTGCCGGATGCCGATCTCGACGTGCCGCCGCTGGCTGCCGTGTTGCAAGGCTGCCACGAGTTCGTGCTGTCGCTGGTGCACCAGCAATTGGGGCCGACGCCGGGCGCCAATCCGCGCACGGGGACCGCGGGCCACGCCCTGCACGTGGAGCGCGAGACGCTGACCCTTTGCCTGTGCGCGCGGCTGCTGCAGGGGCCGGAGTTCCAGGCGGCGCAACTGCATTGGCTGGCGCGGCTGTTTGCGCGCCGGCCGGCCGGGCACGTGCGGGAGTGGCTGGCCTCGGGTGCGGCGTTGCCTGTGGAATTGCGCGCAGTCTATGAGGAACTTGCGGGCGGGATCGAGGCTGAGCGGCGATCCGCGCGGTAGCGCGGCTGCATCGGCTTTGGCGGAAGTAGCTGGACAGTCAAGAAAAGCTAGGGCAAACTGCCGTTCGGCACGGCCGGTCGCTGGGCTTGCAGCTCGTGCCAATCTAGCCATTCATTGGGGGGTTCATGCCGGTCGACGGGTGTGTGCGACGCGTTGGGGTGCCTGCAGCCGTAGCCTGGCTGGGCGTCCTCTCGGTGCTGTCCGGATGTCTCCCAACACCACACAGCTCGGCCGACACAGCGCAGGCCGCGGATGCAACCGACACCGCGAAGCCCTCCGATGTTGCGCCGGCCGTCGACACCGTCCACTCGGACGACGTTCAGCTCCAAGATGGTGCAGCGGGTGCTGGCGTGGACGCCGACACGGCGCCGGCGGATGGGGCGGCCGCGCCGGACATCGCCGGCCCTGTCGACGCCAAGGCTGCCAAGGACACCAACGACACGCAGGGAGCCTCGCAAGCAGATGCTCCGGATGGGACGGGTGTGGCCAACCCTGGCGCGGACGCCGCCGCGGATGTCGCGCCGGACGTGGCGACGCTGGCCTGCACCTGCGGCGATGGCTTTTGCAACAATGCAGCAGCCTGCAAGGAGAACATCGGCAACTGCAGTCAGGACTGCTCCGTCTACTGCGGCGACACGATCTGCTCGCCAGGCGAAGGACCAAAGAACTGCCCGGCCGATTGCTGCGGCGGCTGCGGCGATGGCAAATGCACTGGCTATGAATGTGGAGAAAGTTCGACCACATGCCCCAAAGACTGCGGCAACGCTTGCGGCAACAAGACCTGCGACAAAGGCGAGAGCCCGGCAACCTGCGCCGAAGACTGCGCATGGAAGGTTTGCGGGAACGGCATCTGCGAAGGCGGCGAAGGCGTGGAGCAATGCCCGCAGGACTGCGCCGCTTCGTGCGGCGATTGCAGTTGCGATGGCGGCGAGGACTTTGCCAGCTGTCCGGTCGATTGCGGTTGGTGCGGCGACGGCGTGTGCTCGAACTGCGCTCAGGCGAACGAATCGGTCGAGAGTTGCGCCAACGACTGCAGCCTCAAGGAGTGCAATCCGAAGTACAAAGGCAAGCAGTGCAACGATGGCGAGGCCTGTACGTATGACGCTTGCTCGGACGAAGGCAAATGCCAACACTTTCCCAATGAGACGGTCAACCTCGTGCTGGCTGCGACGTGCACGGACGCCAACGACTGCACCGGTCAGGATCATTGCGAAGGCGGCACTTGCGCGCCCGGCAAGCTGGTCGAATGCAACGACGACGTGCCGTGCACCTTCGATTCGTGCGTGGCGCAGGGTGGTTGCGAACACAGTGCCACGCAAATGAACGGCAAGGCCTGCAGCGATCAAGACAAGTGCAGCAAGGACGATGCGTGCCAGGCCGGCGTCTGCCACGGTTCGCCGCTCAGCTGCGACGACGGCAAGCCGTGCACCGCGGACAGCTGTGACAAGAGCCTGGGATGCTTGCATGTCTCGCTAGACGGGGAGTTTTGCGACGACAACAACTCTTGCACGCTGTCCGACACGTGCAGTGCCGGGCAATGCCTCGGCAGTGGCAAGGCCGATTGTGACGACAACGAAGCGTGCACCATCGATAGCTGCGACTGGCTGCAGGGTTGCGTGAACGACGCGCAGAGCACAGAGGGCGGCAAATGCTCGGACGGCAGCTTGTGCACCAAGGGCGACGTCTGTACCCAGGGCAAATGCCTCGGCCAAGCCATCAACTGCAGTGACGGCAGTCCATGTACCGATGACGACTGCGATCCCTCTATCTCGTGCACCCATTTGCCAGCCGCCGCGACGGCCTGTGATGACGGCAACGCCTGCACTGTCAGCGATATCTGTGCGGCCGGCTGGTGCAAACCCGGAAAAGCAAAATCATGCGATGACAAGAATTTCTGTACCGTGGATAGCTGCGATGCGTCGGACGGTTGCGTCGCCGACGCGCTGCTCAAGCAGGGCAATGTCTGCGACGACGGCAACGCCTGCACCACTGGGGACCAATGCCTGGGCGGCGCCTGTGTCGGCGGACCTGTCAACTGCGACGACAAGAACGGCTGCACCGCCGACGCCTGCAAGACGTCGCAGGGGTGCCTGCATGAATCTCTCGACGCAACACCATGTAATGACGGCAGTATATGCACGGTGGATGACGCCTGCCTCGCGAGCGCGTGCGTACCGGGCGCCAAATTGAATTGCGACGACGTCGAACCGTGCACCGTTGATGCTTGCGATCCCAAGGGTGGTTGCGCGCACGATGCCTCGGCCAACGAAGGGTCCAAGTGCTCCGACGGCAGTCTTTGCACGGCCAAGGACTCGTGCATCCAGGGCAAATGCACGGGAGTCGCGGTCGCCTGCGACGATGGCAACGTGTGCACGGATGACGACTGTGACGTGGCGGTATCCTGTACCCATCTTCCTGGCGCTGCCGTGGCGTGCGACGACGGCGACGCGTGCACCATTGCCGAAACCTGCAAAGGCGGCGCTTGCGTGCCAGGAAAGGCGAGATCCTGCGATGATTCCAATGCATGCACGGCGGATATCTGCGACCCGGTGAGCGCCTGCCTGCACATCGTGCTCAGCGGCGACGCTTGCGACGACGCCGACGTGTGCAGCATCGACGACATCTGCGTCCAGGGCGCCTGCAAGGGCACGCCCAAGGATTGTGCCGACAACGACCCCTGCACATCCGATCCATGCTTGCCGGGCAGCGGCTGCGACCACGTGCCGGCCAGCGGAATGACCTGTGACGACGGTAGTTTCTGCACCAAGCCCGACATCTGTCAGGCGGGCACCTGCACGGCCGGCGTCTCGATCGACTGCAGCGATGGCAACGATTGCACCACCGATACTTGCGATCCGCTGGCCGGCTGCAAACACGCAAATCTGGACGGCGTGAGTTGCCAGGACGGCAACAGTTGCACCGCCACGGACACTTGCGTGGGCGGCGTGTGCATCGGTGGCGGTCACCTGTTGCGCGACGTCCAGTTGTACATCGGTGGGACAGAAGGCATTGGCCGCGCCATCGTGCCGACGCAGGACGACGGCTTCGTGTTGGCCGCCGACGTGACCATCACCGTGTTCAACATGCAGGCGATCTGGCTGAGCCGCTACGACAATGTCGGCGATGTCTTGTGGACGGAGAGCGTCGGCGGCATGGGTGTGAAAGACCAGATCGGCGGCGTTGCCGTGCTCGACAACGACGCGGAAGTGGTTGCCTACACGGAGATCAAGGTCGATCCGGTCACCGGCCTGCCCATTCCTGGCGCCGACACCGTGGGCGCGGTTTCCATGCGGGCCGCCGACACCGGCCAGTTCGTCAGCGCTACGGGTGCCAAGACGTCTGGCTATGCCGATTGCGTCGCGGCCCCTGGCGGCGGAGTTGTCGTGGTCGGGCACCTGGGGTCCAAGGGACTGATCGAACGCTACAATGCATCGGGCATGATCGTCTCTCCAATCTGGGACAGGACCCATGCCTCGGGCAGCAGCGACGCGCTGTCGTTCGACTCCGTCGCCACGGACAGCCAAGGCGGTCTGTATGCCGCCGGCCACCTGTCTGGCGGCGGACTGGTGGTCGTGCGCTTCACTGCCCAAGGTGCCGAGGTGGCTTCGATGACCGCGCCGGGCTCTGACACCCGTGCAGCGTCAATCGCCCTCGGTCCTGGCGGGGTCGCGCTGGTTCTGGGCCAGACGGGACCCCACGCAGCGCCCAAACAGGCACGGGTCGTCCGCTTTACGGCCGCGGGTCAGGCAACGCCCATTTTCACGGCGGCCGCCGGCACCATGTATGATGGGATGGTGGCGATGCCGCCCACCTCGGTCCAGGACTCCGATGGGCGTTGGATGCTGGCCGGTTGGCGCCGGATCAGCGCGAAACAGGACGCCGTCAGCATCGCGGGTATCGACGCGCAGGGGCGTGTGCTGTGGGCCAACGACAAGATCGAAACCGGCCTGTCGCGTCGCATGCACCACATCGCACCACTGGATGCGCGCCGCGTCGTTTGGGCAGGCGACATCGGCACTTCGAGTTCCGTGATGTGCTTCGGCATCGCCAACGGCTGGGGCGCCTTCCACTGCGATACGGCCACAGCCTGCGCCGTGAAGTCCTACGTCGACTGCGCCGACGGTGACTACTGCACGTTCGACCAATGCGACCAAGGCACTTGCAGCCACACGCCGGTCACGGCGGGGTTGTGCGATGACGACGGCAACCCCTGCACAATCGATCAGTGCGCGGCGAGCGGCGCTTGCCAACACGTGTTGGCTCCCGGCCTGGCGTGCACGGGCGACGGCACGGCGTGCACCAACGATGTCTGCGATGATGGGGGCAACTGCCTGCATCTGCCGATTAATTCCGGAGGGGTCTGCGAGACGGACGGCAATGTCTGCACCAGCGATGCCTGCACTGCGGCTGGCGTTTGTGCGCACCAGCCGACCAGTGCCGGGCTGCCCTGCCCGAGCGACAACAACGCCTGCACGACCGACACGTGCACGGCAGCGGGCCAATGCGGACATGACGTGCAGGTCGGATTGCCGTGCGTCCCGCCTGGACCGTGCATCGTCGGCTCGACCTGCGGGGCGGGCGGCACCTGCAGCGGCGGCACGCCCAAGGACTGCAATGACAACAACCCGTGCACAAACGACAATTGCGACACTTCCGGCAGCTGCATCAACACCGTGGCCAAGCCCGCCTTCCCCAAGTACTGCGCCATCAGCAACAGTTGTTGGACCCCCAGCACGGACTGCTCAACCGTTCAATTGTGCGGGGGATCATGGAGAGGCTGTTCCGCCGACGGATCGACCCCCCATTGCAGCATGCTCGGCGAATTCAACTGTTGCACCGCCAGCGATACGTACTGTGACTTCGGCAGCTATGGCTCGGGCTGCTTCAACTGCCCGAGCGGGTTCAACGTCGACTGCGCAACCGCGTCTTGCATCTGACTTCTTCGCGGTGTCCGCACACCGCAAGTGGTGCGGGATGGATTGGGGCTGCGCTGCTACGCCCGCTCCTCCCAAATCCGGATCAGTTCGATCACCACCTGCGCCGACTTCTCCATGTCCTGCGCCGAGATCCATTCGAGCCGCGAGTGGACGTTGTGCTGGCCCGTGAACAAATTCGGTGTCGGCAGGCCCATGGCGCTCAGACCCGAGCCATCGGTACCGCCGCGAATCGGCAGCTCTTCGGGCTTGAGGCCCACGCGCCGGATGGCTTCGCGCGCGTTCTCCGCGACTTGTGGAAACTTGTCGAGCACGCCGCGCATGTTGCGATATTGCTCGCGCACCGCGAATTGGACGCTGGATCCTGGCCATGCAGCCACGGTTTCGCGCGCCAACTGCTCGATCAAGGCCTCTTTCTCGGCCAGACCCGCCGTGTCGAAATCGCGCACGATAAAGCCAACCGACGTTTGCTCGACGCTCGCACTAACGTCGTTCGGATGCACGAACCCGTCGCGGTCTTGTGTGGTTTCCGGCGACAGGCCGTCCTTGGGCAGGCGGTGAATGAAATCAGCGGCGACCTTGATCGAATTGATCATCGTCCCGAATGCCTGGCCCGGGTGCGTATTGTGGCCCATGAACGTCACTGTCATCGCATCCGCCGAGAACGTCTCCAGGTTCAGGCGCCCCAGCGCGTCGCTGTCGAGCGTATAGGAGCAATGCGCGCCGAAGCGCTGCACGTCGAAATGCCGCACGCCGTGCCCGATTTCCTCATCGGGCGTGAACGCCAGCCGCACCTTGCCGTGCGCGATCTCTGGATGCGCCATCAGGTGTTCGGCCACCGCCATCGCAACCGCAACCCCCGATTTATCGTCCGCACCCAGCAGCGTCGTGCCCGAAGCCGTCACGATGTCCTCGCCGACTTTGCCTTGCAGATCCGGATTCTCAGCGACGCGCAGCACGGCGCTCGGATCGTCCGGCAACACGATGTCGTTTCCACGATAACCGCGGTGCACCAGCGGCTTGACGCCCGCACCGCTCATTTCCGGCGACGTGTCGACATGCGCCACGAGGCCGATGACCGGCACGTTCGGCTTTGGCGAATTCGCGGCAATCGTAGCCGTTACGATGCCGAACGCGTCGCAGGCCGCGTCCCGCAGCCCGAGCGCGTGCAGTTCCTGCACCAGCAGTTCTTGAAGCACGAGTTGTCTGGCCGTACTCGGCGCGGCGTCCGAGGCGGGATCCGATTGCGTGTCGTAAGTCACGTAGCGAAGAAAGCGTTGCAGAGCGGAGTCGCGTAGGGCGTTTGTGGTCATGGCGTGGCCTGGCAGCGTGGAGGATTTTGTCGGAGGCGCGCAGCGCTCGCCGGCCGCGTCGGCCGCAACGAACGCCTGCGCCTACTACAGCCTGAACCGGGTCCAGAGCGCAAGTAGCCCAGCACCGCGCAGCACGCCGTCGCATCTCGTCAGGCAGAGCCCTCACGGTCCCCGTCCTCTGGCCCGCGGGCTTGGCGTAGACTAGGATGTCTCTCAAGCGGCCGCGCTGCAGGTGCGCTCGCCGGTCGCGGTCCTTTCTGGCAACGATGGGGACATCTAAATGAATCTGCTTCTCCGCTCTCAGGTGGTCCTGGCCATCCTGTGCTTCGCCGCTGGCTGCGGCACTGAAACGCCGTCAACGTCGACAGCCAAGTCCTGTGCGGGCGTGACCTGCCATCCAAACGCCAGTTGCTCGGTTGATGCCGGGCAACCCACTTGCCACTGCCTCGACGGGTTTGCCGGCGATGGCCAGACGTGCACGGACATCGACGAGTGCACGACCGGCAAGTGCGGCAGCAACGCCGTCTGCACCAACACGCCCGGCGCCTACACCTGCGCCTGCAAGAACGGCTTTGGCGGCGATGGCCAGACGTGCACGGACATCGACGAATGCGCCACCGGCAAGGCGACGTGCGACAGCCACGCAAACTGCAGCAACACGCCTGGCGGCTACGACTGCATCTGCAAAGCGGGCTTCAGCGGCGGCGGCACATCCTGCGTCGACCTGGACGAATGCAGCAATGGCACGGCCCAGTGCGACTTGCACGCGACCTGCAGCAACACGCCGGGCAGCTATAGCTGTGCATGCAAAGACGGCTTTGGCGGCGATGGCAAGATCTGCACCGACATCGATGAATGCACGGCCGGCACGGCGGTGTGCGACGGGCACGCCAGCTGCGCGAACACCATCGGTTCCTACACCTGCGCGTGTGCGATCGGCTACAGCGGCGACGGCAAGACGTGCGCGGACGTCGATGAATGCGTCGCCGGTGGCGCGGCCTGCGACACCCACGCCGCGTGCAGCAATACGGTCGGCGCCTACACGTGCACCTGCAAGGACGGCTTTGGCGGCGACGGCAAGACCTGCACCGACATCGACGAATGCGGCTTGGGTAGCGCGATGTGCAGCGGCAATGCGACGTGCTCCAATACCCTCGGCGCCTATGCGTGCGCCTGCAAGGACGGCTATGGCGGCGATGGCAAGACCTGCAGCGACATCGACGAGTGTGTGACCGGCACCGCCGTGTGCAGCGCCAACGCGAGCTGCGCGAACACCGCCGGCGCCTACACCTGCACCTGCAAGACCGGCTTTGATGGCGATGGCAAGGTCTGCGCGGATGTCGATGAGTGCATGATGGGCACCGCGACCTGCCACGCCAAGGCAAGTTGCAGCAACACCTCCGGCGCCTACACCTGCACCTGCAACCCCGGCTATGCGGGCGACGGCAAGGTCTGCGCCGACGTCGACGAGTGCAGCGCCGGCACCGCCACCTGCGGCGCCAATGCCAGCTGCGTCAACACCGTGGGGGCCTACACCTGCGCGTGCAAGGACGGCTACTTCAGCCAGGGCAACGCCTGCTACGACATCGACGAGTGCACGGCCGGCACCGCCACCTGCAGCGCCAACGCCACGTGCACCAACAACATCGGCACGTACACCTGCACCTGCAAGGATGGCTTTGGCGGCGATGGCAAGGTCTGCAGCGACATCGACGAGTGCACGACGGGCACCGCGATCTGCGACACCCACGCCGTGTGCGCCAACACGGCCGGGTCCTACACCTGTTCCTGCAACGACGGCTACAGCGGCGATGGCAAGACCTGCAGCGACGTCGACGAGTGCCAGACCGGCACCGCGATCTGCGACGCCCACGCCACATGCGGCAACACGGCCGGGTCCTACACTTGTTCCTGCAACGAGGGCTACAGCGGCGCTGGCAAGACCTGCAGCGATATCGACGAGTGCAGCAAGGGCACGGCTGCGTGCGACCTGCACGCCGACTGCACCAACACCGTCGGCGCCTACACCTGCGGCTGCCAGGCCGGCTACAGCGGCGATGGCAAGGTCTGCGCCGACATCGATGAATGCACAGCCGGAACCGCCACGTGCACCGCCGGCGCCGCGTGCGTCAACACGCCCGGCACCTTCACCTGCACCTGCAAGCCCGGCTTTGGCGGCGATGGCGCCACCTGCACCGACATCGACGAGTGCGCGGCGAGCCCCAGCCCCTGCAGCAGCCTGGCCTCCTGCGCCAACACCCAGGGTTCCTTCACCTGCACGGTCACTGCGGGAAGCTGCGACCCGGGCACCGCCAGCGTACCTGCGGCGCCGGGCGATTGCCTGTTGCCGCTCACCGCATCGCTGCCTGCGCCGCGCATGGGCACCACCGCCCTGAACATCGACGGACAGGTCGTCATCGCCGGCGGTGCCGAGCCATCGGGTTTGGGCAGTGCCTACGTGTCGACCATCTACGCCGCGCCCATCGCGGCGGTGCTGAGCGGCTGGGCGAGCTCGAACTACGGCGTTGCCGCGGGGCATGCCGCCATCGTGGCGCTGGGCGAACACCTGTACGTCTTCGGTGGCCAGGCGCCGGCCAGCATCTACGGCACCGACACGGTTCTGGTCGGCAAGCGCGCGGCGGACGGCAGCTACGGCAACTTCACCACGACGCTGGCGCTGCCGGCCGCGCGCACCAACATGGGCAGCGCCGCCACGGCCACCCACGCCTACCTCGTTGGCGGCGGCCTGTCGCAGGCCGTCTGGTCGAGCGGCGTCACCATCGTCCGCTTTGACGCCGCCGGCAACGTGGCGGGCTACCAGGCGGGCACGCCCCTGCCGCAGGTGCGCGACTTTCCTGTGGCCGTCATCGCCCTGGGCCGCCTCTGGGTGTACAGCTACACCGACGCCACCTACGCGGCGTGCGACCCGAACACCTTCTTGTCCGCCGCCATCAACGCCGACGGCTCTCTGGGCGCCTGGACCCCGGCCACCAGCCTGCCCAAGCTCGCTGCTGGCTCGGCCCTCGCCACCGACGGCGCACACCTCTACCTGGTGGGCGGCATCGCCAGCTTTGGCGACATGTTCGGCGGCTTTGACGTCGCCAGCGTTCTGTCGGCGCCGATGGGCACAGATGGCAGTCTGGGCAATTGGCAACGCGTCGCCTACTTCGCGGATACGCGCTACGGCCACTCGGCCGTGGTGGCGGCAGGCAAGCTGCAGATCCTCGGTGGTCTATGGTCGCAGACGATCCTCGGTCAAATCCTCAGCGCATCGCTGCAGACGGACGGGACGCTGGGCGGGCTGACTTGCCCTTGATGGTGGGAGCAAGGGCTCTTGTTTCATCCCTTCCCGCTCGGCCCCGCTCGCACCGCGACCCAAAACCCGCATCATCCTGGAAGCACCCCTATGGGCGCAGCAAGCGAGGTCGCGATGCACGGCATTGCCCGAGAGAATGTTCCGGTGGCTTTCCAGACAGACCTGATCGAAGTGCGCGCCGTCGAAGTCGGCGAGATGACGCTCGGCTTTTTCCGCATGAAGAAGGGCGCCGATCTGACCGAGGCCTTGAAGGGCTACGGCGAGCACCACGACTGCGATTGCCCGCACTGGGGCATCGTCCAGAAAGGCCGCATCCGCATGAAGACGCGCCACGGCGACGAAACCTACGAGGCCGGCGAGGTGTTCTATTGGGAGCCGGGCCATATTCCGGTCGCGCTGGAGGACTGCGAGTACATGGATTTCTCGCCGACTGCGGCGCTGGGCCGGGTCATCGAGCACGTGCGGTCGGCGGGCAAGCCGAAGCAGCCGCGGGTGCCGCCGAGTGTGCTGCGCGAGTGACGAACGATAGTCCGTCACGCGCCGAGGTACCCCATGCTGCGCAGTGAGGCCTTGGCCCCCTTGTCCCGCGACCACTTGGACGCACTCGCACTCGCCGTCCATGTCGCGCGCGCGGCCGATGGTTCGGCGGCGCAGCGGCACGAGGCGGCCACGGCCATCGGCCAGGGCTGGCAGTCTCACATCGCCGCGCACTTCATGGTGGAGGAGCGTTGGCTGCTGCCCCTCTTGCCCGCCGGTGTGCTGCGCGATCGCCTGCACGCGGATCACACCGCGCTGCGCGCCCTGGTCGCCGACGGGTCCGACCAGCCTCAAGATCTCCGGATGTTTGCCGAGCGCTTGCGTGGCCATGTGCGTTGGGAGGAGCGCGAATTGTTCCCTGCCATCGAACGCCTTGCGCCTGCCGAGGTGCTGGCCGAGCTGGGCGAGCGCCTCGCGCGCCGCGACGCCACGTGAAGTGGCCTTGCTTGCGGATGTCTCCTTCATGCCCAGTGCAAACCACTCAGAGGTTGTGAATCTACTGGATTCACGACCTCCGAGCCTCTTGTTTCGAACCAGCAGCCAACAACTGCTTGAAGTGAATTCAAGCAGTTTCGGCCGCTGCAAATCCGCAGCCGCGGCCTTGTGAGAGCTTGTGAATGGAAGATTCACAAGCTGTCAGAACAACTCGACAGGATCGTCAGACTGGTTGACCATCTGCGCGGGGATCTCGCCTCATGGGCGGGTGGGACGCCCTGGCGGCGTCGAGAGGGGACAACATGCGGCATGCAGTATGGGTCGGGCTAGCCACGGGCTGGCTCGCGATCTCGCTTGTAGCGTGTGGCAGCGGCAAGAGCGGACCAGCAAGGCCAGGTGGCGGCTCGCGCATCGATGCCGGCCAACAGGCCGATGCCGGAGCGTACGGCCTGGATGCGGCTGCCGACTCCGCAACGGCAGACCAGGGCGGCGACGCGGTGCTGGTGGGAGCCGACACCGCCGCAGCCGACGCGCCGTCGCCCGCCGATGTCGAGGACGCCGATGCGCCTGACGCTGCGGATGCGTCGCAACTGGACGCGAATGCAGGCGACACCGCGGCGAGCGATGCCGCGGACGCGCCGCCTCAAGGCGATGCTGACGCGACCGATGCCGCAGTGGCTGACGTGGCGCCAGCAGATGCCACTGCGCTGGCGGATGCGGTTGGAGATGCGCTGACCGATCTGGCCGCACCGGCGGACGTGGCAGTGGATGCACCGGCTGATCTCAAAGCGGATCTTTCGCTCGATGCGGTTGGCGGCGAGGATGCTGCGCCGCCGCCAGACGCTGCGCCCGCCGCGGACGTGCTGGCGGTGCCCGATGTCGGTCCCGACGCCGGTTCGGACGGTGCGCCCGACGTCGCGCAGGGCGAGGACGCCGCTGCCGACGCCGCCGACCCGGATCTTGCGGCCGACGACGCACAAAGCGATGACACTGCGACCGATGCCGACGACCCGGACCTGGCGCCCGACGACGCGCAGAGCGATGACGCAGCAACGGATGCCGCCGATCCGGCCGGCAGTGCGCCGAACCTGTCCATGCCGTTGGCACCTGCGGCCGTCGTGCTCGGCCAACCGCTGACGTTGACGTTTGCCTGGGACGATCCCGACAGCGATGTGGCCGTGCTGCATGTCGTGCGTGCCTCGGTGACGGGGTCCGTGGCCGCCGATCGCTCCGCTGCCGAGCTGGGCCTCGGCGGAGCCTCGGGTGCGACGGCCCTGACGGTGGTCACCGGCGGCCTGCCCTACGGCACAACGACGTGGACCGTTTCGGCCGAAGATGCGGCGGGCCATCAGAGTCTGCCGCTGGTGTTTGCGGTCGACATCCAAGGGATTGCGCAAGGCGGCGCAGCACCTCAGTTGGCCGCCGTCGCTTTGCCAGCAGCGGTTTGGGCGCGACCGGCAGGCAAAGACGATCTCCTGCGAGTCCCCGTCAGCTTTGCGTATGCCGATGCAGATGGCGACGTGTCCCGGCTGCGCATCGAATGCACCGGACCCGGCAACGCGCCTGCACAGGTCGACGAGTTGGGCGTCGGCAGCGCGGGCCTTGCCGGATTGGTCGGCTCGAGCGCGGTCGATGCCGCGCGACTCGGTGCGGATGCACCGTTGGGCACCTGGCAGGTGACGCTCACCTTGTTCGATCGCAACGGCAACGCTGGCTTGCCTGTCACGCTACCCTTCCAGCTCGTCGACCAAGGCGCCGCCGCGGGCGCTCCGTCCGTGCTGGCGATGGATCCGACCACCGGCGTAGCAGGCACGGAAGTCGTGCTGTCGGGGAGCGGCTTTGCCGAGGACGTTCAAGGCCAGATGGTGCGGCTGGGCGGCGTGCCGGCCCCCGTCCTCAGCGCGACACCCTCCAAGCTCGTGCTCGAAGTGCCCGATGGCGCCGGCAGCGGCCGCATCGTCGTCGAGACGCCGTGGGGTCAGGGCGTGTCCATCCAAACCTTTTTCGTTCCGCCACAGGTGTCGCTGCGCGCGCCGGATCGCGCAGTCATGGTCGGTAGCACCATCCACGCCGACGCGCAGGTGGTCTCGTTGCCGCATCAGCAGGTGATCTGGTCGGTCGATGGCGTGGCGGGCGGCAACGCGCTGCTCGGCACAGTCACGAAAGGCGACTTCACCGCGCCCGCGCTGCCGCCGCCATCGGGTCATGTCCTCTTGCGCGCGTCGGCGCTCGACAATCCCGCGGTCTATGACGAGATCGACGTGCACGTTCTGCCGCCGCCCGTTACCGCGGGCCAGGGCCTGCTGCTGGCCGCGGTGGGCGGCACCGTGACCGGCCACAATCCGAACGCTGTGGTCATCGTTCCGGCGAACGCATTGTCGCAAGACACGCTCCTGACCGTGACGGCGCCGGCCGGGTTGCCTCAGGCACCCACTGCCTGCCAGTTGCTCGGCATTGCGGAGTTCGGTCCAGAGGGTACCCAGTTCGCCAAGCCCGTGACGATCCGCGTGCCGCTCTTGCAGGATGTGCCGCCGGGCTCGCAGTTGCTGCTGCGCCAATGGCTGCCAGCGACGCAGACTTGGGGCGATGACATCCTGCCGGCCTTCGTCGGGCCGAACGGCGACGCCGCCGAGGCGCAAGTCACGCACTTCAGCGCTTGGGCGGCGTACCGCAACGGTGTGCCGGCGGGCATCAAGTCCGCGGACGCGCCATACATCACCGCGTTGACGCCGGCCGCGCTGCAGGAAGGCACCCGCGTCCCGGTGCGCATCGACGGGCAGAAGCTCGGACAGGATATGCGCGCCACCGTGCTGCTCGATGGCCAGCCGACCGATCAGGTGCGGGTCGGCACGGTCTTTGCGCTTTCTGGCATCGCGGGCGTCCTGCTCGATGCCGATGTCATTCCGGATCTCGGCGCCGGCCAGAGCCGGACATACACGTTGCGACTGGCCAATGAGAAAGGCTTCGACGAAATGGAATTCACCGTCACCGGTCTGGCCGAGTGGCATGTGAGTGCGCCGACGCAAATCATGGCGCTGACGACCGGAACCTATTCGGAAATCGTCATCGATGCGCCGGTCAGCGTGCGCCAGGGTTCGCTGCAGGTCGACGCCACGCGCCGGGTGCTCATCCACGCGCCCGTCAGCGGTGACGGTTTGCCCGGCGGCCACGCCAGCGGACAGGCACCAGGCCTGGAGGCGGACAACAGCGCGGGTGCCGGTGGTCACGGCCGCGACAGCGACGACGACCAAACCGATGGGGGCCATGGCTTGGATGGCCAAGCGTGCTGGGCCGCCAAGTCTGGTTGCCTCGGCGGCAAGGGGGTGACATTCGGCGTTGGCGGCGATCGCGGTCGCGACGTGCACGTGGCCGCTGCGGTCTTCGACACGTTCTTCGATGCACTCGGCTGCGTGCTGGGCGGCTGGCTGTCCTGCGCCGAGCTGATCCTAGACATCGCCGATCTCATTACGGAAATTGACAACATCCAGGCCGGCGGAGCCTGGGGCCGCGGCGGCTTCGGCGGCTCGCCGGCCGCGATCAACAACGGCTTTGGCGCGGTGGGCGGCGGCGGTGGTGGGGGCGGCGGCTCCGGCTACGTCGGCGAAGTGTTCAGCGAAACCGAGGGCGGCGGCGGTGGCGGCGGTGGCGGA
>Ga0172369_10001876_pt1 | contig 29691 bp, 35 predicted proteins | sample LakKiv25m_FD_114539 | JGI IMG/M metagenome (GOLD analysis project Ga0172369, IMG submission 114539) | Freshwater microbial communities from Kabuno Bay, South-Kivu, Congo - kab_022012_11.25m | ecosystem: Environmental > Aquatic > Freshwater > Lake | place: Democratic Republic of the Congo...
GATAGTAATCACTATAATTCGCGTTTAAAACCGTACTTAAACCGACTAAGAACTCGGCACTTACCTATATGGGCAATATTTGCTTGTTTATAGTCGCGCAACTGTGATCGTATCTTTTCTTCAACTATATCAACAGCGGCCAACATATGGCTGGTCGAGTCAGAAGCAGTTATCAGCTTACCTGGAATATATAGAATAACCTCAGCCTCGTATTTATTGCCATGGGCATGGTCAACTTGTTCCAACTTAACTTCAACCGAGACGCTTTCGCGTGCATGTCTTGGTAGGTAGCGATCCAAATGTCCAATTCGTTTTATGACATATTTTCGCGTTGTATCGTCTACGTCATAAGCAATGCCATTTACTTTTATTAATGTAATCATGCTACCCTCCTTTTTGTTTGGTTGGTAGTTATATTATATCAAAAAAACAGCCTGCGTGTACCATTTTATAATTCGTCACGACCGTTAATGTATGGGCGAATAACTTCAGGAACCGTCAGTTTCCCGTCTGGTTGTTGAAAGTTCTCAATGACAGCTATTAACGAACGAGCCAATGACACCGCGGTACCGTTTAGAGAGTGTGGTATCTGTATCGAACCATCATTTCGACGAACGCGAATATTAAGATTACGCGTTTGATAGTCGGTACAGTTTGAGCAACTGGTTAATTCTCTGTACATACCATCGACAGGCGACCAATATTCGATGTCGTATTTTTTTGCTGCAGGCGCACCTAAATCACCCGAAGCGATGTTAACGACATGGTATGGAATTCCGATAGCTTGCCAGATTTCTTCCTCGATAGAAAGAATTGTATCATGCATCTCAGCGCTATTTTCTGGCAATGTATAAACATACATCTCAAGTTTATTAAACTGATGTACTCTGAATAAACCTCTTGTGTATTTTCCGTATGTACCAGCCTCTTTTCGATAACACGGGCTGTAACCTGCGTACAGCAATGGTAGTTTATCTTCATTAATAATCTCGTCGGCATGATAACCGGTAAGTGGAATCTCGGCAGTTGCTATCAATGACAAATCTTCACCTTCGATAGCATATTCATCGCTTTGTTCGCTTGTACGAGGGGCGAAGCCACTACCTGTCATTACCCTAGAACTTACCATGTGCGGCACCGTCATGAACGTGAAGCCTTTTTCAGTTAAGATATTCAGCGCATACTGATAGATGGCATTTTCCAATAGTGCCAGATCGCCTTTTAAAAAATAGAATTTTGCACCAGCAACCTTTGAGCCACGTTCGAAATCAATCCAATCACGTGCAACGGCAAAATCTAGATGATCAATAGCACCAGTTTTTTGATCCCCATATTTTTTAATCTCTACATTATTAGTTTCATCGCCTAGCGGAACGTCACCAAGGGTCATATTTGGAGTGGACTCTAGTAGTGTTATATATTTATTGTCAATTGACCTGAAGTTTATCTCAATGCTGGTCAATTTTGACTTCACGGCCTTACCGTCTGCGATCAGGTCGGAATTCATTCGACCGTTTTTCATCCGGGAGGAGATTGAATTTCGATCCCTCCTTAAGTCGTCGATTTGGTTTTGGAGATTACGACGCATCACGTCCAATTCCAACAGTTCGTTAACATCAATATCATAACCCTTATTTTTGGCATTAGCCTGTACCAGGTCGACGTTGTCTCTAATGTAACGAATGTCTAACATGTAAGTATTGTAACAGCTTTTTTTACAAATTACCCAGTCCTTGGCGTCGACTGTTACCGAACCCCCCCAACGAAAACTATATTTGTACCACTTTTATTGTAAAACTGACACCATATATGCCTGTAATACGTTGTTCTTCTTACTACATATATTCGCTGATTTCGCTTTTTTTATCGTAGTTTGATGTCCGGGTAAATATCACGCGTCGTATTGTCAATTTCGCTGCGTAATTGAGGGAATGGAACCCCCTCGCGCGCAGAAACACCCTCAAACACCCAGAAAACACGTTCGCTAAAACCAAGACCACAGGCTGGCGGCATTCCATACTCAAGCATCTCGACAAAATCGATATCTAACATCATAGCTTCGCTATCACCTGCTTCACGCATTTCTTGCTGTTCAACAAACCGATTTAACTGGTCAATTGGATCATTCAATTCCGAGAAACCATTACACAATTCTGAACCAGCAATAATAGCCTGAAATCGTTGTACGGTTTGATCATCGCCAGGGTTTGATTTGGCAAGTGGACTGATGAACTTTGGTGTGTTTATCAGCCAAATGGGGCCATTTACGTCTTTGCGGATATTTTTCCATAATTTATCAATGCTTCGAGCCCGACTTTCGGTTTGACGAACCTCCAACCCGCTGTCCGATAATGCTTTTTTGATATCATCTATCGAACTGTTGTATACGTCGATAGAGTATTTATCTTTGATTGCTGTGGCATAATCCAGCGATTCCCACGGTTTGCTCATATCGATATCCATATCATTTATATGAAACTGTAGAGTCCCGAAGGCTTGATCAAGCACGTACCTATATAAGTCTTCCATGAATTTCATGCCGTCTTGCCAGTCTGCATAGGCCCAATACCATTCCATCGCAATATGCTCTGGCAGATGTTCGTCACTGTAATTTTCATTACGAAAGCGAGGTCCAATATCATAAACCTTTTCGTAACCAGCGCCTATTAGTCGTTTCAGTGGTAGTTCATGACTAATTCGCAAATAAAAATCTTGGTCCAAAGCGTCCATGTGTGTTACAAATGGATTGGCGTCGGCACCCCCTGTTGTATGTTCTAGAACCGGGGTATTAATCTCTATAAAGTCATTTTGATTTAAAAAATCGCGCGTTGCTTGCCAGAATTTACTGCGCCGTACAAATCTATCGCGTACGGTCTGGTTGATGTTTATATCGACATAACGACGACGAAGACGCTCTTCCTTGTTAGTAAAGCCGTCAATCACACCTGGCATCGGACGAAGCGATTTCGTTAATAAACCAAGATTGGTTACCTGTACTGATATTTCGTCAGTTTTACTTTTTATAACTTTACCGAACGCCTCAATAAAATCACCCGTATCAAGCAGGGGTAATTCATCTACTCCAATTTGGTTCTTTGATACATCTAGACCACCAACAAGATCCGATTGCAGAACGAGTTGAATGTGACCGCTATAGTCTTTTACAACAATAAACGCCAACTTACCGAATTTTCGGATACCAATAATACGACCAGCGACAGTGACTACGTCACCTTCCAGACTTTCATACCGAGATTTAATTTCAGATGCGCTATGTGTACGATGAGATTCGGCTGGATACGGATTAATACTCATGTCGCGCAATGACTTGAGTTTTCGCAAGCGCTCATTTCGAAAATCTTTCAGTGTCGCCATATTCGTTAATTATAGCATAAACTGGCTATTGGATTCGCTGTGCAACAAATGGTTATTAGCTGGTTTTAGCCGATGCTAACTATTTCATAAGCAACTGTGCCTTTTGACGTTTCGACGGTTGCCATGTCGCCAACTTTTTTACCAAATATTGCCGACCCGATTGGCGATTCGTTACTAATTCTGCCCTCCAAGGGGTCGGCTTCTACTGGCCCAACTATGGTGTACACGACGTGAGTTTTACTGTTCTTCAATTCTACTTTGTTGCCTAAGGCTATTTTTAATTTATTTTTATTTGTAATTATTTCGGCATTTAGTAAAATGTTTTCTATTTCAGCAACTCTGGTCTCGATTAGGCCCTGCTCTTCCCTGGCGACATCGTATTCTGCATTTTCACTTAAATCCCCAAAATCACGAGCCGCAGCAATCTTCTTTGCCACCCCTCGACGACGGCTTACAAGATTTCTATACTCTTGTTCAAGCTCTTTCTTGCCGTGGGCGGTAATTTTAATTGATTTGTTCATAAATAAATATTTCCCCTTAATTCACTAATGGTGTTTTTATAATAGTTTCACACACTACATATAGCGTATTTTGCATAAATCTTATACAATTAAACTAGTTTAGCAAGCAGTTGCTCGTGTGTCAACAGGTTTTTTGTACCATTTTTTCTTTCGACTAATTCATAGGTCTGGCTATCTATCGTACGGTCACTTACGGTTACTCTGTATGGTATGCCGATTAGTTCACTATCGGCAAATTTTTGTCCGGGATGTACGTCACGATCGTCGTACATTACTTCTACACCCTTATCGGTGAGTTCGTCGTATAATTCATCTGCGCTCGCCGCGGCCGTTTCGCCAATGCAAACAAGGTATACTTTACATGGTGCAACATTTTCTGGCCAAACTAGTCCCCTATCGTCTGAAAAATGTTCGGCAAGAAGTCCCATGATGCGACTGGGGCCAGTACCGTAGCATCCCATAAATACAGGGTTTATTTTTCCATCTTCGTCGGTATATTTTAGACCAAGTGCGTCAGAAAATTTCGTACCTAAAGTAAATATATTACCGACTTCAACAGCGGTCTTTTCAATTAGTTCACTTTTTTCAATCCCCAAATCAACCAAAACTTCATCACTATAGACCTCTTTATTTATGGCTATTTTCTTAGCTTCATGTACATAAATTTTATCTTCTCCGACATCGCTGATGGTCTGAAACTCGTGACTATATTTGCTAAAACTTCCTCCGCTGGCAAAAGTTTTATAAGTTATTTCACCGATACCAAGTCGAGCATAAATTTTGTTGTAGGCATCTACCATTTTTTCGTAAAAAATCTCATGTTCGGCTCGGTTAAGACTAAAATTGTACAAGTCCTTCATCCAAAACTCACGTCCACGCATTAGTCCACTCTTGCTGCGCAATTCGTTTCGGAATTTAATTTGAAATTGATAAGGATAGACTGGTAGGTCTTTGTAGCTGTGGATGAAATTCTTCATTATCTTTGTTAACGGTTCTTCATGAGTGGGCGCTAAACCAATCTCAATACCGTTTGCCAATTTGGTTTTAAACCAAACATCCATAACTTCATCGTTCCAGCGACCAGAAGCTACCCAGGTCTCTTTTTGCTGCAATGCCGTTAAGCTCATCTCTTCACCACCAACAGCATTCATTTCTTCGCGAATAATCTGAATTATTTTGTCTAATACTAATTTTCCAAGAGGTAAATATGTATATACCCCCGCCATTTCTTTATATATAAATCCAGCACGAATTAAGAGTTGGGCGTTTTTCGCGACCTCATCGGCCGGTACCGTTTTGCTGGTTTTTGTAAATAATTTTGATACACGCATATTATCCCACTATTGTAGTAGATAGTATCGGATAGATAAAGAGGATGAAAAAAGCGATACTGTTTTTTAACATATGAAGTAGAATAGATGCCCACAGACTGCCGGTATATTCTCGTAATAAACAAAGTACCACGCTAAGCGAAAAAGTATCAACTGCCAAATTCCAGGCACCGTGAATAGCCCCAAACAGTACGCTGGTTGCCAAAATCGCTGCCCAAATCGGCACGTATTTTTTTAATTTACCATACAGGTAACCTCGAAAAATAATCTCTTCTGCAACTGGCGCAACAACAACCAGAGTCGTAAATATCAAAAAAAGTTCATATTGTTGGTTTGGTCGTCCAAACCCAACGTCTTGAATCTGGTTAACATCAAACCACGGGAATACACTGGTTGCAATAAGTATCAATATCGACGAGCATATCAAGTACACAATCAAACCTGCTGGGGTCAGCATTATGTCCACCCACTGCGGAAGCCTGGTCCAGCCAATGTCAGATCGACTTGTATGTAACTTTTTTATTTTCCACGGCACCACAATAGTTAGCAGCAGTGTAATTATATAAACAAGCGCAGTCAGTGAAGAATTAAGTGCTGTTTTATATACCGATTCGAACTGCACATTAAATGTGTGTAATAGTAAGACCAGTCCCGCCATTATCATTTGGGCTGCAAAAAAACAGACGGTAACCCAAGCAGGAATTATGAATAGCATCCACCAATTATATTTTCGTTTTATTTCAGGGTCACTTTTGTGCGACCCTGATGACTTAGAATAATTTCGCAACATCTGCTATTGTTACCAAAACTACTAACCCTATCAGTACCGTAAAGCCGATCATTTGAATTTTTTCTTCACGCTTTTGTGAAAGGTTCTTTTTAAACAGTCTAAATAATGCCATGACAAACCACCTACCACCGTCAAGCGCTGGTATAGGCAGGATATTCATCACAGCCAACGATAGTGAAATAATTGCCGTCAAGAAAATAAGTTGCGTCAAACCGGCATGTTGTGCGGCAGGAAAAATAGTTCCGATAATACCTATTGGACCAGCAACGCCGTCGCTGATTGTCTGTAATTCATCAGCTGCTTGTTTTCGAACTGAAGCATCTGGGCTTAGCTGTGACACTAGACCATTTGTTAAACTGCCTATTAAATTGCCCACTCCCTGGAGGGTGACCCATGTGTACTGAGTTGCTGTTGCAATCCCCAAAACAGGGGCAGACCATGTCGCTTTTATCATTTCTCGCTGCCCCAAACCTGCACCAAAAACTTCTCCAGTTCTAACATTGTTTAGATCAACCGTTGTTTTGCGTTCAGACCGATCTCTTACGTAGACTACCGCCACAGTTTTGCCTTTACTACTTTTTATTACCTTCAATAAACTGTCTACGGTTGGAACTTCTTGATTTGCAAATCTAACAATTCCATCACCAACCTTAAGGCCAGCCCTGTCGGCTGGATTATTCTTTGTGATGCTGACAATTTCGACTGGTTTGCTTATCGTAGTTGTGTCACCTGGGATTGATACTTGATCCGGTATCACTTTTGGCAAGCCAGACAGCGCAAGTACCGACAGCAACAACACAGCCACCAACCAATTAACCGCAACCCCCGCCAGTAGAATCTTTGTTTTTTTGAAAAATGTAACAGCACCATAGTCACCTTTTTTTTTGGCAGAATCGTGTTCACCTTGAAGTTTAACAAACCCACCTAACGGAAGCCAGTTTACGGAAAACAAAAGACCGCTTTTAAGTTTTTTTGCCCAGACACGCGGTGGAAGTCCTACGCCAAATTCTTCAACCACTACTCCATTTCGTCGTGCGACAATGGCATGCCCAAGTTCATGCACCGTTACCAAAAAGACCAGTATAATTAAGCCCGTAATTACCCCAACAAATAACTCCATTTATTTTCCGAACCGCCGGCTGCGTTTACTGTATCGTTGTATTATTTCAGCAATGTCTTCTTTTTTCATATCGGGCCACAGTTTATCGATAAACATTATCTCGCTATATGCAGCCCGCCATAACATAAAATTTGATATGCGTTGCTCGCCGCTTGTTCTAACTATCAAATCCAGTGGCGGTATTTCAGGGGCGTAGATATTACCGCTAATCGTATCGACTGTCACCTTATCGGCTGGAACTTCGGACTTGACCACGTTTTTTACAGCGTCAACAATTTCTTGCTGGCCACCATAATTAAAGCATATCGCCAGTGTACCCTTGGTATTTTTGGCAGTTTGCTTCTCGGCGTTTTCAATCGCTTTAAGAATACTGTCGTTAACATTTTTTCGCGAACCCAACACTATTAATCTAATTTTGTTCTTTTCGAAAATTGGCAAATCCGACGTCAAAACTTTTAACGCCAAACCCATCAGTTTACTTACTTCGTCCTTACTGCGTTTCCAGTTTTCAGTACTGAATGTATACGCCGATACGTACTTTACGCCACTCTTAAACGTCGCTGCGGCAACCTCTTGCACCGTATTATATCCCGCCAGATGTCCTTCATACGCCGGTATGCCATGTTTTTTTGCCCAACGACGGTTGCCGTCAATAATATAGCCTACATGATTCGGGATAGTTAATTCGGTCATCAGATTGTAAGAATATCTTTCTCTTTGTATCTAAATATTTCGTCTATTCGAGTATTGGCGTTAACGATGGTGTTGTCGATACTTTTTTCGAAACGCTTAACGTCGTCTTCTGACATTTCCTTGGATTCTTTTTTATGCTTTGCGTCTTTTAATGCGTCCTGACGAATGTTGCGAAGTGCAATTCGAGCTTCTTCGGCTTTTTCGCTGGTTTGTCGAACTAGCAATTTGCGACTATCTTCGGTCAATTGAGGAACGGCAACACGAATTGTGTGACCGTCATCACTGGGGTTAAAACCCAAACCCTGTTCAGCACGAATAGCAGCACTAATTGCTGGGATATTGCCAGCGTCAAATGGAGTTATTTGTAACATTTGCGCTTCGGATGTGGAAATGTTTGCTACTTGATTAAGAGGCAAAAGTACACCGTAAACTTCCGCCCTAATGCTGTCCAGTTGACCAGAATGCGCCCGACCAGTTCTAATCTTTTTTAATTCTTGTTCAAATCGTGTAACTGTTTGGGTAAATCTATCCTCATAAGGCTTTGTATCAAACATAATATACCTATTGTAACTGAATAGACCAATATCCGCTAGATAGCTAATATATTGTATTCCATGGTGTTAACTACTGCGGGTCTTAAGTAGTTACCTGTTGTGCGTGCCCAATAATCTGTAATCAAAAATCTATAATCTACTTGTGTTATTCTGTAACACCAAGTTCGATTCGTTTGAACTGTCGAATAACAAGATTCTCACCAGTTTTTGCGATGTTTTCTTTAACAAAATCGGCCACAGTTTGCTTTTCATTTTTTATATACACTTGATTTAACAGGACTTTTTCATCAAAATGTTTTTTTACTTGTCCATCGATAATTTTTTTTACGATTTCGGCTGATTTTCCATCTGCTTTTACACTTTCCTGCGCCTCTCTGTGTACACGTTTTAGTTCGCTGGCAGGAATATCGTCGTCACTGACATACATTGGAGACATCGAAGCGACCTGCAATGCAATCTCGTGCGCAAAAGACTTAAAAGTGTCAGTCCTGGCAACAAAGTCTGTTTCACAATTTACTTCAACAATCACACCAATGCGACCACTGTGAACATAGCTATCAATCAAACCCTCCCTTGCCTCTCGATCACCTTTTTTTTCGGCTTTGGTCATGCCCTTTTTGCGAAGCATTTCAAGTGCCTTGTCAAAATTACCTTTTGATTCCACCAACGCAACCTTAGCATCGGTTAAACCAATGCCAGTTAATTCTTTCAATTTTTTAATATCGTCAATAGATACACTCACGTTATTTCTCCTTTTTCTCGACAATCGTTTTTTCAACTGCTGGTTGTGTGGCGGTTTTAACTAAACCTGCGCCTTTTGAAATCGCCGAACATATATAATCAAGAATTAATTGCACACCCTTGATTGCGTCGTCGTTACCTGGAATAACATAGTCAATCAATGTTGGATCAGCATTTGTATCAACAATTGCAACAACTGGGATACCCAAAGTTTTTGCTTCCCTGACGGCATTCATGTCACCGATAACATCGATAACAAACAATGCGCTTGGTTTTCCGTTCAAGTCCTTAATACCGCCGTATTTGATGTTCAGTTCATCAATCTCTTCTTGAAAACGTTGAACTTCCAGTTTGGAATATCGTTTTTCTAAATCACCCGACACCATTCGCTTTTCAAGGTCTTTGAGTTTTTTGATCTGTTTAGTGATGGTTGCTACGTTTGTTAATGTACCACCCAACCAACGTTCTGTCACGTATGGTTGGTTGGTTGCTTCGGCAGTTGCACGAACGTTATCTTTGGTATGTTTTTTAGTACCGACAAACAAAACTTGCTTGCCTTTTGAAACTACGCCAGCCAAAAATGGCAATGCGGCTTCTAGGCCTTCGACAGTTTTGACTAAGTCGATAATGTGACTGTCTTGGCGTTTACTGTGAATATAAGGCGCCATTTTAGGGTGCCAACTACTTGTTTTGTGTCCAAAATGAACACCAGCTTCAAGTAAAGCTTTAATATCTACGACAGATTCTGCCATATTATTGAACTCCTTTTTCTTCACCTATGCGCCCGATTAATTACCAGGAGTTATCCGCATAGGTTGTTTCGTTAAAATTGTTTACTGGACGATTATAACACCCTAGAGTGTGTAAGACAATACAACAAATTATTCTTTTATATCTGAGGTCATGATGTAAAGTTAAGAACGCAAGCACCAAATGCCAATAGGAAGTATGCTACATATATAATAAGTATTATCGTCACTATTTGTATAATTTTTTGACCTATACTTTTTTCGCGAAATGACAATTTGGGCTGATATCTTACATCACTCTTGGGCTTATACCTTTGTGATCGTGCCACAATTATTAGTAAAATTACTGCACCGCCCATTAGTAACATATAAAATTGAGTAAATATCAAGCCAAGTACAACCAACAAGATAACACCAATAGTTCCACCAGCCACTACTGATATCTTGGGCGATTTATCATGCTCTTGTATGTTATCACCACTTGCTACATCTTTAGAGCTAACTATTACTTTGCACGAGTCATATGGATCCGTTGCTAGCGGGGCATCCCCTGGCGTGCTGTTGTCTGCATTTAGCGGTTGTAAATCAGGCATAATCTTATCCTATCAATTTTACAGACCCTTACTACCAACCACTAAATATCATGATACAACTACCCCATAACAACAAAATTACTATCCCAACTCCAACTATAATAGCAAAAATTATATCAATAACTTGCTGAAAGATGGTCTTTTTTGCAAATTGCGTAGCTACACTGCTTGACTTGATCGGCTTTTTTGGTTTGTTGTATAACTTTCTTAGGATAACTACTAATGCTACAGCAGCAACAATCCAAATAATCGGGCTAGCGAAAAAGAAAGCAAAAAGATATGGAATTATATATATCCCACCGCTCATGAACGTAAACAACAAAAATAAAATTATGATAATGATTTTAATAATATATTTTACTGGCATATATCTTACCCACCATTCTTTTAAGGAATTTCTTAATATTTTCTCTGGTTAAATATACTATAACAACAAGCGATATTAATTGAAATACCGTTAACCCAGCAAAAACCACTGGCTCTACTCTAATAAATTCAATCAAAAACCTAAATGAAAAATAAGATACCATCAACATCTTAAACAGCTTTCCTGGTTTGATGTCTGGTCTGTCTTTAATCTTTTCCAAGTATATAAACATCCCCAACATAAACAACGCTTCATAGATTTGAGTTGGATGCCTTAGAATATAATCACCAAAATCTACACCCCACCAAGAGACTCCAGTTGGTTTACCGTAACAGCAGCCTGTAAAGAAACAACCTAATCTGCCAATAGCTACACCCAGTGCGATGGCTGGCGCAAACAAATTGCCTCGTTTTTCTTTGATTCCAAAATACTTTTTTGTCAAAATTGCGCCAATTGCCCCACCTATCAACCCCCCTGTTATCGTCCGACCAGAAAGCAATACAGACGGGTTATTAATATTAGCCAATACAAAATTATAATTTATGATAAATTCAAAAACTTTAGCACCAATTGCTCCGCCCAACAGAGCACCGATTGCAATATATATGCCGTTTTCACCTACCCTTTTTCGGCCTCTCCTAGATTCGTAGATATATAAACCAATACCAACCACCAAACCAAGCGTTACAAAAAACGCATAGGAAGTTACACTAAAACCGCCAATTTGAAATAGTATTGGTTTTATGCCCCAATGAGGAACATTAGGTATTAAATGGTCATCAGGCATGACGTCGATTCGTAATGGCACAACAACCACCACTTAACATACAAACATACAGTTTAGACGCTGGACAAAAACCAAGTGCCGATATCGTCTTCATTATTGCCAAGAACCAAGTAAACCACCAACCGATTAAAGGATTTACGATATACAAAAATAATAAGCAAACTCCAGCTATAACAGCGCCTATCGAATGTGCAAATCTCATAGCTTTTACGTTCACAATCTCATCTTTTGACTTAAATATCTGCCCAAAAGTATAACGCCAAATCAAAATCATTGGCGCATATTTTACTGTTACGATAGCCGACAATAGTAAAATTACAAAAACTAATAAAACCAGCTCTTTCGAGGCAAAAATAATCGCCAACCAAACCAACAAAGCGACTGCATATCTACAAAAAGCAAATTCCGCTGTCTTGATTGATGCTATTTGTTGATTTTTCATAAATGTATTTTAGGGAAAAACATCCCTACCCTTCCTTGATAATCTTTATAGTTTTTAAACTCACCTGATAACAAAACTTCTTCTTGCTTAGCTCTATAATACATAAACGGAATGAATATAAACAGTGTTAATAACAAAGCAACATAATTCGTATAAATCACGCTAGCCGCAATAAACATCCAAATAATCGACGCGTATAGTGGGTGCCTGACGATCGAATACATACCTTTCGAAACAAAAGTATGGTCTTTATATATCTTTACCTGGTTAGACCAATTGCCACCCAAATTAAATCGTCCTATGACATTCACAACACTACCTGTTAATAACAATAATATTCCCAAACCATCAACAATTACCCGTACTAAATTAAGCTCAGTATGAATATAGCCGATTCTGAACCGTAGTGATAAATAGAACAAGAAAAAGAACATAAACATACTGCCAGTTTCAACAATACTGCGCTTTTCTTTTTTGACACCTGGTTTTTGATGAAATTCCATGAAATCAATAAATACCGCTACGACTACCGCCATCAACCCAATCCCCGCGACGATGTCATTAACCAGATACATTACTTTTTCTGGCGTATCAATAACTAAATTTATGGGGTTCATAATTATTTATTATCTCGATGTAAAATATTGTATGAAGAAAAAGGAATCTTGCGCATATCCGGCGTAATAACGTGAACGCATTCTTTTTTCATTGATTTCATATCAAAATTATAAGCATCGATAAATGATGAGATACTGATACGAAAAGTATTTTCGGTAACGTATTCAATTTTTTCATCTTTGGACTTTAGGAAATAGCTTTTCGGAATAATCTTATAAAAATCACCCAGCAACCCAAGGTAATTACAACAACTACTTGTTGATACAAAAGCGTTGTTAGATAAATCCTTCAAAAAATCTTCTGGGTCAAATTTAAAGGTATTTCGGATAACTGGTACATACTTTTCAAGATCTAAATTCCTCATTAACGGAATAAAGTCGCCCTTATTTTTATATAGATAAGTGATCGCAACTCGATCAACATTACATGGCAAAGGTATAAAATCACTCTTTTTAATCGCACCGGCAGTCTGTTTTTCAATATCAGCAATGATGCCAGTAATCGTAATCCTGTTTTTGCGATTTACACCATTCAAACGACCAAAAAATGCCACCGGTTGAAAATTAATACCACGAATATATTTAGAATTAATACCAAACTCTACAATTTTACCAATTTCATGATCATTAATGCCCCGTTCAATAGTTGAAACTAGTGTAATTGGTATTTGATATTTTGATAGATTTTCGATAGCTTTTTTCTTGATTTCAATCAAAGGACGACCACGTAAATGTTTATAGGTAGCATCATCAAAACCATCAAATTGGAGATACACTTCAAATCGGCCTTTAAATTGCGACAGCTCCTTGACGAATTCTTCATCTTTAGCAACCCTAAGCCCATTCGTGTTTAGCATCACATATTTTACTTTTTCTCGGGCGCGCTTAATAATTTCAATGATGTCAGGGTGCGTAGTTGGCTCTCCGCCACTAATCTGAAGAATCTCTGCCTCACCAAATTCAGAATCATCTAAAAGCTCTAACATTTCATCAATCTTTTTCAGAGATATTGGTTCACCACTCCCGCTATGGGCATAGCAAACCGGGCATTTCAAATCACAGTCATTAGTAACCTCGATTAACCCGATGCAGGTGTGCTGTTCGTGCTCGGGGCACAATCCACAATCATGAGGGCAATTGTTTTTTCGAACCGTCTGAGTTTTAGACACTGAACCTGGCTTTGTATAAAGCATGCGCCCCAGATAATAATCAGCGCTTTCTTCTAAAATCTCTTCAAAGTCGCCATGTTTTGGACAAGTTTTTGTGACAAAAATTTTATTATCTTTCAAGATTATCTTACCATCGACACGCTCAAGACATTGTGGGCACAAACTTGTCGTGCTTTCAATAAACTGATAATCCTTATTTGTCGCCATACATACCCCTCATTTAATAATTTCAATAAAAAGATTCTGTGTAGATATTTTCTTCTGGAACCTCTACTGATTTTAGCATCTTCCAGACATCTCTGACAAAACTAATTGACCCACAGATATAGAATTTTTTATCCTGAATATCGGGAACATGTTTTTGGACCAAATCAGCACTGATGCGCGAATTTTCGTCACCCGTTTTATCTTGGGTGGTAAAATAAATCGTTTTCAGGTTGTTATTATTATTTTCAATCTCAGTTAGTTTTTTTGCAAAAGTAGCATCAGATTTTGTTTTATTACTATAAAGCAATATAAACTTTGTATCTTTTTTGGAATCATGATGGTCCTTTATAACACTAACAAACGGCGTAATGCCAATTCCACCGGCTAACATCACGACATCTTTCATGTTTTCTTCTGGATAAAAAACGCCGTACGGGCCTTCAAAAGACACTTTTTGGCCAACCCCCATTTCAATCAAAGCCGACGACACAGCCCCTTGTCTTTTGATGGTAATTCTGACTAATTCATCATTAGGCGAACTCGAAATTGTATACGATTTGCCATGACCGTCGATATTTGGCGGCACAATATCGACATACTGACCCGCCAAGAATTCGTATTTTTCACCGCCAGCTGTCTTAAAAAACAATGACGTAACATCACTACTTTCGGATTCTTTTTTAACTAAAACAAATTCGGTATTATTTTGCATTTTTTAAGTAATCCAGTACTGCGTTACGTAATGCTTTATGCCCTAAAACTGAACAGTGAAATTTTCGATCCGGCAAACCGCCCAACCTTTCAACAATTTGTTCAGGTTTTAATTTTTGTGCCATTTCCATAGTCATTCCGCCATTTTCGGTCGCCATAATCGACATCATTGATGCCGCCGCAATTGCCGACGCACAACCAAAAGTTCGCCATTTACATTCCAAAATTCGTTTAGTATCAGGATCAACTTTTATCCAAACATTCATCGCGTCGCCACATTCGGCACTACCGACAACACCAAAACCGTCGGCATTATAATTCGCCTCATCAAACAAAATATTTTTCGGAAAAAAGAAGTGTTCACGAACTTCGTCGGTATAAATCCAATCCTGGCCGTCACTACAATTTTGCACTGATTTATCACTCATAATATCGACGACATACTCCTTATTCTTGCCACACACTTAACCAAAGTTTTAATTGTATAATCAATTTCCTGCTTTGTGGTGTATCTGCCTAGTGTAAAACGAACGCTGCAATGTGCCAAATCGATTGGAATTTTTAGCGCCATCAAAACGTGTGACGGGTTTAAATCAGATGACGAACACGCCGAGCCAGTCGAACAAGCAATTCCGTAGTGGTCCATCATTAGTATCAACGATTCACCTTCGACGCCTTTGATTGATAAATTTAAATTATTTGGCAGCCTATATTCCATTCCGCCATTTATATAAACATTTTTAATTTTACTAAGAATTTCGTTCATGAAATAATCACGTAATTCGACAATTTTTTGATTATCATTTACTCGTTTTTTGTTAGCCAACGTAAGCGCATCAGCAAAACCACCAATTAACGCTGAATTTTCAGTACCAGATCGTAATCCACCCTCTTGCCCACCGCCAACAATTTGTGGTGCTATCTTGATGCCATTTTTAACATACAAACATCCCACACCTTTTGGACCATATATTTTTGACGAGCTAATTGTCATCGAATCAACACCTAATTTAGTAACATCAATATCAAGCGACACCGCCGCCTGACAAGCATCGGTATGGAAGATTGGTTTTTGCGAATCCATTTTTTTTAAAACACCAGCAATTTCTTTGATCGGTTGGATCGACCCAATTTCATTATTGGCATACATAATCGAAACCAAAATTGTATCTGGTTTAATGCTAGATTTTAGTGCGTTAATCGAAATTAAACCATTTTTATCGACATCCAAATATGTGACACTAAAACCTTCTTGTTCTAATACCTTACAAGCATCTATAATCGCTTTGTGCTCGATTTTTGAAGTAATAATATGCCGACCACTATGTTTATTAGCTCTGGCAATTCCTAAAATTGCCAAATTGTCCGATTCGGTACCACCACTCGTAAAAATAATTTCTTTTGCATCAGCATTTATAACCCGAGCTATTGCCTGACGCGATTGATTTATTAATTTTTTAGATAATCGCCCTTCAAGGTGTAACGATGATGGGTTACCGTAATTTTTAGATAAGTTTTTAGTCATATTTAACAAAACTTCGCTATCAATCGGCGTAGTTGACGCATTATCCAAATAAACTCGAATCCCCTCGTTCATAATATTCATTTTACACTACTCATAATTTATCCGTTACCCTTTGACTTTTTGTATAAAAACAGATACAATGGGTCAATTATGAAAACCAAATTACACCCAGCCGAATATCGCCCTGTCGTATTTAGCGACGAGGTAGCTGGGTTTGCATTTTTGACTCAATCTACTGCACAAACCAAAGATAATATCAAATGGGAAGACGGCAACGAATACCCTTTAGTTAAAGTCCATATATCGTCCGCATCCCACCCATTCTTTACCGGTGAAGAAAAAATTATTGACACCGAAGGTCGCGTAGATCGTTATAGAGCTAAGCTCGCTGCTGGTGAAGCTCGCAAAGCCGCTTTGGCTAACAAAGCCAAAAAAGCCAAGGTCACAAAAGCCAAAAAAGACGCACGATAAAGTTAGTTAAACAAGGAGGCTATCGCAATGGAAGCCTCTTTTTTGTTACAATACAGAAGTAAGGAAAACGTATGACCAAAATATCGCTAAACATTGATGAATTACAACTCGAGAAAAACGAGCTTAGTTCGTTTTTGTCGTCACCTTCTGCATATTCCGATCCTGACTATACCAAGAAAAACAAACGACTTACCGAATTGGATAACATTCTAAAAAAAGCTAAATTGCGTGAAACATTAGAAAATCAGCTACATGAGGCCGAGGTTTTGTCGAGCGGTAATGATGAACTTGCCGAAATGGCGAAACAAGAAGTAGAAGACATAAAAAATCATCTGCAAAAAATTGAGGATGAACTATTTGATATCCTAGCCGTTCGCGATGATAACGACAAAAAAAACGTATTTGTTGAAATACGAGCAGGTGCTGGTGGCGATGAGGCCAGTCTTTTCGCGACCGAATTGTATCGCATGTACCTACGTTTCTGCGAAACGCATAACTTACGTACTGAATTAATCAGTGAAAACGTTAATGACACAGGTGGATATAAGGAAGTTATTTTTAGTGTTAAGGGCGAAAGTCCGTATAAAACGCTTAAATTCGAATCGGGTGTTCACCGCGTGCAACGCATTCCAACTACAGAATCACAGGGCCGCATACACACCAGTACAGTAACAGTTGCGGTCCTACTAGAAGCCGAGGAAACTGATATTACAATTGACCCGTCAGATTTACGTATCGACATCTTCCACGCCAGTGGCCATGGCGGTCAAAGCGTCAACACAACCGACAGCGCCGTTCGTATTACCCACATCCCCAGCGGTATAGTTGTAACAAACCAAGACGAAAAATCGCAAATAAAGAATAAGGATAAAGCAATGAGCGTCCTTCGTAGCCGTTTATTACAACAAAAAATAGACGCCGAATTGGCACAACAAACTGCAACACGTCGCAGTCTAATAGGATCGGGCAATCGGTCAGAAAAAATCCGCACCTACAACTTCCCCCAAGACCGCATTACCGACCACCGTATCGGCTACTCAAGAAGCAACTTGCCCAGTGCATTGGACGGCAACATCGATGACATTATTAGCAGGTTACAATCCGCCGAACACGAATTAATTAGCAAAGAGTAAAGTCACATCCTATTAATCTGTTAGAGAATAGCTCTCTGGAATCTCGGAACCATCTTCAGTCCGCCGAACACGAACTAATGAGCTAAGAGTAAGGTCTTAAACCTCAGGTTCTTTCGTCCGTTCACTCTGATGAGCCGGATAGTGCTCACCGCCAAAGTTTATGTCATGTCCAGCCGCAGTTGCATCCTCAATAGCTGCGTCATGATAAGCTTCATTGTTATCACCTAGGTCTGCCCGGGCTATACTAACATGCTGTTCTGTAGCCAAGGCCGCAACTTTAGCACGCCTTTTCGCCGCGTTAAGCTTTTCTTCAAGAGATTCTATACTGCGACCCTTATCGCCACTAACTCTCTCTCTGACTTACCTCGAATAATATTGCCTTCCGTAACGTTAACCGTATACTCTTCACCGTATTGGTTTTGGGCTAATTCTTTGTGCTCATCATAAATATTTTTGGCTCGTTTTGCGATTCTTATTTCGCTCATTTTATTTCCCTTCTTCCCTCGCTTTTACGTACTTTCGGTGATCTTCTAAAGTTTCATTGCCAAGTTTGATAGCCTCATTAGTATAATGTAACTTACTTGCTAGATTTCCTTCTTTATGGGCTTTATCGCGAAGTGGCTTCTCTATGTACGCAAGCTCTTCTGCTAACTCAACGTCCTCAATTCTATTGTCAGTATTAGATGGTCCTTCGGGTGCTCCTGGTCTTAGTTGTTGTTCTGACGTACGACCGCTATATTCTCTTGCAGACACGGAACCCGATTCTCTATATTCAGGGCCTCCAACAGATCCTGTATCACTAGATCCTGCCGTAAATCGAAATTCTATATCTTTTGGTGCCTGGCCCGTTAGTATTTCGCTCATTTTGTTTATTTTTTTCTTTCATTTGTGTTATTCGTTATTGTGTTTTTGTTTTTATCAACAATAGTTACATAATACGCTTAATCTTATATTTTGTCAATACTTTTTATGCTTTGTCAATTATTATGTTTACTAGTCTGTTACAATACGAGTGTGAATATATCTGATTGGCTTATTGAAAAAACGAAAAAACTAAAGTCGGCTGGTATTACTTCGGCGCGGCTGGATTGTCTGATTTTATTAGAAGACGTCACCGGTAAAGACCGTACATATCACCTAGCTCATCCCGAACAAACGCTTAACAATCAATTGTTGCGTAAGTTAAATATTCAGATTGAACAACGAGTTAATCGTATACCATTAGCGTACATCGTTGGCCATAAAGAGTTTTACGGTCGCGAGTTCATAGTTACACCGGCAACCTTAATCCCCCGCCCCGAATCCGAAGATATGATAACTTTACTAAAACAACTACTTGACGAAAACCCAATTTCCCATTTCCCAGCCCCGAATCCCATTTTGCTAGATATTGGCACTGGCACAGGCTGTCTGGGAATTACGGCTATATTAGAATTTCCCAACCTTACCGTAACCCTATCCGATATTAGTGACGATGTCTTAAAAATCGCTAAGCAAAACGCCAAAAAACTGTCGGCGAACGTGAAAATCGTTCAATCTGACTTATTGCAAAACATTTCAGACAAACCAGATATTATCATTGCTAATTTACCATACGTCGATAAAACGTGGAACCGATCACCCGAAACAGATTTTGAACCTAACTTGGCCTTGTTTGCCAAAAAACATGGGTTATTGTTAATCAAAAAACTTGTATCCCAAGCCCGCAACTCACTGACACCGGGTGGATATTTAATTATCGAAGCCGATCTAACCCAACATGGTTCATTGATGAAATATGCAAAAAAGCTATCATTTATCACAATTCAACGACTTGGTTACGCCGTTGCTTTTAAAATACAACGTTAATATAACTAGACAATACCAGTACTTACACCATTGAAAACCAATAGTAGAACACTAACAATACTTATTGTGAATAATAATGGCAAAACAATATCATTAAAACGAATTTTTTGATGATGGTGGAATGAATCGTATGATTTGTACATGACGAATCCAAAACATAATATTATAATTGACCCTTGCGGCATCAATAAACTTGTAACAAACGGTAGTCTGTATGCAAACGTCCAATGATAAGCCAACCAACTAACCTCTGCGACCACTAATCCCCACGTAAGGCTTAGCAGTTCGGTGTGGCTTTCGTCATCGTAACTTCCCAAGACATGACTTGCCGTTGCATAGCCAACTAGCCACGTCAACAGTACTACTGGCGATGCTATCCAGCTAAACGATAGATTAAATATGGCCGTTATACCAACTAATAACGCTGTTCCGGCTTGCAATGCAACAAATATTCTTTTTGACTGTGGTTTTATGAACAACAGCCAAATTATATCCAGTAGGACTAATGCACATTGCGTAATAAAAATCTGCGCTTCACCAGCATTGCTGGAATTAGCGACAAAAAGAAATACAACAAAGCTGATACTTATAATCGTACTGACCAGATTAGCTTGAATATTTGCAAACCAAAAACGCGGACGAACTGCGAAAACGCGCCACTTACCAATCAGAACTAACGCAAAAGCAAGCCACAAAGACCCGGTGGTTCGAATAATCACCATCAGTGCAATCGCAATACCAATATTTAGCGCCACGTATACTACCTCGTTTAAAAACGAGCGTCTTTTAATAGTTTTAAGAAACTCCATATGTAATAGATATTATATCACGACAAACTAAATACTAGTTCCCAGCCGGACCGAAAATTATTACAAATCTTACACTATCATCAACAAGTATGGGCGGCGTTGTCTTTTTCAGCGTAACTTTGAATTTACTGGCTAACTTAGATGCGGTGGCTGAATTGTCGTTTCCTATCTGATATATCTCGACGGTACCGTACGTGCCACTTGGCGCATTGTCAATATTGACTACATTTAATCCCATTTTTGTAAATTCATCGGCTTTCAGCTGACCAAATCCGGACCGACCCGTACCGTTCAAAACAACAATGGGCGCCGACTCTCGCACCAGCGGGTCTTTGCTGAGTTTCTTGTTGATAAAAGATTGGATATCGGTGTAGTCATAAATCCCCGCCAACGGCATAACAACACTTGCGCCACCGTAGGCGCCAGTTTTTACAACCGAATCACCATCGTTAAACAAACTTATGGTGTGTATGTCTTTTGACTTTACGTCGCTGCTGATTTGCATAAGAGTACGTATCTCGTTTGACTGAATATTGGTTCGAAGATTATTCCCAAACGAATCAATTAACTTTGTAACGGTACTTAGATTGGTTAATGTTCCGGTGCTCATAGCTTTTTCTTTCAAGGCAATCAGAATTTTTTGTTGATTAATTTCTCGATCAAAATTTGAATCAGCTAGTCCATACGTTTCAGCGACATCACCTCTGGCCATCGATAGGTATAAGGCGTGTTTGCCGTCCAGATGATGAATCCCATTACTATACTTAACTAGATAACATGTGTAATTGCAACGCCAGTCAAAATTTCGATCTAATACACCTCGTGTTTCTCCGTTGCTACCTTGTATATCTACGTCGACACCACCAACAGCGTCAACGGCCTCTTTGATAACTGAATGATTTACATGGACACTATACTGGATATCTAGACCGAATATATCACCTACCAGTTTTTGAGTTTTTGTAAGTCTATCTTGTTCGGCCTCTTTAGTAGTACCGTCGTTGGCACAACTAAAATACGCATTGATTTTACCAGAATATCCAGATATACAAGCAGCTCCATATTTCACATATAAGTCCCGAGGTACGCTGAACATATATATATTTTTGTTTTTTTGATCAATACTGGCTACCAGCATTGAATCTGTCAGGTCTGCCCCACCGTGTCCTGGATCATCCTCGGACGTGCCCAAGATTAAAAAGTTACTACGGCCATTTCGGTCCTGCTTAAGTGGTCGGCTATCCAACAATCCAAAAATACCACCCTCAAATATATTGCCGCCAGCAATTATAAATTTATATGCCATATATCCGCCAGCTGCAATTATTAAAACCAGCAGTAGTATTGCTATTCTTTTAAATATTCGACGAATGCGGTTTTTTGGCCTTTTGGCCATTTTTTTTATACGTCGCCGTTGATGTCTGCTAAGTTTTTTTGCAGGTTCTTGATCAGTGTCGATTTCCTTTAACGATTCATCGATATCTGAACGCACTATATCTAGACCTGACTGTCTTTTGCCCAAACGTTGCATCGCATCCTGACCAGTATTGTAAAATGGCCCATTTTTTGTCTTTTCAAGTGAAACGTTCTGAGTATTGTTTTGAACATCTTCACCTAAATTAGCACCAGAGCGTCTGGGTATAAAGCCGTCAATAGAAGGGTGTCTTTTTTTCATAAATACTCATACTACTATAGCGAATGTGGCATCATATTCAAAATCAACAGCGCACACGTATTTTGCCGCTATTAACATTTCATTGATTAGTTTACCATTGGCGGTTGAGCATTCTTCATAAGTCGGGTATAGTAATTTGATATGGAAGTATCATTTATAAAGCGCCACCCATTTTTGAAGGACACATTAAGTATCACGATATTTATTGTATGTGTTTTAATTGGCACTCTATTTATCAATACGTTTATTTTTCGTAGTTTTAGTGTCGATGGGCCAAGTATGGAAAAAACCTTGTATACCGGTGACCGCCTGATTGTCGACCGCCTTCCGATAACCTGGGCTCAGCTGCAAAACAAGGATTACGTTCCAAACCGGGGCCAGGTTATTGTTTTCAAAAATCCTCGTTTTACAAGTGGTATAGGTGATGAATACATCGTCAAACGTGTTATAGCTTTTGGTGGAGAGCGTGTTTTATTGAAGGACGGAAAATATACTGTTTTTAACAAAACACACCCAAACGGGTTTAATCCTGACGATACCAGTAATGGTGAGCCTGGTAGCCAAACAACTGGTACAGTTGACCAAAAAGAGGTACCCAAAGGTGAACTATTCGTATCCGGCGATCATCGTCAGGGTCCATATTCATACGATTCCCGAAACGGGATGGGAACAATACCGCTTTATGATATTGTCGGACCTGTAAGTTTTCGTGTTTTTCCGTTTAATAAGATACGTACTTTTTAGATTATCCCAGCAGATCTTGAAGTCGTTCGAATTCTTTTTCGTTTTTGAATTTAATTGTAATCCTGCCAGCACCCCTGGAATTTGTGTTAATGCTAACATCGGTTTTTAAACGATTTTGTATACGCTTTAGTTGTGCGCCGTATGGCTGTTCCTTGATTTGACGTTCTGGCGACATTTCGGGACTGGTTCGATTCTTTTTTAAATTTACAATAAACTGTTCGATTTTTCGAGAACTCCAGTCTTCGCGAAGTATTTTTGGAATAATTTGTTCAGTTATTTCAAGTTCAAGACCGATAAGAGGTCTGACCTGGCCTTCGGTTAACTTTCCGTTTACAAGCATTTCCTGAACAAAACTGGGCAATTTGAGTAGTCTTAGTTTATTACTAACCGCACTAACCGACCTGTTGCCAACTCTTTTTCCGATTTGTTCCAACGTAAGGTTAAACTGATCGCGCAATTTTAAGTATGCCGTGGCAGTTTCCATATCATTCAGATCTTGACGTTGCAGATTTTCTATTAACGATATCTCTAGTTTATGTTGTCCGGTCAACGTACGTACAAGAGCGGGGATTTTATCCAGACCTGCCAGTCGTGAAGCGTGAAGTCGACGCTCACCTGCAACAACTTGATAGCCTCCCTTATGTGGGGTGACGATTATTGGTTGTAATACGCCATGTTCTCGAATTGATACGGCCAGATCATCAAGCCCAATTTGGTCGAATTGTTTGCGTGGTTGGTCAGAATCTGTAATTATCTGATCAAGTTTTATTTGTCTTAACTCACTAACTTGTTGATCCTGGGATACGGTCGGGTCAAATGATTCGTCTAACAGGTCGGTCGGAATTAACGAGTCAAACCCCCTGCCTAAACCACGTTTTGAATTTTTACCATTAGACGTTGGCACGATTAAACACCTCCTTGGCAAGGGCCTTGTAGGCACGAGCTCCTTTTGAAAACTTATCATATGCACCGATTGGTAGACCGTGACTTGGCGCTTCGGCCAAGCGAATATTCCGAGGAATAGTAGTATTAAAGACTTTACCTGGAAAATGCTTTTTTACCTCTTCGTACACCTGGCCACTTAAAGTTGTTCGAGAATCCATCATGGTTGACACAACCCCCAACAGTTCAAGGGTTGGATTCATACCCTTGCGAACTAGTTTCATTGTTTCAAGCAATTGACCTAGACCTTCAAGGGCATAAAATTCTGCCTGTACCGGCAGCAGAATATACTTAGCGGCAACTATCCCGTTAACAGTTAATAAACTTAGGCTGGGTGGATTGTCGATAATAACCACGTCATATCCATCATCGTCCCAATCAATTGCGGTTTTCAGGCGAGAGAATCGTTTATCCGCTTGGGCTAGTTGAACCTCGGCATCTGCCAGGCGCGAAGTTGCCGGGGCAAGAGATAGGTTTTTATAGACTGTTGGTATAATCACCTGAGCCAGTGTGACCGCCTCCATAACAACGTCAGCCATGGTTAGTTGTAATTCTTGCTTGTTGACATTTAGGCCGCTTGTTGCATTACCTTGAGGATCAAAATCAATCAGTAGGGTCTTTTTTCCGGTTTTTGCAATATAATACGCCAAATTGACGGCAGTTGTTGTTTTACCCACCCCACCCTTTTGATTGGTTACCGATATTACTGTTGTCACGTGTTGATATTCCTCTTCTCTTTCAAACCATTATACTCGACTTTCATAAAAAAAACATGAGCACATAGAAAATCCCCGCACTTTTACGGGGATTTTCTAGCACGGTTTATTTATTATTTTATAGATACAATCTCAACTTTACTGTATTTTTGACGATGCCCAGACTCTTTATGGACTCGTTTTTTTGCCTTGTAACGAATTATGCGAATCTTATCACCTTTTACTGAGTCCTCGACGACCTTGGCGGTTACCGAAACACCCTCGACGATTGGCCTTCCAACCTGTGTTTTGTCGTCATCGATAACCAACAGCGCATCAAGTGTGAGCTGTTTTGTACCTTCGGGGAGGATGTCCACCAGGAGGGTATCTTTTTCGGCAACAATAAACTGTTTTCCGCCGATCTTAACGACTGCTTTTAGCATTTAATGGTTCCTTATTACTTTCTTGCTAATCAGCTGCCCATTATAACAGATGCGGGTTGCTGGCGCAACAGGGATTAGGGTTTGGGAAATGGGGATATATCATATTATGAGTCCGGGCTTTCACCCAATCCCGACTTACCATTTCCTAACCCCCAATCCCTATCTTCTAGATTTGTCCGCCGCCGTACATGAAAACAACGATTATCGCTAGTGATGTTAGACAGATTACTTTATAGATCCCGTGATGACGGTACCAAGACGTACGCAATTTTTTGGGTAGTTTGCGACGATATACGTGCGCAAATACGGCAACTACTATGGCGCATGCAATTATAAATAATCCAATCATCACCGCTGGTGTTACCGACTGAGTTGCTATGGCAAACTGGGTAATAATATTAAATTGGTTCGTTTGCGAGGCTTTTGAAAACGAGTTGTTTGCAACTTCTGTTGTGCTGTCCGCAGGAGTACCGTACAACGCTACAACCAGTGTGGCAGGTTTTTTGTTTAATTCACCGCCAACTACAGCAAAACCAACGTCCCGGTAGTCGTTTTTTAAAATATTTGCTTTATGTTCAGGTGAATCCAGCCAAGCAGTCATAACGCTGTTGGTAGACGTAAAGTTTTTTGCCAGGTTTTCGCCCGCCTCGTTGTAATTGTATCCGACGTCCGCAAACCATTTCCACGGTTCCGTACCATCAGGGGCGTTGTGTGCCCAATATTGTTTTGAAAACATATCCTGAGCTTTCATGTATGCCGCTTGATTTAATTTTTCGTTTAGCAATAGTGCACTTAGGCCCATCTGTTGTCTTGATACATTTGTCTGATTCAATAACGATGTAATCGTTATGTTCGATTCGACGCCCAGTACGCTGCCAGTTTTTGCGCTGTTATAACCTAGTTGCATACCAAAAATAACAACTGCAACGGCGATCAACCCATATCGCCTAATCAAATGAGGTCGATAGTCATTTCCTTTATGAGGTACAATTGCCAGTTTTGCGCTATGTTTCGCGCTTTGTACAATCGATCCAAGTAGTTTCTTATGTTTTTTTGTTTTTGTTGTCACGATAGTACTAATATAAAACACTTATGAATAAAAAGCGAGTCCCTTTGGTGTCAAGTACAACTATCGTCACGTTGTATCTGGTCAATCCTGTCGTGGTCAAGTCCATAATAATGAGCGATCTCATGCCATAAAGTACGTTTTATTCGTTCATACAATTCAGTTTCACTGTGCGATACGGCCAAAATTGAATTCTTGAAAAGTGTAATTTTATCCGGTAAAACAAATGTGTAGTTTGAACCTCTTCGTGTTAGCGGTATACCTTCGTACAAGCCCAACAATAAACGTTGACCATTGATATGCATTTTTTGTTTTTGTTCTTTGCTAGGATTATCCGCCATGACAATCACGACATTTTGCAATCCTTTGATGTATTTTTGAGGCAATTCATTCATCGCCCTCGAGATTAAATCATCAAAGTTTTCATCGCTCATATGTACCAAGTATAATGCTATTCGTCACTAAACGTAAACCAATCAGGGTCTTGGTGAATATCTTGGACCACTTGATCCCAGTAACTGTCGAGCTTAGTTTCGTCAATTTCATCATCAAGCACTATTTCGTCTTGATGTCGGTGTTCGACGCTAATTTTATCAGACGACGGATCGATTGGTTGGAATTCTATATAACTTAGTTCGGACATAGGTTTGTTTTAATAATATTACATTTCTATTTAAGCATAAACACCGTAAATAGTCAATGTTAGACGTGGCCGTTACGGATTTTGTTGGAAATATTTTTATACCTTTTGAAGAGATATCGATAATTCGACAGAATCAATCTTAACATTCGCCGTGAAACTCATCACCCCAGCGTCTGATAGTTTTACCGCAAGTGTCTCGTTCATAATAACGTTGCGATGAGAGTCAATTGCCTTACCAATTTCTTTGCCACCTGTAACTAGAACTAGTTGAATTCTGTCGTCAATATTGAGTCCCGCTTCTTTACGAGCACTTTGAATATGGCGAATCACCTCCCTGGCAATTCCTTCGCATTTTAGTTTTGGGGTAATTTTTAGATCAAGCTTGAACTCAGTACCCAACTTTACCGATTTTACGTTCAACTCCTCGCATAATATATCTTCGAAATCTACGAATTTACCTAAACTTGGTACCGTGGCGCCAGCCAGTGGTTGTCGTACTTTTTGATGGTTCATTGCACGAATGCTTAAGCCTTGATTTACGTAATCTCGCACTGTTTCCATTTCACCAACAACCAGTTCATCAACATGACCTGTGACGGGCCAATCTAATAAATGTACACTTTCACCGCCGGTTAATTTTTGATACAACTCTTCCGACAAGAACGGCGTAAATGGTGCCAGAACTATACTTAGTTGGACTAAGACGTAATGCAAGGTTTTGTAGGCATTGTTTTTGTCTTTATCGTCGCCTGTTTTCCAGAAACGACGACGACTTCGACGTACATACCAGTTACTAGCATCCTCGATAAACGGAAGAATTGGTTTGGTGGCATTAGATATATCATTATTATTCAGCTCATCGCCAACTTCTTTGATTAATTGATGTAGACGGCTAACTATCCATTGGTCTAACGGGTTTGTTAATTTGTTCGAAGGATCTGTCAACTTACCATCGAATTCCCATTTATCAACTTCGGCATACATTGTAAAGAAATCATACATATTCCATACCATAGACAGTTTGCGCGCAACGTCACCAACATCTTTATCCGCAAGTGAAAAGTTCTCACCGTTGGTCAATGGGCTTGTCAGTATTAGAAAACGAAAACTATCTGCCGAATATTTATCCATCAATACCATCGGGTCGGTATAATTTTTCAGTTTCTTACTCATTTTTTTGCCATCGGCAGCATTAATAAAGCCTGTGCAAATAAGATTTTTGTATGGTGCCTTGCCAAACAAACCTACGTTGACAGCCATTAAACTATAGAACCAACCACGCGTCTGGTCGATAGCTTCAATAACAAAATCCGCCGGAAACATGGTTTCAAATTTTTTCTTATTCTCAAATGGATAATGAAACTGCGCAAATGGCATCGAACCCGATTCAAACCAACAGTCCAGTACCTTGCCAATACTGCGCATTTCGGTTCCATCAAGATTGAAAGCAATATTCATAACTTCTGGTAAATGGTAGTCATCACGTTTTACTCCAGTGTACTGTTCGAGTTCATCATAACCACCAAAAACTTTGACAACTTCGGTTCCGTCATTACGTACACCCTTCCATACCGGAATTGGCGTTGCCCAATAACGATCTCGCGATAGATTCCAGTCCGGAGCTTGTTCGATAATATTGTGGAATCGCCCTGTTCTTAAATTGTCCGGAATCCATCGAGTTTGATTATTAGCCACCAGCATTTCATTTTTCTGGTTTTGGATATCCATAAACCAGCTAGGATGTGCGCGATACATAAGTTTTGTCCCACAACGATGACAATGTGGATATTCGTGTTGTATATATTCTACTTTAAGTGCTTTATCCTCATCGACCAAAGTTTTAGCGATTAGTTTATTCACTTCCCAGATATTTTCGCCTTGCCATCGCCCCTCGGTATAGTTACCATCGGCATCAACCAACGAAACAAGAGGTACATTTTCCTGTTTGCACAGCTCGTAATCATCCTCGCCATATGCCGGCGCCTCGTGAACAATACCAGTGCCGTCTTTGGTAGTTACAAAATTTGCATGTAAAATACGGTGTGCGCTTGGTCCGCGATTTTCAAACAGTGGCTCATACCGTTTACCAACTAGGGCTTTACCTTTAGTTTGTTTGAGAATCTTGTATTTTAACATTTGATGTTTTTCGTCTTGCATCACTCGATCAACCGCATCGGTTGCGATGTAGAACTTTTTATCGTTATATTCGACAAGTGAATAATCGACGTCGTTATTTACGGCTATTGCGACATTCGCTGATAATGTCCACGGTGTTGTTGTCCAGGCCAGAAGATACTCATCAACATCTTCAATCTTGAAATAAACAAATAGACTAGGATCTGTGTCAATCTGGTAGCTGTTTTCCATGGCAACTTCTGATTTACTGATAGGAGTTGCGTCTTTGGTGCAGTAAATGAGAATTTTTTCGCCCTCATAAATTTTGCCTTTTTCATACAGAGTTTTAAAAGCCCACCAAACAGACTCCATGTAATCTTTGTCCATAGTTTTATATGCACCGTTGAATTCAACCCAACGACCTAATCGATTGATCGTATCCTCCCATTCGTTGCTGGTTTTGACCATTGCCGCACGACATTCTTTGACATAATCGGCAATACTAATTTTTGTCCCAATTTCTTTTTTGTTCTTAACACCTAACGTCGTCTCGACATATGTTTCAGCGGGGAGCCCATGACAATCCCAACCCCAGCTACGCTCGACACGTTGACCTTTCATAGTATGAAATCTACCGATTACGTCTTTAACTGTCGATATCAGCAGATGGCCATGGTGTGGTGAACCGGTCAAAAATGGCGGACCATCATAAAATACATATGAATTATCGGCTGGTCGTGACACAATCGATTTTTCGAAGGTTTTATTCTTCTTCCATTGTTGGACTAAGTCTTTTTCGTATTCAAGTGCTCGAC
>Ga0172369_10001877_pt1 | contig 29677 bp, 20 predicted proteins | sample LakKiv25m_FD_114539 | JGI IMG/M metagenome (GOLD analysis project Ga0172369, IMG submission 114539) | Freshwater microbial communities from Kabuno Bay, South-Kivu, Congo - kab_022012_11.25m | ecosystem: Environmental > Aquatic > Freshwater > Lake | place: Democratic Republic of the Congo...
CTGGCTATTGACTTACGCCCTTTCAGGGCTATTCAGGTATCCCCTTCTTTTTAGCTCTTCACAAAACCGCTCGTACATATCATTATACACCGCTGTCTTCGCCGCATCCGGTTCGAAGCTGGCCTGAATACGCACCATCTCGGCGATGGCTTGCGGAACACCCCCGAAATGGTTTGCGGCCGCCAGCACGGCGCTGCCGAAGGCGGATTCGGGGCAGGCGGGGCGGCGCAGGAGGCGGCCCGTCGCGTCGGCGCGAAGTTGGCACCACACGTCGCTGCCGCTGCCGCCGCCGGTGCTGAAAATCTCCCCGCCGGCTGTGCCGGTGATGCCGTCCAATACCTCGTACCCCAGCCGCTCGGTCAGCGCGGCGCCCTGCAGGCCGGCGGCAAAGCGCGCAACGCGATCGACCGATTCGGGCAGGTAAAAGCCGCGCGCGTTCACGGAGAGGAAGGGAAAGCGCTCGCCTTCACGGATGTTGGGATAGGCGAGTACCGGCGTGGGCAGCAGGCCGGCGCTCGCTGCGTCCAGCGCCGCCAGGTCTTCCCCGGCAAAGTCGCGGGCGATCCACTCGCCGCCCGTGTTGCTTGCCGCGCCGGGCAGCCACAGGCCGCCGGGCAGCTTGTGGCAGTAGATCAACCCGTCCGGGTGCCCGCACAGCCTGTCGCTGACGCCCTTGAAGACCAGCGTGGTGCCCAGCGTGGTGTTGTAATCGCCCGGCTTGCCGGCGCCGGAGGCGAGGAAGCCCGCCGTGCCGTCGCTGGCGCCGGCGGCCACCGGCAGCCCGGCGGGCAGGCCCGTCACCGCCGCCGCTTCACGCGTCACCTCGCCGATAACTGTGCCGGGCGCCACCACGCGCGGCAGCCGCTCCAGCACCCCCGGCCAGCGCGCGAACCACGCCGGCCAGCATTCCTCCACCAGGTCGTATCCGGTCTTCAGCGCGTTGCTGTAATCGGTGACGCCGAAATCGCCGGTGAGGCGCCCGGTGATGACATCCGCCTGGTGCGCCAGCCGCGCGGTGCGGGCGAAACTCTCCGGCTCCTCTTCGAGCAGCCAGACGATCTTCGCCAGCGCGAAGGAGGAGGCGAATTTATAGCCCAGCTTCGCGCACAGCGCCGCCGCTTCCGGCAGCGTGTTGATTGCCGCCGCCTGCCCGCCCGAGCGCCCGTCGTTATACATCAGCGCGGGCCGCACCGCCCGCCCCGCGGCGTCCAGCGCCGCCAGCGTGCCCGACGTGCCGTCCACCGCGACCGCCGCCAGCGCTTCCGGTGCATAGCCTTTGCCCCGCAGATCGTCGAGCAGCGCCCGGCTCGCCCGGCACACCGCCGGCCACCACGCCGCCAGGTCCTGCTCGTGCGTTCCGGGCGAGGATGGCAGCGACGCAACGGGAACCGCCGTCCGGCTCACCGCCGCGCCGTCCTCCCCCGCCGCCACCAGCCGCACCCCCTGCGACCCCGTGTCAATGCCGAGAAACAGTGCCTTCGCCATGCTATCAAGGTAGCGCAGAATTGCAGCTATGGCAAGCCGTCCGCTTTACCGTAAATCTGCTACAATGTCGATATGGCTCTCCCGACCGGCGACGTCGTTGCCTTCATCGATCTTGGTACCAACTCGGTGCGGCTACTGGTGGTGCGCATCGCGTCGGCGCACGCCTATGCGGTGATTACGCAGCAGAAGGAGATGGTGCGGCTGGGCGAAGGAGAGTTCGTGGCGGGGCAGTTGCAGCCGGCGGCCATCGGGCGCACGGTGCAGGTATGCCGGCAATTCGCCGAGCTGGCGCGGTCATACGGGGCGCGGGAGATCATGGCGGTGGCTACCGCCGCCACGCGCGAGGCGCGCAACCGGGGAGAGCTGCTGGAGGCGCTGCGCGATGAGGCGGGCATCGACATGCGGACCATCTCCGGCCTGGAGGAGGCGCGGCTGACCTACCTGGGCATCGCCAGCGGCGTGCACCTCGGCGGGCGGACGGCGGCCTTCATCGACGTCGGCGGCGGCAGCACGGAGATCATCATCGGCGACCAGCGCCAGTATACCGATCTCGACTCGATCCGCGCCGGCGCCGTGCGGCTGGCGACCCTCTTCACCGCCGGCAGCGAGGCTCCGGTGGGCGTCGAGCTGTATGAGGCCATGCGGCGCTACGTGCGCAACGCGGCGATGCGCGTCACCCAGCGCCTGCGGGCGCACCCCGCCTCGGTTGCCTTCGGCAGCTCCGGCACCATCGAAAACCTGGCGGCCGTGTCGGCGCGCGCCCTGCACAACCGCCGGCCCATCCGCCACGAAACGCTGACGCGCGCGGACCTGGGGAAGGCGGCGGAGCTGCTGCGCGGGCTGCCGCTGGAGGAGCGCCGCAAGGTGCCGGGGCTGACGCCGGAGCGCGCGGACATCATCGTGCCCGGCGCCGCCATCCTCGAGACGGTGATGGACGAGCTGAAGCTGAAGGCCATCCACGTCAGCGAGCGCGGCCTGCGCGAAGGCCTGCTGCAGGACTACCTGGCCCGCGAGTTCGCCGGCGAATCCGTGCCGGAGCTGTCTGTGCGCGGGCAGAGTGTGCTGCGGCTGGCCCACGCCTGCAACGCCGACACCGACCATGCCGCGCGCGTGTCCGGGCTGGCGCTGGCCCTCTTCGACAGCGCGCGCGAGGCCGGCCTGCACGCCCTGGGAGAATGGGAGCGCGAGCTGCTCGAATGGACGGGCTACCTGCACGACGTGGGCGCCTTCCTCTCCTACACGAATCACCACGAGCATAGCTACTACATCATCCGCCACGCCGACCTACTCGGTTTCGACCAGCTCGAGCTCTCCATCATGGCCGCCACCGCCTTCTTCCACCGCCGCACCTTCCCGCGCAAGCGCCACCCCGAATTCGCCGCCCTCGACGACCGCGCCCAGTGCATCGTCCGCGTCCTCTGCGTCCTCCTCCGCATCGCCGAAAGCCTGGACCGCAGCCACGCCGGCCTGGTGACCGGCGCCCGCTTCCTCCCCGCCGGCAAAAAAGACATCGTCCTGCAGCTCACTGCCCCCCTCGGCTGCCAGATGGAGCTATGGGGCGTCGAGCACCACGCCGACGCGGTGATGAAGGCGTTCGGGCGGAAGATGACGGTGGAGGTGGAGGGGTTGTAAGAATGAATGGGAGAAGGGGAGAAGGGGTGAAAGAGAGAAGGAAAAACGAAAGAAGCGTGCCGGACGTACGCCCGCAACGCCGAAGCCGGCGGGGTAAAGGGCGCGAGCCTACTTAAATTTGCCGGTACCATATCGCCGGAAGACTGTCAATTGATGTTACAAGCCATTGAAGAGGCGTGCGAGCGAATAGATGAGAATGAATGGTAACCTGCTCTGCTAACAGTTCTCGCCCCCCGGCACGCTGAAGACAAGTGCCGCCTCCGCCGGCGAGGCTTGCGTCTCGCCCGGATCGGCGGCACCCATTTCGATTTACTCCAATCATCCGTTCCTACAGCTCGCGGTATTTCGCCACCAGGATGGCCGGTCCGTCCACGCGGATTTCGACGGCGGGTTCGTTGCCGGTTACCGCCCCTTCCCATCCGGCGAAGGCGTAGCCGGCGCCGTCCAGGAATTTAGTCGGGTTCGACGGGTCCATCAGGCGGCCCAGGCGCGGCGATTCCCCGGGCTGCAGGTTGGCTGATTCAGCCTCCAACTGCTCGTCGATCCGGTAACCCTCCTCGTAGCTGGTCGAGACGAGCAGCGCCTTCTTCTCGAGGTCCAGCGCCTCCACCCGATGGGTTCCCGGTTCGTCGAAGGTGATGGAGCACTTACCGTAATTTGAGCCCATTTCGTACCGGACTGTCCACCGGCCCGAGTAAGTCCACAGCGGTATGCCATCGACAAGGAAGCGGGTTTTCCCCAGCGCGGGCTGCGTCTCGATGGTGAGCGTACATTGCCGGGAATTGCGCGCGTCGGCCAACAGCGTCGGTCCCACGAGATCGTCCGTCCCGGGCTCGAAGAGGAACACGCGCCCGGATTGCGCCGGGATGTGCACCCGCACGGCGCCGGTTTTGCCGTCGAGCCAGTTCACCTTGAGCGTCTCATGCTCGTACAGGTCATCGAGCTGGGAGGTCGGCCAGCCGTGCGACACCTCGAGCGTCGCCGCGCTGTCGGTCGGGTTGACCGCCACCATGCCGTTCCTGAAGATGCGGTAATGTACGCCGTCCGAGGTTACAATTTCTTCGGTAGCGGGCAGTCCGGTCTCGATCCGGTAGAGGATGGCGCATTCCGGGTCGTCGTAAACTTTCGCGTTGCCGGCCTGCCAGATCATGTTCATCAATCGGGCGGAAGCGTAGCAGAAGTAGCAGTCGTCCTTCAGTGGGTTGGACGTCCACCCCACGTAGCTGAGGCAGCATATCTGCTTGCCGACGTTCAGCCACCTGGCCAGTTTTTTATCCATGCCGTTCCACTGGGCGTGCCAGTCGCCCCACCGCTCAGTGCTCACCCAGGTACAGATGTAGCTCTCGGACATCTCGCAATCGACCCAGGGCCAGTAAAGCTCGGGCAGCGTGACTGGGTCCGCGGAATTGACCAGCAGCGCGCCTTCCGGATCGTAGCGGCGGATCAGCGCCTGCGCCTCCTTCATCAGTGAGGCGAAGGCTTCCTGCTGAGTCGGATAGAGGTGCCGGTGGATACCGAGCTTCTCGCCGTAGCACTGCGAGCCGGGGTGCACGTTGTCCAGGAAGATGCCGCCGGCGCCGTTCTCCATGATCTGCCGCAGGTAGGCGAGCAGGCTCTCCCGGTAGCCCGCGGTGTTCGAGCAGGTGCAATACATGTTTTTGGCGTCTTCCGAGTCCCAGAACCCGGTGCGCTTCCAGTGCCCGTGCTCGTCGATCTCCAGCCAGTCGGTGTGCTCGGACATGCGGACGCCCTGGTGGGGCTGCGCGATCCACGTCTGGTAAAACGTCATGTAGGGAAACCCGCGCATGCCCAGGGAGCGCAGCGCCGTCAGGTATTCCCGATTATATGGCGTGTGCGTCACGAACCGCCACTTGCTGGCGGCGAGATGCCGCCACGGCACGGAGCCAAACCCGTAGGTTTCCGAGGTGGTGAGCCACGCCGGAACCGTCAAACCCAGTTCGTTAACCGACATAGTGTAACCCCTTTCTTTGCGGTAATGAAAAATGAAAAAGTGCAAATTGCAAAATGTTTTCTTTTCGTGAAAGCGTTATCGCTCAGTACGAAAGCGTTACCAGCATATGGCAAACATTTTGCATTTTGCATTTTTCAATTTTCATCTTGCATTCACTACAATCTCTTTCAACTCCAGCGATCCGCCCAATATCTTCAGGTCAGCCTGCCACCCCTCCTCCCCCTTCGTGAGCTTGCAGGTGCCCCACGCGCCGCCGGTGGACCAGAAGTGCGTGCCCTCGTGCGGGGCGAAAGTCATGGTTCCGGCGACTCCGGAGTAGTGGAAGCCGGTAAGGGCGAGCACCGCCGCCCAACTGGCCATGGCACGGGCGTAGTGGTGGCCGCACTCGGCTTCGTCGAAGGGGTTGCGGCGGTGGCCGTCGTAGCGGGCGCGGACGGCCTCGATGATGCGCAGGCCCTCCTCGGTCTGCCCCTCGTAAAGCATGCCGGCGGCGGCGGTGTATTCGAAGCCGGTCATCACCTCGGCGAAGTAGGGGAAGGGCACCCGCGGGCGCTCGCCGTAGGGGTAGGTGGCCATCAGCACCGCTTCCTCGTCCTGCAGCGCGTAGGTGCGCATGTTGTTGAAGTGGCCGTCCAGCGGGCGGAAGTTATAGCGGTAGACGCTGCATAGCGTCTCGCCGATGTTCTCTTCGTTCAGCAGGTAGCCCAGCCCGCAGACGTGCGCCATATACTGCCCGACGAGCTGGTCAACCAGGCAGGCGGCGCCGAGCTGGAAGGGCGGGTCGGCCAGCTCCTCCGCGCCCATGCCGATGCGCAGGCCCGGGGCGATCTCCTCCGCGCGCTGCGGGCGCACCTGCTGTTCATAGTATTCGCCGTTGAAGAGGTGGGCGTCCATCCACGCGCTGCCCCGATCGAAGAGGCCGCGGCAGCGCCCGGCGAAGGCGCTGTCGCCAATCGCGCGCGCCATCTCCTCGCCCGCCCGCAATGCCCCTAGATACCACCCCTGCATCTGCGCGTTGGGGCCGAAATACTCCACGTCCATGGTGTTGTGCTGGCAGCCTTCCATCACACCGTCTTCGTCCGCGTCCCAGCCGCCGGTAACCCAGCAGAAGGACAGCGCCTTTTTCGCCATGGGCCACAGCTTGCGCAGCCAGGCCGCGTCGCCACAAAGCTGCCAGTCGCGGTAGAGCTTGAGCAGGCAGCCCAGCTGCCCATCCGCGGCGGCGTAAGGCCACGCCTGCGCCCGCTCCAGCGGCAACCCCACGCGGAAGCACATCAGCCCGTCCTCTTCGCGGGTGGCGCGCAGAAACTCCACCTCGCGCATGCCGCGCGACAGGTCGCCGAAGAGGAGTGCGGTAGCCTGCTCGTAGTTCCACACGTGGGTGCACGAGCCGTGGCAGCAGCCGGAGGAATCGTGGCAGCCCTCCCAGCCGAACAGATACCCGTCCGGCGCGCGGAAGCAGGTCTGGCTGCGCAGGGTGCTCAGGTTGAACAGCGCCGCCTCTTTCACTACGTCCGGCAGGTCGCTGCCGCAAAAGGCGCGGGTGAAGGCGATGGTTTTCTTTTCCAGTTCCGGTAATGCCTCCGCCAACCGCTCCGCCGCGTCCCAGGCGTCGGCGAACTGCGCGCAGTAGTAATTGCCCACGAAGTTCGGGTTTGCGCACCCCTCGCCACAGCCGCACTCCGCCTCCACCGGCGTCCACGTCTGCCGATTGGGGAAGTGCCAGGTCAGGAAAAAGGTGACGGTCCGTTCTTCGCCCGGCGGTATGGTCACCGAGGCAGAGACCGAGCCGTGCGGCACACCCTGGCGGTCCTCCAGCAGGCCGTCCGCGGAAAAATCGTCCCAGAAATCCAGCAGCGGCACGTTCCAGCCCATGCTCAACCAATGCGTGCGCCGTGTCACCTTCTCTGCCGTCGTCGCCAGCGCCAGTGTGCCCCATTCCTCCCTGCCCGCGCGGTCGCCGGCGTTCATCAGCAGCACGCCCCGCAGCCCCGCGCCCGTCGGACCGCCGGTATCGCCGCTCTCGCGGTGGATGCAGGTGGATTGCGCGTCCGCTGTCAGCGGAACAATTGATCCGCACACCGACGCCTCCACCGTCTTTCCCGTCCGGTTGCTCAGCACATATCGCAGCACCGCCGCCGGGTAGCCGCTGGCGTCTGCATCACAAGGCACCAGCGGACTGAACGCCTCCAGCCGCACCGCCACCGGCACGTCGGGGTCCTCCAGCGTCACCTGCGCCAGCGGGTAGGCGGCGTGAAAGGCGCACTCGCGGAAGCGCGGCAGGCCCGCGTTCGGCGCCGGACTCCCCGTCGCCCCCTCGAAGTCGGCGGGGTCGACCCGCCCCTCCAGCGCCCGCGCCACCGCCGGCCCGCCCCCCGCCTTCGTGTAGAGCGCGAAGAAGGCCCACGGCGGGGTGAAGCCCTTCGCCGGCCTGTTCATCACCTCCCAGTCGCGCAGGTCCCCCCTCCCACCCAGCGACACCGTGCCCGTGCCGATCCCCCCCAACGGCAGCGCCACCCGCCGCAGATATCGGCCTTCATAACTCTTCAGTACCGGCCACTCCGGATGCAACGGAACCATCGCCTGCCCTCCCGCCGCCTATTTCTATGGTAGTCAGTCGTTTCCTTCATCAGTCTTTATCATCGGCGGAACTTTGGCAACGTTATCAAAGTAAAGCCGCTGCAGTGGATCTGCGAGAACTTTTTATGGTGTCCCCGAGTTAACACGTTGTGGCAGTTATTGCACAATAACGCAAGCCTCTATGCCGATCTTGGCTGGCAATGACCATTTTTCTATCTCCGAGTGCCCGTATTATGAGAACAATATTTGCCGGAGGAGGAATAGTTATGCCGGCTTCAGCAGATCAACCGCGTAAAGATGAGATGGACGACAGGATAACCGAACTGGTGGACGATCTCGCCAATTGGGATGGAATGAAACGGCAGGCGGCGCGCAAGACGCTGGTGCAAATTGGCACTCCCGCGATCGGAGCGCTCATCGAGGCGTTGGGCAGCGATCATACCGTCGTCCGCTGGGAAGCCGCTAAGGCCCTGGGTGTTATCGGCGATCTCGCGGCGGCGCCCGCGCTGACGGCGGCAATGAACGATAGCGATTTCGGGGTGCGCTGGCTCGCGGCGGAAGGATTGATCGAGTTGCGCGGCCGGGGATTGGCGCCGCTGCTCGAAGCGCTGATGGAGCACCCGGGCGCCAGATGGCTGTGGGAGAGCGCGCACCACGTCTTCAAAGTGCTGGCGGATGAAGGCTTCGCTTATCTCCTTGCCCCCGTGCTCGATGCGCTGGGCCGCAATCGTTCCCCCGAGGAAATATCCCTGGCCGCCCGGCGCGTATTATTTGAATTACGCCGGCAAGAGCAGTCCGGCGGCAAATGAGGCAATCGCGGCCGGGGCGCGGGCGGGCGGTCACGGCGTCTGGCACTGCTTCATGCACGAGGGAACGGACATCCTCTCCCCGGAAACCTGGCGGCGCATGGTCAAGCCGCGGGTGGCAACCCTCGTCACCCGCGCGCATGCCTGCGGGCTGAAGCACGTTGCCTGGTTCCTCAACGACTGCCGCGCGCTGCTGCCGGATCTGCTGGAGATCGGCATCGACGGCTTGGCCACCGAGCAGCCGCGCGCCGCCTACCATGCCGAGCCGGGCGATCTCCGCCGCCTCGCCGGCCAGGCGAAGCTGTGCCTGTTCGGCTGGCTCTGGGAGGATGATTTGCTGAAAGGCGACCGCGCCGCCATCCGCGCCACGCTCGATAAACAGTACCGGGAAGCCGGGGAGCCGTTCGTGGTGAACACCCCCGGCCTCACCCAGGAATTCGCGCCGGAGGTGATGGATATGGTGCTGGAGTTTCACGGCGCCAAATAAATAGTTTGCTGTATTGTGCTGTCGACTGCTCGGCGGTACAATAAATCCGTGGAACGCCTTGTGCGGATGTCGCCGCCGGGATTTCCGCTTCACGTGACGCAGCGGGGGAATCGGCGGCAGCCGGCCTTTTTTCAGTATGTCGATTATCGACTCTACCTCGACCTGCTTGCCGAGGAGTGCCGGCGGCGCGACTCCTTCTTCTTTCCACCTTATCGCCCGCTGCTCGTAGGCAAACCTGGCGACCCGGCGTGTCAGCTTCGTGCGTTTGCTGTAGATGGCAATCCGGCGGACCTCCGGCATGGGCGAACCTCGGTCGATTAACCGCTGCCATTTTCGCCTGCCGGCGCTGGCAGCGGGGATTGCGGCGCTCGCCTCACCGGTCGATCAGCAGCATATCCGCAACCTCCAGCGGCAGGGTAACGATCATGCTGCCGTTCCGGAAGGTGGGCATCAACTCGCCGCGCTCCACGCTGCGCACCGATTTTGCGGCGGCGATGCCGTTGATCTTCACCGTCAGCTTCGCAATGGGCTTGCCGGTGTAGTTGATCAGCGGCACCGCCTGTTTGCCGTGGGCCGGCGTGTCGATGCTGGTGGTTTCCACCAGCGGCTCGCTGCACTCCACCGGGCGCATATAGCCTGCCGGCAGGAAGTCGTCCACCAGGCGGGCGCGCAGGTTGGCGTCCATGCCGGTAGGCAAGAAATGGGTGAAGGCGCTATCCGTGGAGCCGCGGTCCACCGGGCGGACGGGCAGGCCGCTCTTCAGGTAGGCTTCGCCCGGCAGGAAACCGAAGAGGATCGCCTGGCCTTTGCCGTGCGCCTTGCGGATGACCGCGGGCGACCCATCGGCGAAGGCGCCGATTACCTGGCCGTCTCCCGCTTCCAGCTTTTGCTTCCACACGATCACCGGCACCCCGGCGATCGACTTGCCTCCCAGCGACCATTTCACGCTGTCGATCGGCTGATAGCGCGGCAGGTCCTGCTTGGTGAGGAAGGGAGTGTTATCCACCAGCAGGTATTTCTTCACCAGGTCGGGATCGGTGGTGATCTGCTGGGTTTTCACGCCGTAGAAGGCGTTGGCTTGCGGATTGGGTTTATTGAATTCGTCCATGAAGCCGCCGCCGCATAATGCGACTACTGTGCCGCCATCCTCCGCCCAGCGTTGCAACGCCGCCAGGCACTTCGAGTGCACCCATTGCTGGGTGACATAGATGACCCGGTAATCTTTCGCCAGCCCGTCGATCACGTCGTCTTCGGAGAGCATATCTACCGGCACTTGAGCGTGACGCAGGGCATAATAGATGGCTTTGCGCTCGTTATTGTGCATGGCGAAGGTGGCGTTATTGGCATTGGTCATCACATCGTCCACGCTGGAGAGCAGCAGCCCCACCTTGCCGGGGCGCACCTGGCCGTCCATCACGTAATCCTCGAATTGCCCGGCCTCATGCGAGACGTTGTATACCTCGCGCCACATGCCCAGGTCGTTGGTATCGACGTAGTTCTCCGTCGCGCCGATCGCCAGCGGGGTGCCGGTGAAGTAATTCACCATCGTCATGCCGTGCGCCACATCGGTATAGAAGGCCCGGCGGAAATCGGACGGCGTGTTGCCCGGCGAGTGCGGCATCACGTACATCATGATGGGCTGGTGATGGTATTTCGTCCCGCAGCGGAAAGCGGTCATCATGTAGCCGACTACCTGCACGCTGAATTCGGGAATCTGCCAGACGTAATCCTCCGACCAGGCCATGGTCAGCGCGTTCATTTTGAACGGACGCACCCAGTGCAGCTCGCTGACCAGGTAGTTGGCGTGCGGGCTGTAGTTGGCGCCGGTGAGCGCGCCTTTCGCCTGATAGTAGGCGGTCGCCTCGATATACGGCTGCGCGCCTTTCTCCACGCCGGCGATCACCGAGTAGTAGTAGAGTTGATCGCCCGATTTATCCGTCCATTTTACCGGCCCGTCCACCTGCACGCCCTTTGCCTGCAGCCAGGCGGCGAACTCCGCGTCGGTCAGTTTGGCTGCCGGCAGGTGCGTCTCGTCGCCGTAGCTGATGACTTTGACGTCATCGAGCTTGGCTGTCGTGTAATACGCCGGGCTGACATCCGGCCAGTGCGCTACCAGCGCGCGCTTGTTGCCTTGCTGGTTAACTACGGTGTTGTCGCCCATCGCTTTCGCGAACTGCTCCGATCCCGGAATTGACTTATTTGAACCGATACCGTAGAAAAGCATGCGCCTGGCCATCGGCCCTTTGTCCGGGAAGCGGGCGACCTGGGTATTCAACCAGCGCATCGCGTCTACCTGGGTGCGGATTTCCGGCAGCCAGAAGCGCGCCTTCAGCGCTTTGGCCAGCGCCGCATTGGGGGCGATATTGCCGGGCATCTCGAACATAGCCTCGGCCGATTCCGTCGGGGTGGTTTTCACGCGGATCGACTTCACCGTCTTCAGTCCGCCTTTGCCGTCCGGCACGGCGAACTCCAGTTGCAAATCCAATCCGGTGGTTTTCGCATCTTTATAAAGTGCCTGCGGATACCAGTGGCAATTGTTCAACGAATCGAGCACCTGGCCGACCGGCGCCCAGCCGGAGCTCTGGCCGGGCTGCAGGTATTCGCTGTCCGAGATAACTTCCGCCGGCTTCGCGGCCGGATTCCCCGCGTCCGCCGCCAGGAATTTCGCCGGGTCGAGTACCGGTGCGATGAGTTTCGGCTTCACCGCCAGCGAGCGCGGACCGGTGACGCTATATCTCGTCTGGCTGACGAGCAGGCCGCTCTTCAGCACGCGCGTGGTCGGCCAATCGCGCAGGTGGATGTAGTAGGAGGAATGCTGCCCCTGGTCAAACGGCGCGATGATGGGAACGCACGGGCCTTTGCCATCCTTCGGATTGGTGAAACGGGCGTAAAGGTCGCCGTCCTGCGTCAGCCAGCCGTCCAGCTCCAGATAGGTGTTGTTGAGCGGAAAATCGCGCTGCGCTTTCATCCCGTCAGTATCGGTCGTCAGACAGATGACGTCCACGTTGCGCTTGGCGGCGTTGACGCGCGGTTTGCCGTTCTCCAACTGCGCGCCGGCAATCAGCCGCAGCATGGCCGGTCCGGGTTTCAGCGTCACCGGATCGCCTTGCTGCCAGACGATGTTGTCGGTACCGCCCCACCAAAAGCGCTGCATCGGCTTGCGCCGCGCCTCCGGGTTGCCGGCGCAGCCCCAGATTTTCACGTCTTGCAGGCGGCCGAAGGGTTTGGAATATACCTCCTTGCCGTCCTGTATGATCTCGATGGTAAACTCAACCGAGTAATTATATGGTTGCTCGTAGCGCGCCAGCACCTGGTAGCTGCCCGCGCTGGGAATCACCACCTTTTGCTCGGCCATCACCGCTTTGCCCGCCGGCGTCTGCTCCGGCGCGGACAGGCAGCCCATGCGCGAGAGGAAGGTAATGGCGAAAGTTGAGGCGTAGTAGTTCTCCCGGTAAGGCAGCACCTGCCAGCCTTCTTTCACGCCTTTCGTTGGCTTGATGGTGAAATCTTCCGCCTCCGCCAGCAAGCGAACCGGTTTCAACGCCGTTGTCTGCGCCGCGGGAGCTGAGATGAGCGGCACTGGCGCCAGCATGGCAAGCAGCAACGAAAATATAGCAATACGCATCAGCGTTCCTCTCTATGTTCGATACCGTTGTATTCGCTGTGGGCAATACAATACCTTTTATCAATGATGCTTGCCAAGCGGCAATCCAAGGCAATCCGGGGATACCACATCACTTTTTTGTTTTTAACAAACTAAGATATGGTGAGGTGTCCCCAATACTATTTAGTTTGGTCTTTGAATAAAACGCTTGTTTGTATAATCATCAAGCATCTATCAATGAGATTTCGGTTTTGGTTATTAAAACATGAGTTTTAGTCAATGCGCTATGTAAACAGTATTGGTGGTGTCCCCGAATTCCGCTTCTGAAAAAGATTGGAAAGAAGCATATGTAGGCATGTTAATAGGAGGCATCTGTGTTGGCCCCGCGGGTTGGGGTATAACGATGATTTGGCTATTAAAATAGCGAAAAATACAGGGACAGCGCGGGTGGCGCCGCCGCCGCTACCCCCTCACCTTATGCGGCGGGTGAATCGGCGATTGCCGGCGAAATACCGTGAGAGGTGATGTCTTTCACAAGTGATGCAGGTAAGAAATACATAACCTCGTCCTGAACTTGGTAAGTTCGATCCCTGGATAACGCGCGACTAGCGGCTGTTCACGTATTCTCGAATTTCTTAAATATTCTGCACCGTCACGGTTGCTTCCTGACGGATAGACATAGTATGAGCTGCGACCAATTGTTTATATAAGGCTATGTAAGCACATATTCCCAATGGTGCTGCAAAGAACAATCCAAGAAAAATTATACTTATCCAAAGCAAAGGAAGCATGTTATTTACCCAACTGTATAATCCAATCATAGTATTATTACTAAGGTTGTTAAAAAGAAATGGTCGCAGGATAAAAGGATCGATAATATATGCAAACATAAATCCAAAATTACCAATATTGGCAATGAATCCAATCATGAATCCCATGCCGAAGATGTGCAAATACTGTCCACGCGAAAGTGCCATACTTCGGTGTATCGCTTTTATAACGCCATCACCTTCCGCAATTGCGACAACGGCAAAGATTAGACGAATGGTTATCGTGATTAGCAACACCAGCGAAATAATACTACCAATGACGATCACCATAAGAACAAGCCAATTATACCCCATCCCTCTCTCTAACCAATCGGCAAGGAATACGAAGATTAAAGCCGGCAGCAAGGCAATCACGTAGAATAAAAGCAGCAAATATGAGATGCCCATCCAGCGGCCATACCGGCGAAATCCCGCGAATAAATCCCCCATATCGGGTTCTTTATCTTCAGCGAGGTGGAGAAAAAGCGTAATCAAGCCACCCATCATGGCGGGGGCAAGAAAAATTCCATAGATAATATTTATCCCGGGAAGAATACCCCATGCGAAGGAAAGTAATTCCAGCAGGATTATTCCCCCGATAGCAAGGAACGGATTTTTGCGAAAGGTTTGCCAGCCGGCGGCAAAGATACTACTGAGAGTTACATCAGTGCTGGACATGTTGGTACCTCCTCAATATGAGAATGTCCCAGAGAAAGTTGAAAGGTCGCGGGTGACCTTTTGCTTGCATAATATACCTATGCTGCTACTTTTGTCAATATAGTCGCCTTAGCATTGTTCGTAGATTGTCGCGGTGTGGTTTGCTGCTTCCCAATGCGGCGAACGCACTACACACCGAAAGCCGATGTTGATGAAAAATTCGGACTTCGGAACACTATATGAGTACCGATAGGCTGCACGGAAGTAGTCCGGAGATTCAGTAATCCAGGAACCACCGCGCAGCACCCGGTATGTACCTGTTTTCGGTCCCGTCGGATTCCAATGTGGAGCGTTCTTGTAGTATTCAAAGCCAAACCAGTCCGCGCACCACTCCCAGACGCTTCCCGCCATGTCCAGCGCGCCATACGGACTGGCGCCCGCCGGGAAACTGCCGACGTGGGACGGAGGTGACGGTAACGCCTTCAAACCAACCAGGTTACTGCATTTCGTGCCGTCCCAGACGTTCCCCCATGGGTAAACCTGACCATTCGCACCGCGCGCGGCCTTCTCCCATTGGGCTTCCGTGGGCAGCGACGCCCCCGCCCAGGAGGCATAGGCGGCCGCATCGTCCCAATTCACGTTGACGATGGGGTGGTCATCCTGCCATCCCCACGAGGGCGCTGGTGGCATGTCACGTTTCGTCGCCAGGCAGAACTGCCGATACTGCGCCACTGTCACCTCGTATTTATAGATCCAGTAGCCGGTGAGATATACTTTGTGTTGCGGGTGCTCATCTTGTTCGCCTTCCAAAATACTACCCATCAAAAACTCCCCCGCGGGCACATAGACCATGGTGGCGCCGTCCTTCAGATTGATGCGTATCGATCCGGCCTTTGGCACTGGATAAATTCTTATCGATCTGGTCTTATATATAGAAATCATGTGCCAGACCGCACCCCCACCACCAACTATCGATACCATGACAATAAAAAGAATGATCCAGAATTTTTTGATGGGACGTGATTTAGCAATCGCCGCGCCGCATTTAGTGCAGAACCGCTCATTTGAGGGCAATTCGACGCCACATTGTGGACAATACATGGCATCACTCCTCTTCTGCTCAATCATCACTATCATTTACAATGCTCAGCCAATCAAACCTTACGCGCCAGCTGCCATCCATGGCGGTAAGATGGGCGCATCCATGCGCCCATGTAAAGGGAAAAAGGGTAAAAGTGTAAAGAGAAATTACTATTCTGGCGAACGGAGCACGCACCGGAAACCGACATAGTTGTACCCGTAGATCGGGGTGAGACCACTGCGGTGCGCGCAACAAAAGGCGTTCTCGTCGGCGTCGAGCCACGAGCCACCGCGTGAAACCCGCTTATCCCCTGTCGCTGAACCCGCCGGATCTCGTATCGGAGAATTTTTATAATAATCCACTCCATACCAATCCGCGCACCATTCGCAGACATTGCCCGCCATATCCAGCGCGCCAAAGGGTGAAACATCGACGGGAACACTGCCGACAGGTTTTGCACCAACTCTACTATTTAAACCGTTCACGCAATTGTCCCAATTCCAATAGTTTCCCCAGGGACAAATCCGCCCATCCGTTCCTCGCGCGGCCTTCTCCCATTGCGCCTCGGTGGGTAACGCCACGCCCGCCCATTGCGCATAGGCATTGGCATACTCCCACGGGACAAACACGATCGGATCATTATCCTGCCAACCCCAGGATGGAGGATACGGCATCTCCCGGCTCATCGCTTTGCAGAACTGCCGGTATTGCGCCACCGTCACTTCGGTGTAATAGATCCAGTAACCGGAAAGAAAGACTATGTGCTGCGGCTGTTCGTCAAGAGCGCCTTCACCCTCCTTGCTCCCCATCAAAAACTCCCCGGCTGGAACATAGACCATAACCGCGCCATCTTTAGGATTAATTCTTACCGGTCCGCCCATTCGCGTAGAAATCATGTACCAGACCACACCCCCACCACCAACTATCAATACCAGGACAATGACAACAAATAGAATGATCCAGAATTTTTTGCTGGGACGTGATTTAGCAATCGCCGCGCCGCATTTGGAGCAGAACCGCTCATTTGAGGGCAACTCGACGCCACATTGTGGACAATACATGGCATCACTCCTTTCTGCTCAATCATCACTATCATTTACAATGCTCAGCCAATCAAGCCTTACGCGCTCGCTGCCATCCATGGCGGGTTACGAGGGCATCCTTGCCCTCGTTGTAAGGGAAAAAGGGGTTAAGGAATAATAAGGGTTTATTGTCCTGGCGAACGAAGAACACACCGGAAGCCGTAGTCGATGCCCCAGGTCGTCGGGAGTAAGCAGTAGTGGTAGGCACTCCGGAAACCGCCGGACGCATTGTCGCAACTCCACGAGGCGCCGCGCAGCACCCGCGCTGTACCCGTTGCCGGTCCGGTGGGATTCCGCGCGGGGGCAATTTTATAGAATCCCGCATCATACCAATCAGCGCACCATTCGATGACATTGCCCGCCATGTCCAGCGCACCATACGGTGAAACATCGCCAAGGTAACTGCCGACCGGCTTTACGCCGCCTCCACTGTTCATTCTATTCACGCATTTAGCGCCATCCCACTCGTTTCCCCACGGATAAATCCGGCCATCCGTTCCCCGCGCCGCCTTCTCCCACTGCGCTTCGGTGGGGAGGGTGGCGCCCGCCCATTGCGCGTAGGCGGCGGCATCGTGCCAGGAGACGTTCACTACGGGGTGATCGTCCTGCCATTTCCAGCGGGGTTCCGGCACCATCGCACATCCCGTCGCCTGGCAGAACTGCCGGTATTGCGCCACCGTCACTTCCGTGCGATAAATCCAGTAGCCGGTGAGATAGACCTTATGCTGCGGGTGCTCGCTTTCACTGCCTTCGCCGTCCTTGCTTCCCATCAGGAACTCGCCGGTTGGGATATAGACCATCTCCGCGCCGTCCTTCGGATTGTGGCGGGTAATGACGCCGGGCGTCGAGGACGAGGCGCCGAAGGTGAGCGAGGTAAGCCGCGCGCCGCCGGTCAGCGTGAGCGCGCCTTCCAGCAGGTCGAAGTGGTACTGACCCAGCAATTCGCCGGCCACTTCGTTGCCGTCCTTGAGCGTGACGAACAGCCGCCCCTCCACCTGCGCCACCTGCAGCACCTTGTCGAGCGGCACGTCGAAGGCGCCGGCGCCGGCCTGCTGGATGCGCAGCGCCGTTTCGCGCAGGTTGCCCACCAGTTGACCTTCGTCGGCCAGCGCCAGCCGCACGTTGAAGGTGGGCGGCACGATGTCGCCGCCCTTCGTCACGTTGACGCCGATGACCGGCGGCGGCGTCAGACGGCGATAAGTGGCGGTCGCCATCGGGATGTCGCGCTTGCCCAGACTCCAGGTGACGGGCAGCGAGGTTTCCTGGAGCTTACCTTTGAGAATCGAGCCGCCCAGCAGGCTGATCTCCGTCGCGGAGACGGCGAGTATATTATCACGCCCCACAGTGAGCGCGCCCTCCGGGGTGGTGAAGGTGACCCGATCGAAAGCGGGATTGCATTTCAGCGTAGTCGGCTCCCCGGCGTAGGCGACTTCGCCGTCATACATCATCGGCGCGTTGGGCGCGGGCGCAGCGGCAACCGGCGGCAATCCCGCCTCGTCCCTGGCGCAGCGGAAGCCCACCTCGGCCAGCGCCACCGACGGCAGCAGCGCGGCGCGCGCGGTACATCGCCCGGCCTTCGGCGTGGAGGCGAAGGAGCCGCCGCGGATGATTTTGCTCGGTCCGCCTTCCGGCGCGTCGTAGGGCGCGTAGCCGTCCGCGCACCACTCCCAGACATTGCCGGCCATGTCCAGCGCGCCCCACACGCCGGCGCCGGCCTTGAACGTGCCGGCGGGCGCCGCCTCCGCGAAGCCGTCGGCCAGCCCGGCCAGATTCGCCTGCTCCGCCGCCACCTCGTTGCCCCACGGGTAGACGCGCCCGTCCGTGCCGCGCGCCGCCTTCTCCCATTCCGCCTCCGTCGGCAGGCGCTTGCCCGCCCATTTCGCGTAGGCGGCGGCATCGTTCCAGCTAACGTTCACCGCCGGAAGCTGTTCCCTGCCCGCTTCCGCCTTCCACCCGCCGGTGGGCCGGTAGCCGGTCGCCTGTATGAACTTCGCGAATTGCGCATTGGTCACCTCAGTCGAGTCGATCCAGAAGGCGGACAGCGCCGCCTTCCGCTCCGGCTTTTCATTGGCGTTGCCGTCGTTGGCGCCCAGCGCAAACTCGCCCGGCGGCACCAGCACCATACCTTCCGGCGCCTTCACCCCCTTGCCGGCCAGTGTTTTCAACGCGTCCGCCTGCGCCGCCTGCATCGCCGCCGTCGCGTCCGGTGAGACGGGCGGCTTGGGCGGCGGCTTGGGCTCGGTCTTCTCCCACACGCTGATCAACGCTACCGACGGGGATACGAGCTTCACCAGCGCCGGACCGTCCAGCTTCTCCTTCGTCCCTTCGGTGGCGAAGTCCACCCCTTCGTCGCGCAACAACGGCTTGGCGTAGTTGATGGGCACGGCGAAGCCCACCGCCGTCACCACCGCGCCCACCAGCTTGGCGTTGACCACGCCGATCACCTCGCCCTTTTCATTCACCAGCGGGCCGCCGCTGTTGCCGGGATTGACCGCCGCGTCGATCTGGATCACCTTCAGCGCCTCGCGCATGGAGATACCCGCGACGGTGCCCCGCGTGGCTTTCAAATCCTCACCCAGCGCGGACGCGAACGGGAAACCGAACGCGCGCACTTCCTGCCCCACCTCCACCGCGTTGGAATTGGCCAGCGGCAGCACGGCCAGCCCCTTCGCGGGAATCTGCAGCAACGCCAGGTCGCGCGGCTCATCCGTGCTCAACACGGCGGCGTCATAGGCTTTCCCGCCCACGCTCACCCGCACCTTCGCCGCATCCTTCACGACGTGGAAGCAGGTGAGCAAATAACCATCGGCATTGACCACGAACCCGGTGCCCGTGCCCGACGGCTCATCGGCGGCGAAGAGCGGGATGACGATCGCGCAGAGCAGCAGCACGCCAAAGGACAGCAGAGATATCGGTCGATTCCACATGAGAACCTCCTCGATAGACGCGATGCGGTTAATGCGGTTGCTACATTATACGCCCGAGAGGAAGGGTTGTCAAAGATGGGGATAACCCATATTCATGGCCTTATTCGCACCGTATTGCATGAGAAATATCAAATAATCAGCATGGCATCTCCGAAAGAACTGGAACTGATACCGTTTACGCACGGCTTCCCGGTAGGCGCGCAATATGTGCCTCCGGCCGGCAAGCATGAGATGATGAATCCGAGCAGCGAAAAATTCGATTATACCTATTTTATTTCCTATTCTATCGGCAGGGAAATGGGAGTAGAAGGAGAATTATTATTGATTAGGCATCCATATGTTGCCGGGGCAAACTTCCGTGTTGGTATAATGTCATTATCGGACAGAAGGAGGTTACACGAAATGCAGAGCTCTTTACCTGATGGAGTAGCGAAGACAGACAAATCTAAATTGCTGATCGCAGCGTATCGTGCCTGGCCCATTTGGGAACGAGGCTTACTAATCTTCGACGAAACGGGAATCTGCTACAAGCCGATTGCCCGGTCCGTTGCCAACATCATCGCTGTAATATTGATCGTAATCTGGATTTTGTTCGGTGTATTGGCCGCGGTATCGGGCGGGTTTGTCGGGTTTTTCTGGAATCTATTGGTAATAGGTTTGATCTTCGTCATTCTCTCCATTATCTCTTCAGGCCTTCGCAAGCGGGCATCGATCCAGGAACAACAGGCAAAAGCCGGTCAATTGGATACTATTTCCGAACTCAGTGGGGCATGGTTTACCGGCTGGAAGGACGTCCGAAGCGTTTCCATTGGCGCAACCAGAATTGTTCTGTTGTTTGAGCACAAAAAACAATGCCGATTCCAACTGCTTGCCAAAGCCAGTGCCTTGGATTTCGAGAACATTCCTGAAGTCGTGCAGGCTCTTCGCAATGCGATTGCCCAGTTCGCCCCTGATAAGATGTCATGATCTATACATATATACTAGATGTGGTTCAGAAATTTGCTTATATATGGCAACCACTACATATAGCGTGATAAGAAAATGGTTGCCATATCCAGGGAAGGACTGATTACTAATTCCGGCAAGGCCGCCTTGCGTCACGATGGTATCCTTCATTAATAATTTGGAATGATTACTATGTAATAGCCATTCAAATTGTTTCACGTGAAACAACCTTCCTCGTCATGACTCACAACTCCCCGATAAACTTAAACTCAAAACTTAACTCCGAACAAGGAACTTCGAACTAGGAACCTTTGCTCCTCAAAATCCGGGGATCTGCGGGGATCTGCTTCCACACCCCCATATCCGCCCACATGCGCTATAATAAGAACACATCCGCCACTCGGACGGGGAGGGGACAACATGACCGCTCGATATCTCACCGCTATCTTACTTCTTTTCGTGTGCTGCCTTCCGCGCGCCTTCGCCTTCGACGGCGGGCCGCACTTCGACCTGACCCGCGACGCGCTGGCGGCGGAGGGGTTCGGCGGCGCGGCGAGCCAGGCGGCGCAGGCGGCGGGCTGGATGACCGATCTCTATGCTGCGGCGGACCCGGGCAGCGAGACGCCGGAATGGCTGCGCGAGCGGGTGACCGCCGGGTTGGCGAAGCCGGAGGGGTGGCCGGAGGCGGCGGCGAGCGCCGCGGACCGGCTGGATTTCGATGGGACGGACGGCGCGGCGCTGGAGGCCGAGTGGAACCGCCTGGCCCGCGCGACGCGGGCGGCGGCCATCGAGCGGGCTAACGCCGGCGACTCGCGCGGGCTGCTGATCGTGCTCGGCGTCTCGCTGCGGGCGGTGCTAGACTTCTACGCCCATACCAACTGGGTCGAGCCGGCGGGCGACATGGCGAAGGACGGCTTCGACGGCCCCGGCTGGGCGGCGACGAATCTTTATGGTTCGCACCCCACCTGGTTCGACGTGCCGCCCGACATCCGCCAGGCCGCCCGCGTCTACGCCGGGGGCGCGCCGCGCGAAACGGGTGAGTTGAACAAAGACCGGCCGGGACGCCCGCTCTACCGCGAGGCATACATTACCGCCTATTTCGCCTCCCGTCAGTGGGCGCAGGCGATGCGCGGGTGGATCGGCAACGAGCCGGCCTGGCACGCGGCCCAGCGTTATGCCGGCGATGCCGACCTGGACCGCGAGCTGGCCGCCGCCTTCAAAATCAGCGCCCACGCCGGCCACTGGCAGGGGCAGGGCGAGCCGAAGGGTTCCGGTCGCGAAGGCCCGGGCGGCAGCGCGGACAAGCTCAAGGCGGTGCTGGAGGAATACCGGAAAGCGGGTAAGACGACATTCCGAGGCGCCGTCGAGGAGATCCTCCCCGCCCTCGCCGCCGCCGACCCGCCGCCGGGCGATACCACCGTTTTCTTCTCATGGGACATGCAGGCGGCCACCGATTTCACCGAGGTGCGCATCACCCAACTGCGCGATCGCGCGGGCAAGGCCGACCTGTATGTCCGCGCGACGATCGCCGGGCAGCAGTTCCTCTCCCCCATCCTTCACGGAGATGACGCCTACACGCTGCCGCCCGACGCCCCCATCACCTTCATCAAGTCAGTTCCCGCCAACTGGAAGATCGACGAGCCGGTCACCACGCTGCGCGTCGAGGTGGCCACCGGCGGCGCGAAGGACGCGGGCACCGATGACGACGTCTTCTTGCGCGTCAACGACGAGCTGCGCTTCAAGCTGGAGCGGCCCAAAGTGAACGGTTTCGAGAAGGGATCGCGCGACACCTATGCGCTTGTCCCGCCGTCCGGTCTGCTGCTGCGCGATATCCGCTTCGTGCAGCTCGAAAAGGCGCCCGACCGCAAAAACGGCAACTGGCAGCTCAAGGGCGTCCGGCTGGAGGTGAACGGGCAGGCCGTCTATGACCGCGATAAGATCGACGTTATACTCGCCGGGCAGAACCTGGCCTGGCGCGCGCCTGACTTTATCGCGCGGGGATCGGCGATTACCGAGCTGCCCGTCGTGCTCTCACTTTATGCCGACGAAGGCCGGCTGGAAGGCGACGCGCTCCGCGACATCCATCCGGATTTTGGCCGTTTCGATATCATGCTGCTCCTGGACCGCAACACGCTGGCCTACCGCGGCGACCTGGCCGGTACCGGAAAAGGCGGCGCCGAAGGCGGCTCCGACTTCGGCGGGAAGGGGAAGGAAGGAACCGATCCCGGCAAGTCCCAGTTCGCCTTCGCCGTCGAAAACTCGCGCTCCGTCCCCGCGCCGGCCCCAACCGGGAAAATCAGCGCCACGCTGGCTGCCGCGCCGGCGGACTACAGCGGGAAGCTGCCGGTCACCGTCGTCTTCAACGGCGCCATCACCGTCGATCAGCCTTGCGACGTGACCTACCGCTTTGTGCGCAGCGACGGCGCCATCATGCTTACGAAAAGTCTCCACTTCGACGGCGCCGGCACGAAACCGGTGCGCGAGGACTGGCCCATCAAGCAGCAGGCCGCCGGCTGGATGCTGCTGAAGGTGGAAGCGCCGCTGGCGGCGGAGTCGGGCAGGGCGCCTTTCGCCGTCAGGCTCGCCGCCGTGCCTCCGCCGGTCACTCCACTGCCCGTCACCCCCGCGCCGCCCCCCGTCGCCATCACCCCGCCGGTCACTCCCCCGCCGCCGGTAACGCCGCCGGTAACGCCGCCCGTCGCCCCGCCCCAGCCGGTCACACTGCAGGGCATCACCGTTTCGCTGGCTGCCGAGCAGCCGCGCTACACCGGGGATCTGCCGGTTACCATGGTCTTCAAAGGCGCCATCATCGTCGATCGCGCCATGGAGGTAAAATACCGCATCACACGCAGCGATGGCATGAAATCTCCGCCGCAGACCGCCCGCTTCGCCGCCGCCGGCACGAAGGAGATCAGGGACTTGTGGGTGCAGCGCCAGGCCGGCGCCGGCTGGATGGCGCTGGAGATTATCGCACCGGTCGCGCTGGAATCTAATAAGGCGCAGTTCGAAATCGCCCCCGGCGCCCCGCCGGTGACGCCCCCGGTCACTCCTCCGGTGACGCCTCCCGTAACACCGCCCGTGACACCGCAGGTGACGCCGCCCGTAACGCCGCCGGTCACGACCACCGTGCCGAAGGGGATTACCGCGACATTGAGCGTCTCGCCGGCGAAGTACGTCTGGCGGCTGCCCGCCACCGTCACCTTCACCGGCGTAATCACCGCGGACAAGGCGTGCGATGTGACTTATCGCTTCGTCCGCAGCGACGGCGCCATCACGCCCGCCCGGGCCCTCGTCTTCCAGGCCGCGGGTCGCCGGGAAATCAAGGATGCCTGGATGTTCAAAAAGGGCTTTTCCGGCTGGATGCAGTTGATCGTCGAGACGCCGCAAAGGGTCGAATCGAATCAGGCGGCCTTCGAGATCGCCCCCACCGACAATCCGCCCCCTCCCGCGGGCACGATCCTGCCCCCCGCACCGGTGACGCCGCCTGTCACGCCGCCGGTGACGCCTCCCGCTACACCGCCTGCGCCCGCGGCCTTGAAAGTCACCGCGACGCTGGCCGCCGAGCCGGCGAAATACGCGGGCAAATATCCGGCGGTCATTGCCTTCAAAGGTACGATCACCGCGGACGGGCCGGGCGAGGTGAAGTATCGCTTCCTGCGCAGCGACGACGCCATTATGCCGGAGAGAATCCTGCGTTTCGACGCCGCCGGCGTGAAGGAGGTGCAGGAGTTCTGGGTACACGTGCGGCCTTTCAAAGGCTGGATCACTCTCAACGTCCTCGAACCGGTTGCCGTCGAGTCGAACCGGGCGGAATTCGAAGTCATGCCCGAATCCGCCGCCGCGCCGCCGGCTACACCACCCGCGCCGCCGGCCACTCCGCCGGCGCCGCCGGCGACACCGCCCGCGCCTCCAGTCACGCCGCCCGCGCCGGCGGTCCCGCCTCCGGCGCCGCCGGTGACCCCGTCCGCGCCGCCGCCCGCGGCGGTAAAGACCATCGCCGTGCTGGCCGCCGATCCGGTCAAATTCACCGGGGTGTATCCGGCCATCATCACCTTCACCGGCAAAATCACCGTTGCCGCGCCCGGCGAAGTTACCTACCGCTTCATCCGCAGCGACGGCGCCATCACGCCGCTCCGTACCCTCACCTTCAAAACCGCCGGCATGCGGGAGATCAAGGACGTCTGGGTCTTCAAGCAAGCCTTCTCCGGCTGGATGCAGTTAAAAATCGAGTCGCCGGAGGGGGTTGAATCGAACCAGGCGGCATTCGAGGTGACGGGAGACGGGTAGATCTGCAGGAAATAAAACGGTGCTCCGGGAATAAGGATTGAAAGATTGAGAAGATTGAAATGATACAACTTAATCATTTCAATCTTCTCAATCTTTCAATCCTTATTCCCGGAGCACCGCTTAACAGATAATCGTGAGGTATACATGACCGAATTAAAGTGGTGGCAGCGCCCCATGCGCATTGCCGCGATGCAGATGGAGAGCGAGGAGCCGTTTGCCGTGCTGGAGCGGTGGGCGGCGATGGATTTTAACGTCGAGCAACTGCTGCACGTCAGCGCCGACGGGTGGCTGGGGGTCTATGATGAGGCAAAACGAGAGCTCATCGAGCGCTACATCGCGGAGGCGCACGCGCGTGGGTTGCGGGTGATCTTCTACTTCGGCGGGCACTGGATGCCGGAGGCAATCATCGCCGAGCACCCGGACTGGCCGGTCTGCCTGGCGGACGGCGCCCCGCTGCGCCAGATTTCGCTGACGAAAGATGCCCACGCGCTGTATTACGGTTGCCCGAACACCGGTTATCTCGACTGGGCTGCCGAGTTAATGCGCCGCACCGGCCAGGTGGGGGCGGACGGCATCTTCCTGGACGGCGCCATGTTCCCCGAAGGCACCTGCTACTGCCCGGCCTGCCGGGCGGTCTTCCGCGCGGAGTTTGGCCGCGAGTTGCTCGAGGCGAAGGACGATCCGGCGGCCAGCGGGCTGATCGTCGAGTTCCGCCTGCGCGGCATCGCCCGCTATATCGGCGCCATGCGCGATGCGCTGCGCGCGGTCAATCCGGAGGGCATCTTCTACGTCAACGGCGACGTGGGGTGCGGCGAATACGCGAAATGGGGCTACTCCACCCGGCGCATGCGCGAGTTTCAGGACATCCTCGGCTCGGAAGGCGGCTTCGTCTATTACGGCCCCGCCCGCGACGTGGACCCGTGGAAGGCCGGCTTCACCGCCAAGCTGCAGGAGGCGATGTCCGGCGGCAGGCCGTGCGTGATCTTCATCGCCGGCGACCATAAGACGTGGAACTGGTATCACCTGACCGGGCCGGAAACCACCATCCTCTACGCCGAAACGGTGGCCAACGGCGCCAGTCCGTGGTACGGCCTGCACGATAACCGGCTGGACCTGCTCGACACCCCGGGCCCGCGCGCCGCCGCCCGCATGAACGCCTTCCTGGCCAGGCACGAGGAGTATTTCACCGCCACCGGGTCGGCCGCCAATATCGCGCTTTACTTCTCCAACGCCACCAGCGCCGCTTACGCCACGCTGGTCTCCGCCACCGACTTTTTCGCCTCGCGCAAGCGGGAAGGGGAGAACTTCCACGGCAACTTCACGCTGAGCTGGAAGGGCTGCTACGAGGCGCTCTACCGCTGCGGCGTGCCCTTCGACGTGATCGACGAAGAGGTGGATTTGTCGCGTTACGAGCTGCTGCTGGCCCCCACCGCCGCCTGCCTCGATGAAGGAGCGGCGAACAGGCTGCGCGGCTACGTGGAGAACGGCGGCAACCTGCTCGCCACCTTCGAGACCTCCGCCTTCGACGCGGAGGGCAGACCGCTGGACGCCTTGCGGCTGGGCGATGTATTCGGCGTGGAGACGGACTTCGAGTTCATCGACATGGGCCGCTCCAGCTACCTGTCGCTGACCGCGCCGGATCATCCGCTCTTCCGCGGCGTCACCCAGGACATCCTGCCCGCGCCCGGCACGGCGCTGAAGGTAAACCCGGCCGGCGCGCAAACGCTTGCCATGTTCCGCGAGCCGGCGTCCGGCCAGTACCGCCCGCTCACTCCGCTCATGAGCCCGGCCATCCTGGCGCATCGTTACGGCAAAGGCACGGTGCTCTACCTCCCCGGCGACTTCTTCGCGCGCTATTACGAAGACCGCATCCCCGACTACCGCCGCCTGGTGGGAAATGCCGTGCACTGGCTCTCCACCCCGCCGGTGACCTTCGAAAACCTGCCCCCCTGCGTGGAAGTCATCCTGCGCCGGCAGGGCGACCGCCGCCTGCTGCACCTCGTCAACCTCGGCGGTGACGGCAATCGCCCGCTGGAATGGATCGCCCCCCTGCATGACCTGCGCTTTTCCATCAACGGGCAGTTCAGCACCGCCCGCGCACTGATGGCGGGGCAGGACCTGCCGGTTGAAACAGTAAACGGTTCAACACATGCCGTGTTGCCGGTGCTGGGAGATTATGAGGTGATTGTGCTGGAATAATGGTAAATGGTGAATGATGAGTGGTGAATGATACCTGTCCTTTAAAAAACCAGGCAGCGAAAAAACGACGACTACCAGGGCGGCTGATTCCGCTATCCATGTCAATCGCCCTGTGCCTGTTTACCGCCGTCTGTTACCTCACCCGCGCGGACGGCGTGGCGGCGATCACCGTCTTCCCGGTGTGGATGTGGGCGCTGCCGGGGCTGCTGTTGGCGGGGCTGGGCTGGCGGGCGGGGTGGCGGCGCGTCGCGGCGGTTATCTTCCTCTGGCTGCTGTACCTTGCCATCTTTTCCAGTGAAGCGCACAGCCTGCTCGGTTTTCGCCGCTGGCCGGCGCCGGGGTGGCGGGCGGCGCCGCCGGGTTACCAGGCCGTGCGGGTGGTTTCGCTGAACTGCGGCGGGGGCAATCCCGCTGCCGCCCGCGAGGTGATCCCCTACCTACCCGATATCGTGCTGCTGCAGGAGGTGCCGCAACGCAAAGCAATGCAGGATATTGCCCGCCGGCTGTTCGGCAAGGAGGCGGCGATCGTCTCCGGCCCGGACACCGCCGTCATTGCGCGGGGTCGTCTATTGGTCACCGTCACGGCGGAGCTGCCCCCTGACCACGTTCGCATCGCGCATACCCGCGGGCGCCTGATCCTGCCGTCCGGGACGGAGCTCGAGGTGGTCAGCCTGCGCCTGGTTCCCCCGCTGGTGCGCACGGACCTGTGGTCGCCGGACTGCTGGCGCGCCCAGCGCGAAAACCGCCAGGCACGCCGCCGCCAGTTAGCAGCGGTAATGGCCAGGGTGCGCGGCAGCGCCTCCAGCGCACCGATGATCTTTGGCGGCGACTTCAACGCGCCTGCCGACGACGCCATCTTCCGCGAATTACAACCTTTGCGGGACTCCTTCCGCCGGGCCGGCGCGGGGTGGGGGAACACCGGAGCCAACGACTTCCCAGTCGCGCGCATCGACCAGGTATGGACCAGTCCGGAGATCAAACCTATCGCCGTGACAGCCCGTAAAACCCGGCATTCCGATCACCGGATCGTGATCAGCGATTTACTGGTGCCGATGAAATGATGCATGGTTAATATGTTGATATTCGCCATTCTCCATTCTCAATTCTCCATTCTCAATTCTCCATTCTCCATTCACCATTCCCTCACCCCGTCCGATATATCAACCTGGAGGTATCGAATCCCTGCCCGCGCAGCCGGCGGAAGATGTCGCTGAAGGTTTGCATCTCTATTCCCGGTCTGCGGGCGAGGATCCACAGGCAGCGACGGCGCGGCTCGCTGACCACCGCGTATTCATAGTTGGAGCCGAGGTCGATGATCCAGTAGTCGCCGGCGAAAGGCCAGAAGAAGGTGACCTTGAGCCGGGCGTTGGTGACGGGATCGGCCACCCGCGCCACGCCGCGCGCGGCCACCAGCGGGCCGTCCGAACCACCGCGGCGGCACTGGTTCAGCACGTCGATGCGACCGTCCGCGCGCAGCGTGTAGACGGCGGTAGCCGCCACGCAGTCGTCCTGCTGGAACCGGTTGGGGTAGCGCGCGATCTCGTGCCACTTGCCCAGGTAGCGGCGCAGGTCAACGAAATCAACCACCCGTGGGGCTCGCGCCGCGATCCGCCGCCCGCGCACCCACCACGCCGCCGCGATCACCCCGCCCGCCGCCGCCAGCAGGCCCGCGCATAACGCTGCACGCTTATCGATCATGTTGATTCCTCGCTCCGCCCATTTTACCACCGGGCACTATCCGTTCCGGTCAATCAGGCGGCATAGTTGCTGAAATTGGTTATAATAGACCGATGATGCGCTGGCTGCTTTCACTATTATCACGCAAGAAAGACATACCCGCCGGTCTCGATGCTTCCCGTTATCAGGTAACAGTAAGCGAAGATGGCGTCACCTGCCGGGAGCCGGATGGCAGTGTCACGCAAGTCACCTGGCCGGCGTTGCGTCGAGTTACCCTTTTCACCACGAACCAGGGACCCGCCGTCTGCGACTTATTCTGGATGCTGGAGGGTGAGATGCTATGCCTGGTTCCGCAAGGCGCACCCGGGGAGGAAGCGCTGCTCCCGCGCCTCCAGCAACTGCCCGGCTTCAATAACGGGGCGGTGATCGATGCAAATTGCTCGACGGAGATGGCGGATTTCGTCTGCTGGGAGCACGATGCAACAGACATTTAAGATCGTCAACTTCCGTAAAATACCGCGTTATAACGCGGTAAATGTGTTAGAGGGGTATAATCCCATAGCGATTCATTCCCCAATGGGGGTGGTTTTCGGTGAAGAATAGGACACTTGATTGTGTTGAGATGATGCACAAGGCGGCGGAAAATGTGCAAAAGCAGATGGAAGGCATGACGCTGGAAGAGAAGGCCGCATATTTCCGCAAGCAGACGGAAGAAATGTTACGCCAGCAGCAAGAACTCATCCGTCAGCGCAAGGCTTCCTGAGTTGATATGGTGCAGGCATTCGCGAAAGTGCCGGTGCTCCCACGGATTTCTACCCGGAGGAGCGCCGGCTCTACGTTACTCTCTAAAAGTAGTGATCGCGATTGCTGCCCTCGAAAGCGGCCCGTCCGCAGGCAGCAGTGCTTGAAAGCGGCGTCCGGAGCCGCACGGGCAAGGATCGTTGCGGCCCAGTTTTTCGACCAGCGCCTTGTCGCCGTGCACGGCGCGGTCGCCGCGCTTAACCCACGTCTCGGAGGGGAATCCCTTCCTGCGCTTGCTCATCGGCTCGAAAGCCCACCTCGTCCTTCATTATGCGTACCTTTCGCATGGCGCACCTTCTTTCTAAATCTTTCGCTTAAGTAGCTTGTCCATTCTTGTCTGTAACGCGCTCCGGCCCTTTCATCTGCAACAAGCCTTTGTTTGAGCCGGATGATACATGTATCCCGTTATACCAGGACCGGTGAGCCAAGGATAATAATGGTCACAAGGCTATTTAGAGATAACCTTTTCATCTATCGGTAACATCCGGATAAACATGCGATAATATCAATACTTTAAAATCACTGTTGTCGCCGCTTACCCTCTGCGTCCCCTCTTTGCTCACCTGCTCTGACCATCCGTCGTGACGGCGGGGTGTCGCTAAGGTACACTGAGCGACATCTTGATTGAAAGGATAGGGGAGAAGTC
>Ga0172369_10001879_pt1 | contig 29666 bp, 21 predicted proteins | sample LakKiv25m_FD_114539 | JGI IMG/M metagenome (GOLD analysis project Ga0172369, IMG submission 114539) | Freshwater microbial communities from Kabuno Bay, South-Kivu, Congo - kab_022012_11.25m | ecosystem: Environmental > Aquatic > Freshwater > Lake | place: Democratic Republic of the Congo...
CGAGGCCGTGGCCGACTTCCTGCGCCGCGTACGCGAGGCCGCGGCCGGCAGCGCGCTCGACCACCCGCTGGTCACCGTGGCCATGGACGGCGAGAACGCCTGGGAGCACTTCGTACACGGCGGCTTCGAGTTCCTCAAGCAGCTGTACCTGGCCATCGAGGAGGCCCCCGACCTGCAGACCGTCACGTTCTCGGACTGGCTCACCGAGCACCCCGAGACCGTCGGTCAGCTGCCGAGCCTGGGGACCGGATCGTGGATCTACGGCGACTTCGCCACCTGGATCGGCGACCCCATCAAGAACCGCGCCTGGGACTACCTGAGCTTCGCGCGCACCGAGGTCGAACGCTTCCTGCGCGAGTACACCGACATGTCGGTCGAGACGCTGAAGCACCTGCCCATCGTCGAGCACACGCTGCGCGCCGAGTCCTCCGACTGGTTCTGGTGGTACGGCGAGGGGCACACGTCGATCAACGACCCCGACTTCGACGACCTGTTCCGCGCCAACCTGCGCTTCCTGTACGTGCTGATGGGCAAGACCCCTCCCGAGTACCTCGACCAGCCCCTGGCACCGGTCGAGCGCGATCCCACCAGCACGCGACCGCCGGTCGCCTACGTCCACCCGATCATCTCGGGCGAGCTCGACGACTACTTCGAGTGGCTGTCGGCGGGCTCCTACGAGCTGCAGGCGGGCGCCCTGGCGCGCGTCAACCCGGGCATCCGCAAGGTCCGCTTCGGCTTCGACGAGATGAACTTCTACCTGCGGGTCGACCTGGCCGATCGGGCGTCGGTCTTCTTGCAGAAGCACGAGGTCGAGGTGCGCTTCCTGGCCCCGGCCGCGGCCGGCGTGCGCATCGCGTGGAACGGCACGACCTGGCACGTGGTGCCCGTCCTGCCCCGCACCCAGCACCCGTGCTGGCGCTGCCAGGTGGGCGTGGGGCGCGTGCTCGAGCTGGCGCTGCCGCTCGACCACCTGTTCCCGGGCTACGACCCCTCGCACGGAGTGCGCACCCTCGTGTCGTTCAACCTGCGCCTGTTCAAGCGGGGCATGGAGGTCGAGCGCTTCCCGTGGAGCCACGACATCGACGTGGACGTGAACACGCGGGACCTCGAGGTCGAGAACTGGTTCGTGTGACCGAAAGGATCTTCGATGCGTGAGCTACGGCACGATCCGATTCAGAAACGCTGGGTCATCATCTCGAGCGATCGGGCGCGCCGCCCCGTCGACCTCGAGCCCGACCTGCAGGCGCCCGAGCGCGTCGTCGAGCCGGCCCGCTGCCCCTTCTGCGGCGGCAACGAGGACAAGACGCCGAGCGAGATCTGGCGCTGGCGCGATCCCGGCGCGCCCGCCGGCGGCCCCGGCTGGTCGGTGCGCGTGGTGCCCAACAAGTACCCGGCGCTGACCATCGAGGGCAACGTCGAGCGCGAGGCGGTCGGGCACTACGACCGCGTGAACGGCGTGGGCGCCCACGAGGTCATCGTCGAGTCGCCCGACCACGGCAAGCGCCTGGCCGACATGACGCTGTCCGAGTTCGTGGCCGTGCTGCGCGCCTACCGTGCCCGCCTGAACGACCTGCGCCGCGACGCCCGCCTGCGCTACATCCTGATCTTCAAGAACTACAAGGAGCGCGCCGGCGCCTCGCTGCAGCACCCGCACAGCCAGGTGATCGCCACGCCCGTCACGCCGCGTACGGTGGCCATGGAGCTCGACTCGGCGCGCCAGCACTACGGCCTGAAGGAGCGCTGCCTGTTCTGCGACATCCTGCACCAGGAGGTGCGGGAGCAGGAGCGCGTGGTCCAGATGGACGAGCACTTCATCACCGTGGCGCCCTACGCGTCGCGCTTCCCCTTCGAGCTCATGCTGGCGCCGCGCGCCCACGGGCACGACTTCGGGCTGCTCGACGACGCCGGCCTCGAGCGCCTGGCGTTCCACTTCCGCGACGTGCTGCGCCGCATGCAGAAGGGCCTGGGCGACCCGCCCTACAACTTCCTGTTGCACACGGCGCCGAACACCGAGTCGATGAACAAGCGCCCCAACTACTGGTCGACCATCGCGGCCGACTGGCACTGGCACATCGAGATCCTGCCGCGGCTCACCAGCGTGGCCGGCTTCGAGTGGGGCACCGGGTACTACATCAACCCGACCCCCCCCGAGGTGGCGGCGGCCTACCTCCGGGAGGTCGAGCTATGACCCCGCGCCTGCCGAAGCCCCTGAAGGTCGCCCAGCTGCGACGACGCGTGCGCGCCGACGAGCTGCGCTTCGAGACCACCAACGACCTCACGCCGCTCGACTCCATCATCGAGCAGCCGCGCGCCTTCGAAGCGCTGCGCCTGGGCAGCTCGGTCGACGCCCGCAACTACAACATCTTCGTGGCGGGACGGCCGGGCACGGGCAAGCTGACCGCGGTGCGCAAGGTGCTGTCCGAGATCGCGCCGCGCCAGGAACCGCCCGGCGACGTGTGCTTCGTGCACAACTTCAACCGCGCCTGGGAACCCACCGCGCTCTACTTCCCGCGCGGCAAGGGCGCGCGCTTCAAGAAGGCCTGGGACGAGCTCATCGGCCAGGTGGCCCAGAAGCTGCCGCAGGTCTACCACTCGCGCGAGTACCAGAGCCTGGTGCAGGAGGTCGTGAACCGCGGCATGGAGGCCGAGAACGAGGCCTTCCTCAAGCTGTCGGAGTTCGCCACCAAGGTGGGCTTCCACGTGAAGACCACCAAGGACGGGCTGATCACGGTGCCGCTGTACAACAACCGCCCGCTGTCCGAGAAGGACTACGACCGCCTGCCGGGCGACGTGAAACGCAAGATCGAGGACCAGCGCAAGAAGCTGACCCCCGTGGTGCAGGAGTTCCTGCACGCCGCGCGCGAGCTGCAGACCGGCACCCAGAGCGGCGTCGACTTCCTGCAGAAGCAGCTGGTCGAGCAGCTGGTGCGCCCCGAGATCGAGCGCCTGAAGATCGAGTTCGGCGTCAACGACCGCGTCAAGGCCTACCTCGACGCGGTCATCGAGGACATGCTGGCGCATCCGCAGAAGCTGGTGCCCGAGACCGGCACCGACACGCCGCCCCGCGCGCACCCCGAGCGCGGCGAGCTGAAGGAGTACCAGGTCAACCTGCTGGTCGACAACTCGACCACCAAGGGTCGGCCCATCGTCTTCGAGAAGAACCCGACCTACCCGAACCTGGTCGGGAAGATCGATCGCGTGGTCGATCAGGGCGCCATGCTGACCGACTTCACCATGATCCGCCCGGGCTCCATCCTGCAGGCCAACGGCGGCTACCTGCTCCTGAACGCGTTCGACCTGCTGACGCGGCCCCAGGCCTGGCAGGCGCTGAAGGCGGCCCTGAAGAACCGCGAGCTGACCATCGAGGACTTCGGCGAGCAGTACGGCTTCCCGGCCACCACCGGCCTGAAGCCCGAGCCCATCCCCGTGCACTTCAAGGTCGTGCTGATGGGCAACAGCTACCTGTACGCGCTGCTCTATGCGTACGACGAGGACTTCCAGAAGCTCTTCCAGATCAAGTCCGAGTTCGACTTCGAGGCCCCCGCCAGCAAGACCAACGCCAAGCTGGTCTCGCGCTTCGTGGCCACCATCGTGGCCAAGGAGAAGCTCTTCCCGGTGCACGCCGACGCCATGGCCGCGCTGCTCGAGTACGCCATGCGCCAGGTCGACCACCAGGAGCGCGTGAGCATGCTGTGGGGCGACCTGGCCAACCTGTCGATCGAGGCCGACTACTACGCGAAGCAGGCCAAGGCCGAGATCGTGCGCGCGACCCACGTCGAGGAGGCCGTGCGCCGGCGCACCGAGCGCCAGTCGCTGACCTCGGACAAGATCCTCGAGTACTACAAGCAGAACACCGTCATCGCCGAGGTGAAGGGCAAGGTGGTCGGGCAGATCAACGGCCTGGCCGTGCTCGAATCCGCCGGCTTCGCGTTCGGCAAGCCCACGCGCATCACCGCGCAGACGTTCGCCGGCAAGGGCGGGGTCGTGAACGTCGAGCGCGAAGCCCGCATGGCCGGCCGCATCTTCCACAAGGCCAGCCTGATCATCTCGGCCTGGCTGCGCGCGCGCTTCGCCTCGAAGGTGCCGCTCTCGCTGAACGTCAGCCTGGCGTTCGAGCAATCCTACGGCGGCATCGAGGGCGACTCGGCCTCGGTCGCCGAGATCTACGCGATCCTGTCGGCCATCGCCGACGCGCCGCTGCGGCAGGGCCTGGCCATCACGGGCTCGATGAGCCAGAAGGGCGAGGTCCAGGCCATCGGGGGCGTGAACGAGAAGATCGAAGGCTTCTTCGAGGTGTGCCGCGAGAAGGGCCTGACCGGCCGCCAGGGCGTGGTCATCCCCAAGGCCAACGTGCAGAACCTGATGCTGCGCCACGACGTGCTCGAGGCGGTCGAGGCCGGCACGTTCAACGTGTGGGCCATCGCGCGCGTCGAAGAGGGCGTGCCGCTCCTGTTCGAGCTGGAGGCCGGCGAGCCCGGCAAGGACGGCCTCTACCCCGAGGGCACGCTGTACGGGCGCTGCCAACGGGTCTTGAAGGAGCTGTCGGACCTGGACGCCCAGGTCACGGCCCACCGTCGCCGACGCAAGAGCGACACCGAAGAGCTGCCGCCGCCCGAGCCCGAAGACGACGAGGCGTGATGGCGAAGAAGGCCGGCGGCAACGTGCTGGTGCGCTACCACCGCGAGACGCGCGACCCGCTCTACGCCGCGTTGCTGGTGCTGCCGCTGCTCCTGACGTACTCGGTGGGGGTGTGGGCCCTCGACTGGACCTCGCTGAACGGCGTCGACTTCGTGACCCCGCTGCTGCTCGGCTTCTTCGGGCCGCGCGGCTTCCTCGGATTCAACCTGGGGCTGCTGGTGCTGGCCGCCGGGCTGGCCATCTTCCTGCGCGTGAAGCGCAAGGCGCTACGGCTCGAGCTGCTGGCGCCCATGGTCGTCGAGAGCTTCGTCTACGCCCTGCTGATGGGCTTCGTGATCCTGTTCGTCTTGAAGAGCGCCACCCCCTTCATGGCGGCCCTGGCCAAGGTACTGACGCCGTCGGCCGCGGCGGGCGCCTTCGGTGACCTGGACCCCATCGAAAAGCTGACGCTGTCGGCGGGCGCGGGCTTCTACGAAGAGCTGGTGTTCCGCCTGGGGCTGCTCGGCGGCACGCGCTGGCTGCTGGTGCGCGTCGGGATGGGGCCCGTGGTGTCGTGGGCGGTGGCCGTGGCGGGCACGTCGGTGGTCTTCTCGCTGGTGCACTACCTGGGCGGCGAGTCCTTCCAGCTGTACTCGTTCGTGTTCCGCAGCCTGGCCGGCCTGTACTTCGCGACCCTGTACGCCACCCGCGGCTTCGCCATCGCCGCGTGGACGCACGCGCTGTACGATCTGATCGTGATGTTCGGGGGGTAGCTCCGCCGGCTACTCGGGCAAGGGTTCGCGCTCTTCTTCTTCGGTGAAGCGCACGTCGAGGTCGCGCAGGGCACGGCGCAGGCGGCCGGGGCCGTCGTGAGGCTCGCTGCGCAGCACGTCGCCGTCGGTGGTCACGAGCTCGATGCAGCTGATCTTGGGTCGGACCACCGGGTGCCCGTGCCCCGCGGGGCGACCCACCAGCAGCCAGGCGTGGATCTGGGCCTCGAACAGCTCGTGGCGGTCGCCCTTCAGCGAGTGCGCGAGCACCACGCGCGTGGAGTCGGCGTAGACGATGGTGTCGAAGTCGTAGTGACGGCGGGCGTGGCGCGCGCGGACGAGCCCCCGCACGAGCACCGCGACCGGCACGATCATGGCCGCGACGGTGGTCAGGGGGAACCAGACGCCGGGCCCGGGGGCGCCCGAGAAGACCAGGCCGTAGGCCCCGGCCCACAGGGCGGCGGAGACGGCGAACGCGATCAGGAACCCGCGCACCGCGTGCCAGCGGTACAGGCCCGGCTTCAGCTTCAGCGGAAAGCGGACGTGAAGGGAGGACATGCTCGTGGAGCCTTGATCCCGACGATCGGCCGGTACCCTATCGCAGCCCGTCCGACGGGGCAAGCTTGACGGAAAGTTATCGGGTACTAACTTCAACGTTGAACGAAATCCGGGAGGGGCAGATGGCCGACATCCTGAGGCTGCTCGAGGAAGGAACCAAGGCGCCGGACTTCACGGCGGCGTCGAACGAGTTGGGCACCGTGCGCCTGTCCGACCTCAAGGGCAAGACGGTGGTGCTCTACTTCTACCCCAAGGACCAGACGCCCGGTTGCACGGTCGAGGCGTGCAGCTTCCGCGACGCGAACGCCCGGCTGCAGGAAGCGGGCGTACTGGTGCTGGGCGTCAGCAAGGACAGCCTGAAGAGCCACGCGGCGTTCGCGGCGAAGCAGGGCCTGACCTTCCCCCTGCTGTCCGACCCCGAGGGCGCCCTCGTCACGGCGTTCGGCGCGTGGAAGGAAAAGAACCTGTACGGGAAGAAGACGATCGGCATCCGCCGCTCGACCTTCGTGATCGACGGAACGGGCACCATCCGGAAGGTGTGGCCCGACGTGAAACCGGAAGGCCACGCCGAGGACGTGCTGGCCTACCTGAAGACGCTCTGATGGAGGATGGAATGAAGACGCTGGTACTTTCGACGTTGCTCGCCGTTGCCCTCGTCGCCACGCCCGCCCGCGCCGGCGACTGGAAGCTGGACAAGGCCCACACCACGGTGACCTTCATCGCTAAGCACCTGGGAGTTTCGAAGACCAAGGGCCAGTTCAAGGACTACGACGCCACCGTCGAAGCCGACAAGGACGGCAAGCTGACGTCGGCCGTCGCCACGATCAAGATCGCCTCGCTCGACACGGGCGTCGAACAACGCGACACGCACCTGAAGTCCGCGGACTTCTTCGACGCCGAGAAGTTCCCGACCCTGTCGTTCAAGAGCACGAGCATCACGATCGAAGGCGGAACGGCCACCATCGTGGGCGAGCTGACGATCAAGGACAAGACGGAACGCGTGACGCTGAAGGGCGAGTTCCTGGGGAAGAGCGTCATCGACTTCGGGCAGGGACCGTCGACCCACGCCGGGTACTCGGTCAAGACGCAGATCAACCGCCAGAAGTTCGGCCTGGCCTTCAACGCCATGGCCGAGGGAACGTCGGTGGTCAGCGACCTGATCGACATCGAGCTCGAGTTCGAGATCGCGAGGCCGGGCAAGTAGGGGCGCTGCTTGCTGCGCCCTCTTCCCAATCCGGCCGGAGAATTCGCGAGGGGCGCGGCAAGCGGCGCCCCTACGTCTCGACCGCCGACGCGGTAGGTGATACCTTTCCCCCGTGCTCACGGGGGTGCCTCATGCCTTCCTGCGACGTGGCGGTGATCGGTGGCGGCGTGGTGGGGTGCGCGACCGCGCTGGCCCTCACGGAACGCCCCGGCACGTCGGTGCTGGTGCTCGAGAAGGAGCCCTCGCTCGGCTTTCACCAGACCGGCCACAACAGCGGCGTCCTCCACTCGGGGCTGTACTACAAGCCAGGCAGCCTGAAGGCGCGTCTCTGCGCCGAGGGTCGCGAGGCCCTGATGCGCTTCTGCGACCAACAGGGTCTGCGGTACGCCCGGACGGGCAAGCTGGTGGTGGCCACGCGCCCCGACGAGCTGCCGCGCCTGGCCGACCTGGAGGCGCGCGGGGCGGCCAACGGGCTGACCGGGCTCCGGCGCCTGGGGCCGCCCGAGATGCGCGAGGTGGAGCCGCGCGTCACGGGGTTGGCCGGGCTGCTCGTGCCCCAGACCGGGGTGGTCGACTACACGGAGGTGACCGCCGCCTATGCGCGCGTGGCGGCGAGCCGCGGCGCGGTGATCGAGACGGGCGCCGAGCTGCTCGGGGTGCGGCGCGAGGCCGACGGGCTGGTGCTCGAGACCACGGCCGGAGCGCGCCACGCCCGCTTCGCCGTGGCGGCGGCGGGGCTGCAGTCGGACCGTGTAGCGCGCCTCGGCGGCCTCGAGCCGGGGGCGCACATCGTGCCCTTCCGGGGGGAGTACGTCGACGTGACCGGGGCGTCGGCCGACCTGGTGCGCGCCCTGATCTACCCGGTGCCCGACCCGCGCTTCCCCTTCCTGGGGGTCCACTTCACGCGCAGCGTCGACGACCACGTCCACGCGGGTCCGAACGCGCTCGTGGCCCTGGCCCGCGAGGGCTATCGACGCTTCTCGTGGCGCTGGCGCGACGTGCGGGACGTGCTCGGCTACCGCGGCTTCTGGCGGTTGGCGTTACGCCACGGGCCCATGGGCCTCGGCGAGCTGTGGCGGTCGCTGGTCCTCCGCGCGTTCCTGGCCTCGATGCGGCGGCTGGTGCCCGACGTGCAGCGCGCCGACATCGCCCGTGGCACCTCGGGGATCCGCGCGCAGGCGGTGGCACGGACCGGCGCGCTGCTGGACGACTTCCACCTGGTCTCGGACGATCGGCTGATCGCCGTCATCAACGCGCCCTCGCCGGCCGCCACGGCCTCGCTGGCCATCGGTCGCCACGTGGCCGGGCTGGCGCGCGAGCGGTTTGACCTATGACCCAGCCCTCGCCCCCCGCCCCTCTCCCGCTTCGCGAGCGAGGGGGGTTCGTGCCCTTCCCCGAACCGCGGGTCCTGGCCACCTTCCTCGGGCGCCGCCAGCGCTTCCTGGCCGACGTGCGCCTGGACGACGGCGCCGAGGTCGTCGCACACTGCCCGAACACCGGCTCGATGAAGGGCTGCCTGTTCCCCGGCCACCGCGCGTTACTGACCCGGCACGACGACCCCCGGCGCAAGCTGGCGTACACCTGGCGCGCCATCGAGGGTCCCGCGGGCTGGATCGGCCTGGACACGGGCCTGCCGCCCCGCCTGGTGGGAGCCGCCCTCCGCGCCGGGCTCCTGCCCGCGCTTGCCGCGTACGGGACGATCCGGTACGAAGTGCGCATGGGAGAACGGAGCCGCGTGGACCTGGTCCTCGAGGGACCGGACGGGCGGGCGTGGGTCGAGGTGAAGAACGTGAGCCTGGTCGAGCGCGGCGTGGCGCGCTTCCCCGACGCGGTAACCGCCCGGGGCTTGAAGCACCTGCACGAGCTCGCCCTGCGGGTGCGCGAGGGCGATCGCGCCGCGATGGTCTACGTGGTGCAGCGCGAGGACGGCCGGCGCTTCGAGCCCGCCGCCGACCTGGACCCGGCCTACGCGCGCGGCCTGCAGGTCGCCGTCGCGGCCGGGGTCGAGGCCTACGCCCTCGGCACCCGCGTGACCCCCGAAGGGGTGACCGCCACGGGCCTCCTGCCCCTCGACGCGGGGGGCGCACGATGAGGAGGCTGGACCGCTGGCGAGCCCATCGCCTCGCCCCGCTGCTCGTGGCGCTGGCCGCCCTGGCCGGGTTGGGCGCGTGGGTCGGCGGACACGGTCCCTTCCAGCGCGAGTGGCCCGTCCTGGCCCTCAGCGTCGACCTCGACCAGGCCGCGTTGTTCCGGCCCTACACCGTGGGCCGTCCCATCGCGGGCGCCTGGCGGCTCGAGGCGGCCGTACACCACGTCCACGCGCTCGAGCTGCAGCTGTCGGACGGCGGTGCGTGGGCCAGCGTGTACCTCACGCTGCCGCAGTATGCGCGCGGGCTCGGGGGCACGGCGCGGCCCTGGGGCGAGGTCGCCCCGGGCGTGCCACCGACCCGTGATCGGGAGGGCTTCTCCAAGGCCGTCGACCTGCTCGTGCACGCGTTCGAGACCAACTGGACGCGGCCGCTGTTCTTCAGCGGGCCGGACCAGGAGGCGCGGAGCAACCTGCCGGACGGCGTCTACCAGGGGCTCTTCCTCCTGCTGCTCGCGCTGCTGGCGGGCCTCGGGCTCCGAGCGCTGCGGCGCTGGGGCATCGGCCTGGCCCCGGAGCTGCTCGGCGGCGTGCTGGTGCTCGGGGCGGGCGCGCTGTTCCGCTGGCTGGCCAGCCCGCACGCGCCGCTGCACGCGGGGCACCACGGCATCAACGAGCTCGACGGCCTGCTGGCCCCGCTGCTGGGCCCCACCCCGACCACGCTCTTCTTCTGCCAGGAGGCCATCCTCGACCTGCTGTTCGGCGTCACGGGCCGCTCGGCGACCGCCCTGTGGGCCTGGAACGCCCTGGCCGGCGCGGCGCTGGCGCTGGCGGGAGGGAAGGCCACGCGCGAGCTCACCGGCCGGCGCACCGCAGGCTGGCTGGCCGCGCTGTTCCTGGCCTTCTCGCCGCTGCTGGCGCGCGTCGCGATGAGCGAGAGCGCCTTCCTGTGGGTCGGGCTGTTCCTGGCCCTGGCGCTGGCCGGTCTGGCGCGCTACGTCCGTACGCTGGAGGCCCCCTGGCTGGGGGTCGGGCTCACGGCCACCGTGCTCCTGACGCACGCCCACGGGACCACGCCGGTGTTCGCGGCGCTGCCGCTCGTCGCGATGGTGCTGGCTCGCGGCGAGGCGCGCTGGCGGGCACGCGCGGGGCTGGCGCTGGCCTTCGCGGCGGTGGCGATCCTGCTGGTCCCCCACGTGGCCTTCCTGCGCTCCCTGGCGCCCGTGATGGGCTCCGAGCTCGGCTCGAAGCTGCCCGAGTACGCCCGGCTGGTCTTCACGCCCACCTTCGAACAGCACCTGTTCTTCAACGCGGCCACCAGCCCCTCGGCCCTGGCGGCCCTGGCCGTGCTCGGCTTCGTGCTGGCGTGGCTCCGCAGGCCGCGCCTGGGCCTGTTCGTGACGCTCGCGCTGCCGCTGTTCGCGGTGGTGTTCAACAACACGCAGTGCTTCACGGCCCTGCAACGCTACCAGTCGCCGCTGGTCCTGGTCCTGACGATGCTGGCGGGCGGCGGGGCGGGTGCGCTGGTGCTCCTGACCCGACGACGCTGGGTCCGGGGGGTGACCGCCGCCGCCCTGGTCGGCTGGACCGTCGCCACGCTGCCCGGGCCCCTGGCCGCCAACCTGACCCCCGACACCGAAGCCCGCGCCTACCTGTTCCTCGTGCGCCAGGCCGAACGCCTGCCGCAGCACGGCGTGCTCGCGCGCCTACCGTCGATGCACGGGCGCTTCTACTTCCCGAGCGGCGTGCCCGGCTCGCTCTTCCCGAACCACGGCAAGGTGTGGCGCGTGGTCGACGCCACGCCCGAGGGGCTGCGATCCGTCGGCGGCGCCGGCTCGGCGCTCTACGCCTATCGGGGGCTCACCTCGCTGTGGGCGGCGGCCTACCTGGCCAATCCACCCGGCACGTTCGACCCCAACGACCCGGCGATCCAGCGCTTCCACGCGCTGCTCGGCGAGAACCTGCGGGCGTTCGATTGGCTGGTGCAGGAGAAGGGGCTCGTTCGCCTCGAGGCGGAGCCGGTGCGGTCGGTCTACGCCAGCGGCGCGTTTCACGACTTCTACGCGCTGCCGGCCGAGCCCGGGGAGATCGAGCTGTTCGGCCCCCGGGGCTGACGCCACGACGAGGTTCTACGCCACGGCCGGGGTCACCGGCTCCGATACCGTCACGTCGGTGTGCACGACGCGCGCCGCACGGAAATACGACTCGACCTGGCGCCGGTCGTCGGGGAAACGCACCGTCAGCTCGCCGAACACCTTGCGCATCACGCGTCGCCACTCCTCGCGAGCGGTGAGCTCCGCGGCACGGGCGGCGCCCTGGGTCAGGGTCGTCTCGGACAGGCGGGCCAGCGCCGCCTCGGCGGCCTGACGCGCGGCGACGACCGCCGGCGGCGCCGCCTTGGGGCCGGTGCCCTCGGTCTCTTCGGCCAGCCGACCCTCTAGAAGCCTCACGGCGACGATCTCGTCGGCGAGTGGCAGAGTAGTGATGGCCGTGGTGCCAGCGGGAAACAACCGCCGGTAGCTGGCGGACTCGCGCCGGTTGCCGGCCACCTGCAACGCGGCCAGCCCCGCGCGAACCACGGCCGAGTCGAGGGCCAAGTCGCAGGCGTCGCGCGCGGCCAACGCCTCCAGGTAAGCGTCGGACGAGGCGTCGGTGGCCGCCGCGGCGCCCTGGAGCATGGTTTGAGCCTTGTCGAGGCCATCGACCAGATCGGCGGTGACCGGATCGGCCTTCAAACGGGCCAGCGTGTACACCGAGTACGAGCGGAGCACGGCGGAGGAAGCGGTCTCCTGAGGCATGCGCAAAGTGGCCTCCTTGCCCTGTCGGGCGAAAGGGTTGGGGATACTCGTGCGCAAAAACGCGCAATCGGAGCGTACCGGCTGTATCGTAGTACATCAACTTTTCATGGCACGACGATTAACGATACGCACGTCGTGGCAACGACATTCTGTCGCCATGATGAGTGCAATTTGGAGTTCCTTGAGGGAGAGACGCGTGGCGAGCAGACCCGATGACCAGGCCCCGAAGCGTCGACGCGCCGTAAATACGTCGACTTAGAGCGACAGGACGGGCGGGAGCAACCCGGCGAAGCCCTATCGAGAACGGTCGACGCGACGGGGCGTCGTGAGCATTAGTCACTGGCGCCGGCGAACGGCGCGGCGAGTGGTCGAGGCCAGCGGCGCGGCCACAAGGTGGCGGGCCCCGTCGGCGTGGGCTCTCCGTCACTCGGCGCGGGGCGCCTGCGGGCGGAGAGCCGCTAACGCCGCCACCCGCCGCGCCTGCGGCGCCGTTGAAGCTGGCCGTCGCCAATCGCGACCCTAAAACTGGTCGCGATCGCGCGCCGGGGGCCGCGCTGGCTGTTCAGGCCTTCGCCATGAATTCTCGCGAATCGGATTTTTGGCGGTCGCGGGATACGTTTGGTAGACTCCGCGCGACCATGGGGGGCCAGTTCATGACGTCGAAGCTGATGGCAGTTCTACGAGCGTTCTCGCAGGACCTCACGGAGGCGTTCCGAGCCTCTGGGGGGGGCACCGAAGAGAAGCTGAAGGGGCCGGTATCGAAGCTGTTTCGAAGCGCCGGTATGGAGTTGGGTCACGACGTCAACAGCGCGATGGAGTACCGGCCTCCTGGAGTAAAGGGCATTCGAGCCGATATCGGCGTCGAGGTTGAGAGAGCCGCGATCGGCTTCATCGAACTGAAGGCGCCGGGCAAAGGGGCGGAGCCGTCCCTGTACAAAGGGCACGACAAGCAGCAGTGGGGAATCTCGCGCAGCCTCTCGAACGTGGTCTATACCGACGGACGCGAGTGGAAGCTGTTCCAGCACGGTAAAGAGATCGCGGCTCTCAGGCTCTCGGGGGATCCTACGAGAGACGAGGCGTTGACAGCGGTATCGGAAGCTGACGCCGTCGCTTTCGAGCTAATCGCCAGGGCGTTCTTTTCGTCCGACCCCATTGTCCCGAAGACGCCGCGAGAGCTTGCTGCCTATCTGGCACCGCTGGCGGCGCACCTTCGGGATTGCGTGCTGGTCGAGATGAAGACGCCCGAGATGGCGCTCAACAAGCTGGCGAACGACTGGCGGCAGGTACTGTTCGCGGACGCCGACGACCGGCGTTTCGCCGACGCCTACGCTCAGACCGTAACGTACGCCACCTTGCTAGCTCGTATGGAGGGCGGCAAGGGAGTAGGGAACCTAAAGGATGCGGCCGGCGCGCTTCGCAAGGAGCACAACCTGCTGGCGCGCGCGCTCGACTCGCTGACCGACGACGAGATCCGCGAGGTGTTGAAGGTCCCACTTTCGTTGCTCGAACGAACGATAGCGGCAGTCGACCCTTCAGTGCTCCAGCGCAGACAGCGTCGCGCCATCAATCGCTCGCTTGGCCTCGACGACGGCCACGTGCCGGACGACGTTCGCGCCGACGGCGATAAAACGCTGGATCCCTGGCTGTACTTCTACGAAGACTTCCTGGCCGAATACGATCCCAAGCGACGTAAGGAACAGGGTGTGTACTACACCCCCATCCAGGTCGTACGTGCGCAGACGGTATTGGTCGAGGAACTGTTGCGCAAGGATTTCGGCAAAGCCCGCGGCTTCGTCGACGACGGCGTTACCGTCCTCGACCCGGCCGCCGGAACCGGAACCTATCTGCTCTATCTGATGCGCCACGCGCTCGATCCGATCGAAGCAAAGCTCGGTGAGGGTGCCGTGGCGCAGTTCGCGACCAAGGCAGGGCAGAACCTGCACGGATTCGAGGTATTGGTAGGTCCGTATTCGGTGGCGCACCTGCGCCTGACGCAAGCCGTGCTGCAGGCAGGCGGGCGCCTGCCCGCCGACGGCCTGCACATGTACCTGTCCGACACGCTGGAGTCGCCGGACGCGGCCGTGCAGATTTCGATGAGCTACTACGAGCCGATGAAGCGCGAGCACGAGCGAGCGCGAGCCGTGAAGAAGTCGAACAAGGTGCTCGTGTGCATTGGCAACCCTCCCTACAACCGCCAGGCGATTGAGGCCGGCGACGAGCAGACGAAACGCAAGGGCGGCTGGGTAACAGGCAAGCGGAAGGGCGAACAGGAGCGCACCGACGTAAAGCAGAGGGCACTGCTCGAGGACTTTCTGGAGCCTGCGCGAAAGGCCGGCTTCGGCCTACACCTGAAGAACGCGTACAACGACTACGTGTACTTCTGGCGCTGGGCCGTGTGGAAGGTGTTGGGGGGAGACGAGGGCGTCTTCCGCCCAGGCATCGTGTCGTTCATCACCGCATCGTCGTACCTGCGAGGCCCTTGGGCGGTAGGGATGCGCCAGTACCTGCGCGAAGTATTCGACGAGATCTGGATCCTCGATCTCGGAGGCGACAACCGGGGCACACGAACCGACGACAACGTGTTCGCCATCCAGACGCCGGTCGCCATCGCCGTTTGCTTGCGGAGAAAGCCGCAGCGCGACGCGAAGCCTGCCAACGTGCACTACGTCCGTGTCGAGGGATCCCGCGATGAGAAGTTGAAGGCACTATGGCGATTGGAGGGGTTCGAATCGTTGACGTGGGAAGATGGTTTCGACGGCTGGATGGAGCCATTTGTCCCTCAAGGTATCGGAGACTTCTTCTCGTGGCCAACCGTGACGGACTTATTTCCCTGGCAGCACTCTGGCGTCGAATACAAGAGGACGTGGCCGATCGCCGAAACGCGGGGCCAACTCGAGTTGCGTTGGCGGATTCTCTCGGAATCAAAGAACAAAGCTGAGCTCTTCCGAGAGACGCCGGACCGCTTGGTAAGTGCGTCCTACTCTTCGATGTCCGAGCCGGCGGTTAGACTGCCGGCTATCGATTCGTTAGCGGAGGTGCCTAGCCCTGTTCCTACGACGAGGCTGGGCTTCCGGTCATTCGATCGCCAGTGGTGCCTACCCGACGTGAGGCTAGCATCCAGGATTAGGCCTCAGCTTTGGCAAGCCTACGGGCCCAAGCAAGTACACCTTACGAGCATGCTGACGCAGGTAATCGGTGAAGGACCTGCCGCTGTAGCTACGCCCTACATACCAGACAGACATCACTACCGAGGCTCGTATGGAGCGAAGGACGTAATACCGCTCTATAGAGACGCAGCCGGATCGGAAGTGAACCTGACGCGAGGCCTTCTGTCGTCTTTGGCCTGCTCACTAGGAAAGATACTTCCCGAAGATCTGTTTGCTTATGCCTACGCGGTGTTAGCGAATCCTTCCTACTCCGAACGCTTCCACGATGACCTCGAGATCCCCGGACCTCGCTTGCCGCTGACCAAGGAGCCGTTGCTTTTCGCAAAGGCCGCCGACCTCGGCCGCGAGTTGATCCGCTGGCATACCTTTGGCGAGAGGTTCGTCGTCGAGGGAGAGGGATTCGAGATGCGTGGTGCCGCGCGTTGGAAGAAGTCGATTCCCGAACAGAAAGAGGCGTATCCGGTGTCGTACGAGTACGACGCCGCCAAACGCGAATTGCACGTTGGCGAGGGCATCGTAGGTCCCGTTGCCCCGGAGATAATGGCCTTCTCGGTATCCGGACTGCGCGTCATACACTCTTGGCTCTCGTATCGCATGAAGGCCGGCGCGGGGAAGTCATCGTCGCCACTCGACGAGATTCGACCCACGGTGTGGTCGGCAGAGCTCACGACCGAGCTGCTGGAAGTGCTGTGGACCCTGGAGCATACGATCGCCCTAAGACCGAAGCTCGACGACGTCCTCGCGGCCATCCTTGCGGGCCCGTTGTTCAAGGCCGACGAGTTGCCGAAGCCGACGGACGACGAGCGTGCGGCTCCCGGGAAGGGGTCGGCGCAGGCGGCATTCGCATTCGCGGCGGCCCTGGCGGAGGCCGAAGAAGAGTAGCGCGGCCCCCGGCGCGCGATCGCGACCCCGGCCGCGGGGCGCGATTGGCGCCGGCCAGCTTCAACGGCGCCGCAGGCGCGGCGGGTGGCGGCGTCGGAGGCTCTCCGCCCGCAGGCGCTCGGCGCCGAGTGACGGAGAGCCCGCGCCGACGGGGCCCGCCACCTTGCGGCCGCGCCGCTGGCCGGATGGATAGGTCGACCGTTGGCCGAAGGGTACGCTGGGCGCGGACACGGTGACTCGAAAACGTGTAAGATGCTGGGCATCCAATCCGTCGACTCGCGCGGGAGGTGCTGCACGTGGCCGTGGGAACGAAGGGAAACCCGCTGAAGAGCCTGCACGTCGCGGGCTTCAAGTCGCTACAGGACGTCACCCTCAACCTGCACCGCCTGAACCTGCTCATCGGCGCCAACGGCGTTGGCAAGTCGAACTTCATCCAGGTATTCCGCCTGCTCAACCACCTGGTCGAGAAGCGACTCCAGCTCTACGTGGGCCAGAGTGGGGGCGCCGACAACCTGTTCCACTTCGGCCAGAAGGCGACGGCGACCATCGAAGTCGATCTCTCGTTCGGTCCCAATACCTATTCGTGCTCTCTGGTGCCCTCGGAGAACGATGGGCTCGTGTTCCAAAAGGAGGAGTGCACCTTCGAGAAGCAGCGCACGCAGGGTATCTGGACCGAAGACCTCGGGAGCGGCCATGCCGAGTCGACCCTGTCGGAGAGAGCCACCTACCGACCGGTCGTCTCGTACGTCCTCGACGGCCTCGGAAGCTGGATCGTCTACCACTTCCACGACACCAGCGACTCGGCGCGAGTCCGCAAGGCCTGCGACCTGGCCGACAACAAGCGGTTGCGACCCGACGCCTCGAATCTCGCGGCGTTCCTGTACCTGCTGCAGCAGAAACACCCCGGCGAGTACCGCAACATCGTCGACACCATCCGCCTGACCGCGCCATTCCTCGACGACTTCGTGCTGGAGCCGGATCGATTGAAGCCCGACAGCATCCGCCTGGCTTGGCGACACACGCAGTCGGACCGCTACTTCGGGCCTCACACGCTCTCGGACGGTACGCTTCGGTTCACGTGCCTGGCTACGCTATTACTCCAACCCGATCTGCCGACCACCATCCTGATGGACGAACCGGAACTGGGACTACACCCCCAGGCCATCGGCCTGCTGGCCGAGTTGATGAAGGCCGCGGCCACGCGCACGCAGATTGTGGTAGCCACGCAGTCCGTGACGCTTGTAAACCACTTCGAGCCCAAGGATATCGTGGTGGTCGAGCAGCAGAGCGGACGCTCGCTCTTCCGTCGACTGTCCGACGCCGAAACCTCGGACTGGCTCGACGACTACGGCGTGGGCGACCTGTGGGAGAAGAATCTGCTCGGCGGGCGACCGTGAACGCGAAGAAGGTCTTCTTCCTGGTCGAAGGCCAGACCGAGGAGTCGTTCGTCAACCGCGTGCTGGGACCCAACCTCTCCCCCCTCCTGACGTGCGTGCCCGTCCTGCTGACGACCAAGACCGTGAAGAGCGGCGCGGACTTCAAGGGCGGAATCCTGTCGTACGCCCGGGTCAGGAAAGAGATCCTGCGACTGCTGGCCGACAGCAGCGCGACCGCCGTCACGACCATGCTCGACTACTACGGACTGCCCGCCAGCTTCCCCGGAAGGGACCAGGCCCCACCGGCGTCCGGAAGAGAACGGGCCCTGCAGATCGAGGCGTTTATAGCTGCCGATATCGGCCACGAGCGCTTCCTCCCGTATATCCAGGTGCATGAATTCGAAGCGCTGCTGTTTTCGCAGCCCGTGACGCTCGCCGCAGCGTTCCCCGCTCGAAAGTCGCTCTCTGCGCACTTGCAGAAGCACCGGCAGGCGTTCCCCACGCCGGAAGACATCAACGACGACCCGACGACGTGCCCGCACCGGCGCATCAAGAACCATGCGCCCGAGTACCGCAAGGCGACCACGGGCCCCATCGTCGCACAACGCATCGGCTTGGCCGAACTGCGAAAGGAATGCCGTCACTTCGACGAATGGATCGCGAGTCTGCAGCGGCTTTTGGGCTGACGGCTCAGGAGCGCAGCTTCTCGAGCGACGCGCGGAGGCCGCTGTCGTTCAGGAGCTCGATGAGGTCGAGCTTGGCCAGGAGGCCCTGCACCGCGCCGTCGTCGCCGACCACCAGGGCCACCTCGTCGCGATCGAACACGTCCATGAGCTGCGAGCTGTTGGCGTGGGGGGCGATGGTCGAGACGCGCCGCACGGCCACCTCGGCCACGGTCGTCTCGGGCGTCACGCGGCCGTTCAACAGGCAGTGCAGCACGTCGGACTCGGTGAGGATGCCCGACAGGCGGCCGGCGTCGAGCACGGGCATCTGCGAGATGCCGTGCGTCTTGAACAGGTCGACCACGTCCTTCACGCGATCAGTCAGGTTCACGCTGATGACGGGCCGGGGCTTCAGGCTGCGCAGCAGGTCGGCCACGGTGCCGAGGCTCCACTCGGGGCGGAAGAAGCCCTGGCGGCGCATCCAGCCGTCGTCGACGAACTTCGTGAGGTAGTTCCTGATGTTGTCGGGCAGCAGCACGACCACGCGCTGGCCCGGCTTCATGTCCTTGGCCACCTGCATGGCGGCCCACGTCGCGGCGCCCGACGAGCCGCCGCAGAGCAGGCCCTCGTGCCGGATGAGCTGGCGCGCCACCTTGAAGCTGTCGTAGTCGTTGGTCTTGATCCAGCGATCGATGTGCGAGCGATCACACACGTCGGGGATGAAGTCGTAGCCGATGCCCTCGACCTTGTAGCTGTGGATGGGTCCGGGACCCGCCAGGATGGAGCCGATGGGATCGACACCAATGACCTGGCAGTTCGGGAGCTCGCGCTTGATGCGCCGCGAGACGCCCGCGATGGTGCCGCCGGTGCCCGCCGCGATGACCACGGCGTCGAGGCGCCCTTCGCACTGCTCGAGGATCTCGACGGCCGTGCCCTCTTCGTGGGCCAGCGGGTTGTTGGGGTTCGAGTACTGGTCGAGGATGTGCGAGTTGGGGATGACCTCTTTCAGGCGCTTCGCCACGCCGATGTGGCTCTCGGGCGAGTCGAAGGCCGCCTCGGTGGGCGTGCGGATGATCTCGGCGCCCAGCGCCTCGAGCACGACCTGCTTCTCGTGGCTCATCTTCTCGGGCAGCGTGATGATCATGCGGTAGCCCTTCACCGCCGCCGCCAGCGCCAACCCGATGCCCGTGTTGCCCGAGGTCGGCTCGATGAGGGTGTCGCCCGGCTTGATGCGGCCCTCGCGCTCGGCCTCGAGCACCATGCGCACGCCGATGCGGTCCTTCAGCGAGCCGCCCGGGTTCAGGAACTCGCACTTGCCGAGCAGCTCGCACGGCAGGCCGCGGCCCACGCGCGAAAGGCGCACCATGGGCGTGCCGCCCACCAGGTCGATCACCGAGTCGTGAATCTTGTTCCAAGCGACGGTCATGGGAGGTCCCCCTCGTGGCGATACCGGGCGCACGGTAGCAGAAGGACGGCGGGGAGTTCAACAGCGGAGATGGTGGGTAAATCGTGCGCCTTGACGGGAAGCCGGGCTTCCGCTACTGAAGCGGACGATCACACGGAGGATCCCATCCATGAGCCACCCGCCCGCCGACCGCGTCCAGGGAATCGAGACGCTCGCCATCCACGCCGGCAACGCGCCCGACCCGACGACCGGCGCCATCATGGTGCCCATCTACCAGACCTCGACCTACGTGCAGGACGGCCCCGGAGGCCACAAGGGCTACGAGTACAGCCGCACGGGCAACCCCACGCGCGCGGCGCTCGAGGCGAACCTGGCGGCCCTGGAAGGCGGCGCCTTCGGCCTGTGCTTCGCGTCGGGCAGCGCGGCGTCGGCGAACGTGATGCACAGCCTGTCGGCGGGCGACCACGTAGTGGCCGGCGACGACATGTACGGCGGCACCTTCCGCCTGTTCGACAAGGTCTTCAAGCGCCTGGGCATCACGTTCACGTACGTCGACCTGACGAACCCCGCGAACCTCGAGCCCGCGCTCACGCCCCGGACCAAGCTCGTGTGGCTCGAGACGCCCACGAACCCCATGCTGAAGCTGGTCGACATCCGCGCGGTGGCCGAGCGCGCGCACGCGGCGGGCGCCCTGGTGGCGGTCGACAACACCTTCGCCACCCCGGTGGCCCAGCGCCCGCTGTCCCTGGGCGCCGACGTGGTGGTGCACTCGACCACCAAGTACCTGGGCGGGCACTCCGACGTGGTGGGCGGCGCGCTGGTCATGAACGACCCTGAGCTGCGCCAGCGCCTGGCCTTCTTCCAGAACGCGGTGGGCGGCACGCCGGGCCCGCAGGACTGCTTCCTGACCCTGCGCGGCACCAAGACGCTGCCGCTGCGCATGCAGCGCCACAGCCAGAACGCGCTGGCCCTGGCCGCGTGGCTCGAGGCACACCCGGCCGTGCGGCGCGTGATCTACCCGGGGCTCCCGAGCCACCCGCAGCACGAGCTGGCTCGGCGGCAGATGGCGCTCTTCGGGGGCATGCTGACCGTCTTCCTGAACGGCGGCTACGAGGCGGCCGTGCGCACGTTGAAGGCCACGCGCCTGTTCTCGTGCGCCGAGTCGCTGGGCGGCGTCGAGTCGCTGATCGAGCACCCCGCCTCGATGACGCACGCCTCGATCCCGCCGGCGCAGCGCGCTGCGCTCGGCCTCGACGACAGCCTGGTGCGCCTGTCGGTCGGCATCGAGACGCTGGCCGATCTCCAGGACGATCTCGTTCGGGCTCTTGACGCCTGACGGGAGCGCCCCTTGATTCCTCCGCCAAGGAGGAACCCATGCGGTCACCCGAGTACGGCTTCACCAAGACGCTGCACGGCATCGGCTTCGACGCGGCGCGCACGCTGGCGATCGAGACGCTGAAGACCGAGGGCTTCGGCATCGTCAGCGAGATCGACGTCACGAAGACGATGAAGGACAAGCTCGACGAGGACTTCCGGCGCTACACGATCCTGGGCGCCTGCAACCCGCGCCTGGCGCACGGCGCGCTCACGACCGACCTGTTCGTGGGGCTGCTCCTGCCCTGCAACGTGATCGTGTTCGAAGAGCACCCCGGCAGGAAGGACGGGTGCTGCACCATCTCGATCGCCAAGCCCTCCGCCCTGTTCGAGATCGTGAAGAGCCCCGAGCTGTCGGGCCTGGCAGCCGAGGTCGACGCGCGCCTGTCGCGCGTGCTCGAGCGCCTGGGAGAACCCTGCGCCGAACACTTCGCCAATGCCTGATTTTACGCTGGTTGCGCGTCTTCGCAGGGCGTGGTAGGAACGAGCCACACCCCCACGGGAGTCACGCGCCATGTGGCAGCCTCTGACCGGCGATGAGCTCGTCGCGCTGATCCGTCGCGTCTTCCAGCCCGGACCCGCCGACCAGACCCTGGCCCTGCTGGTCGACCTGCCCGACGAGGCGACCCCCGACACGGCCGACTGGGCCGCACGGCGCGCGCTCGTCCAGCACTGGAGGGCCGAGCTCGCGCCCCTGGCCCGGCACCTGGGCCTGCGCGTGCGGCTGCTCGCCTACCGCAACGTGGGCGCCAACAACGCGCCCCTGCCCGACGTGGCGTGGGAGCTCGACGGTCCGCTGCCCACGCGCGCTGAGGAGCTGGACCCCGCCGGGGGCCTGCCCTTCGCGCGCCTGTTCGCCGAGATCCCGCTGTGGCTGGCGCCCACCCAGTTCTCGGCCACCGCGCCGCTGAAACTGGCGGCCCGCAGCCACCCCCTGCGCGGGGCCACCATGCCCGGGTTCTCCGAGGCGATGATCCCCGCCCTGCGCCTCGACTACGGCACCATCGAGCGGCGCGTGGCCCGCTTGAAGGGCTGGCTCGACGAGGCGGAGCGCGCCGAGCTCGAGCTGCACGTCGACGGCACGCCCTATCGGCTCGACCTCGATCTGCGCCATCGCCACGGCCACGCGTCGTCGGGCTGCTTCCCGGCGGCCGGCCAAGTGGGCAACCTGCCGTCGGGCGAGGCCTACGTCGTGCCGTACGAGGGCGAGCTCGATCACGACCGCTCGCGCTCCCAGGGCGAGCTGCCGGTGCAGCTGGGGGACGACGTCGTGGTCTACACCATCCTGGAGAACCGCGCCGTGGCCGTGCGCGGCGAGGGCGAGGCGGCCAAGCGCGAGGCTGGCCTGATCGCCGCCGAGCCCGGGTACGCGAACCTGGCCGAGCTCGGCCTCGGGGTGCTGTCCGACCTGGGGCTAAAGCCCATCGGCGAGCTGCTGCTCGACGAGAAGCTCGGCCTGCACGTGGCGTTCGGCCGCAGCGATCACTTCGGCGGCGTCACGGGCCCCGCCCAGTTTTCGGCGCCCCACAAGGCCGTGCACCTCGACCGCGTGTACCTGCCGGAGACCCAGCCGCGCGTGCACGTGGCGCGCGTCGACCTGGTGCTCGACGACGGCAGGGGCACGATCGAGCTGATGCGCGACGGCGCGTACTCCGTGGCGCTGGACTGAGCGCGCGGGCGAAAGGACCTCACGCCCTGGCCCCCTCTCCCTGGCAGGAGAGGGGGGGATGCGCGCGTTCGCGATGGCCGGAGCCCCCCTCGCCCTTCAGGGAGAGGGGGGATGGGGGGTGAGGTTTGAGCAGGGATGGCGTTTCGGGTTGCGGGACCCGGCATGGCCTACGTAGACTTCTTGGAAACCAACACCTGGGGACGCTCTCCATGGTCTCTCGCGCCGTCCTGCTCGGACTTGCCCTCCTGGCGATGGCCTGCGGCCAGGAAAAGACCGTCATCTACGTGTACCCGGACGGCTACACGCCCCCCGACGCCACCGACGATGCGCCCCCCTTCACCTGGGGCGACGCCGAGGACGGAAGCCCCGAGCCCGGCGACAAGGACGCCCTGCGCCCGCACGACGACCTGGGCGCGCCGGAGGCCACGCCCGACGCCGCACCCGAAGGCGCACCCGACGTACCCGTGCCCGCCGACACCGCCGAATACTGGCCCGAGGGCGTCGAGCCCCTGCCCGAGGTGATCGAGGTGGTCGAGGTGGTAGTGCCCGACGCGCCCACCCACGACTGCGCGCCGCTCGGCATCCCCGAACAGTGGTCGGGCACCTTCGACGGCGAGATCGTCTCGAACATCCCCGACTTCGGCGACTACACGTTCAACGGACCGGTCTACGGCGACATCGCGTTCACCATCGCCTGCTACAACGCCAAGTACATCGTGCAGGGCCAACTGAACGGCGGCGCCAGCAACTGCGCGCTCGCCTCGGGCTGCCCGTTCGTGGCCACCATGAGCGGCTACTACGATCCGGCCGCCAAGAAGATCCAGGGGAGCCTGGTCGACGGCTCCATCGACTTCTCGGTGGTCAAGGTGCTGGCCGAAGGCGGCTACGAAGGCGAGCTGTCCGGCACCACGCTGTCGGGGTCGTGGACAGGCGAGAAGACCGGCATCACGCCGACCTCGCTGTCGTGGGTCACGGCCACCGGAACGGGCACCTGGGAGGCCGGCCCGGCCGACTGATCCCCGCGGCGGAGTGGCGACATCTTCTACACGCGCGCACCCGAACGCCTCACCGGGCTCTCGACGCCTGGTCGCCGGCCCTGCGCGAAGCCGCTCCCCAGGCGGCTCCACGGCTCGACGCCGGTTGGTATCACGCTTGCAATCCTGCAGGGATGAACCGATCGAGTCCGTCGACGAGGAGGTCCCCATGATCCGGAACGTGGCGAGGGCCGGCACGACCCTGGCGCTGGCCCTGCTGCTCGCGGGGCTGGTCGCCTGCGAGGACGACGGCGCAACGGAGCGGGACGTGCGCGGCGACGTCGGCTGGGACGGGAGTGAAGACGTCGCGCCCGACGGGCTCGTGCCCGACGTGACCGGGGACGCGACGTCCGATGCCGGCGACACGGCGGACGCCGACACCGGCGGTTGCCCCGCCGGGAGCACGCCCATGTGCGCGGCGGCCTGCGGCGGCGACTACCTGCTGGGGCAGGCCGAGTGCATCGACGACCAATGGGTGTGCGCCCAAGGCGTGCTGATGGACGACTGCCCGCCCGGCACGTGCTGGGGCATGCCCGAGGCCGGAGAGGTGTGCGAGAACGGCTGGCAGTGCCACCCCGAGCGCACCAACGCCTTCGCCTCGTGCCCCGCGGTCGCCTGCCTGGAGTGCTCGGGCTTCGAAGGGCCGGCGCTCCAGGAGGGTTGCACCTGCGCGTGCGACGGCGTCAACGTGCTGTGCGAGCCGCGCCCCGAGTGCACGACCACGTCGACCAGCACGCTGGCGGGCGTCGCCATCCAGTTCAAGGGCGACCGCTGCCGCTTCACGCTGGCCGAGGCGGCCACGGGGCTGACCCTCCCCTACCAGGTGCTCGTGCAGACCGAGTGGGCCGGGGTCATCCCCCGACCCCAGGACGCCGGCGGCTGCGACCAGCCCGGGAGCTCGGGCCTGATCCTGTTCGAGCGCCTGTCGGGCGGCGACCAGCACTACTGCGTGTGCGACACCGGCCTGTGCATGGGGCCCGACGAGACCCCCATCGGCCTCGCGCCCGGCGCCTACCCCGCGGCGTTCACCTGGGACGGCGTCAACTGGGACGGCCCCTCGGACACGGGCAATCCCAAGGGCGCGCCCTTCCCCGCCGGCACCTACACGCTCGAAGTGAGCGCCCGGGGCAAGCTCGCGAGCCCTCCCGACACGCCCTTCGAGGTGAAGGCCACGCTGACGGTGATCCTGGAGGAGTGAGCCGGACGCGCCCTATTCCAACAGGTCGATGCTCGTGACCGGGTGCTCGAGGTCGGCCAGCGAGCTCACCTTGATCTCAGCGGGCGTGATCGAGAAGACCCAGTCCTCCATGAAGATCGAGCGCTTCACGAGGGAGTTGGCGTCGGTCCACCAGCTGGAGCAGAAGCTGTAGGCGTCGTCGGACGCCGGGACGTGCGGGATGCCGCCCAGCAGCGTGAAGCCCTGCTCGAGCGTCACGTTGTAGACCCGCAGGCCGCTGAAAGTGAGCTCGGAGCCGTACTGGCCCATGCCGCCGCCCTCGCAGATGGTGATGGGGATGGCCAGGGCGTCGCGCGCCTTGAAGTAGGTGAACGCCAGGTGGTCGGTCAGCGCTTCGCTGGAGGTGCCGCGCGTGCCGATCACCTCCTTGTGCATCAGCGCGGGGTGGGCCAGGTCGGTCACGTCGAAGATCTGCAAGAGCACGCCGTTGAACCACGCGAAGTCGCCCATGTCGTCGGCGTCGTAGCCGAGCGCCAGGATGTGGCTCTCGTCCATCAGGTGCATGTAGGTCGAGAAGCCGGGGATCTTGAGCTCGCCCTTCACGACCGGCGCGGTGGGATCGGCCAGCCCCAGCACGAACAGGGGGTCGGTCTTCTTGAACGTCACGATGAAGCCCACGTCGCCGTTGAAGCGCACCGAGCGGATGTCCTCGTCGGGCGCCAGGTTGTCGAGCAGCCCGACCACGTCGAGCGCGCCGTCGCCCGGCTTCAGCACCGACAGCGTGTTGGTGGCGGGACCGGGCAGGAAGCCCGTGGTGGTGGCCACGCGCAGGTGCCCCTCGTACTCGTCCATGGCGAACTGGTTCAGGACGCGCCCCTTGACCACGCCGCTGCCGAAGTAGTCGACGCCCACCGTGGCCGGATCGAGCACGAAGCGGTGCACGGTGGTCGCCTCGGACACCTCGCTCTCGGACTCGTAGTACCAGTCGCCCTGGCCCTGGGGCGTGTGGCGCGTGGCCATGTACAGCCCGTCGCGCGAGGCGTAGACGGCGCCCGGGGCGGCGACCACCGTCGTCTGCGTCAGCGGATCGTTCGACGCCAGGTCGAGGCCGAACACCGCCGTCAGCGTGGTGCCGTCGTGCGCCGTGTCGACGTAGAAGCCCTGGCAGTCGCCGAACAGGTCGGCGGACTCGATCCACGCTCCGTTCACCAGGCGCCGGTCGTTCGCGCCGGGCAGCACCGAGGCCAGGTTCGCGTGCTCGATGGCGTCGACGTTGTGGTGGTAGAGCGTGTCGAAGGCCTCGACCACCTCGGCCTTGGTGTAGCTGACGTCGCAGCCCGAATAGATGCCGTTCGGCCAGTACATGACGCCGGCGAGGGGCACCATGGGCTCGGGAAACCACACCACGGTGTAGACGGCGTCGTCGATGCGCCGCGAGGCCACGTACGAACCCGTGAAGGTCGTTTCGCGCACCAGCGTGGGCGCGCTCTTGTCCGAGAGGTCCCAGACCGTCATCTGCAGCGCGCGCCCGTCGCCCGTGAAGTCGCAGCCGTAGCCGTAGGTACACTCGGAGCCGTACCCGTCTCCGTAACCGTAGCCGTACCCGGACCCGTCGTTCAGGGAGCCCATCGACGCGTAGACCACGGCCAGGTCGTCGTGCACGAATAGCCGGCGGGGCTCGCCGTCGATGGGCACCGAGCCGATGCGGTGCGCCTCGTCGGCCGGCCAGGCGTCGAGGATCTGCAGGCGCCCGTCGGCCAGGATGTAGACGAACCCGCCGTCGTTCTTCAGGAAGTCGGCCTCGTCGACGTCGGCCACCTGGGTGTTGGTGGTCGAGTACTCCGAGGCCTCGTCGGTGTCGCCCCCGGTAGTGTCTTCCCCTTCCCAGTAGCCGTCGGCGGCCGAGCAGTCCATCAGGAGGTAGTCGGGTTCGGGCGGGCACACGTTGCCCACCGACGCGATGGCGGCGTGGTAGTTGGCCTCGAGCTGGGCCTCCATCGAGACCAGCAGCTGCGCCTTCAGGTGCGCCAGCGCCTCGTTGCAGTCGGCGGCCGGCTGCAGCGCAGCGGTCAGCGTCTGCGAGGGCGTCACGTCGGGGGTCCCGCCGATCCAGTCGGGGTCCGTATAGTGCGCGTCGGGGGCGTCGCCCTCGTCCCGTGCGTCGCGCTCCCAGGGCACCACGTCGTAGTCGACGTTTCCGTCGCCCCCGCTGCAGGCCGCGAACACGGTCGCCACGCAGAGAAGCAGCAGCGTGCGCTTCGTCATGGTGTTCCCCCGATGGTGGATGTCGAGCGTCTCGTGGTCAGGCTAGCGAGGTTCGAAACCGGATCAAGCCGAGCAGGTCGCAGAGAAGAGAAAACTACGTGGGCAGGCCCGGTTTCACCTTCAGCACCCGCTCGCGCTTCAGATAGACCGTTCCGGCGGGCACGCCGCGGGGCTTGGTCACGTCGCGGGCCGTGCAGCAGGACACGGCCACCGTGCCGCCGTTCCGGGCCTTGCTGTGCCAGGCGGCGATGGCGGCCGCGGCGTCGACCACGGCCCGGGGCGGTTCGACGCCCTCGCGCACGAAGAGCACCACGTGGCTGCCGGGGCAGCCCCGCACGTGGAACCACAGGTCGTCGTTGCGGGCCACCTTGCAGGTCAGGTGGTCGTTGTCGCGATCGGTCTTGCCGGCCCAGACCGTCCAGCCGCCCTCCAGCTCGTAGGCCCACACCTCGGGCGGGTTCTTCAACTCGGGCGCGGTCAAGCGGACCTCTCCCCTCAGGGCAGGTACACGCCGGCGCTGCGCGGCGGCAGGGTGATGATCAACGCGCCGTCGGAGGCGGTGAGCGTCTCGGTGAGGGCCAACGCATTGGTGAGCACCACGCCATCGCCCAGGGGCACGGCCGGGGGAATGGCCACGGTCTCGGTGACCGGCTGGTCGGAGTGGTTCAGGGCCACCACGGCTACCTCGTCACCGGCCACGCGGGCGTAGGCCAGGAAGGGCACCGTGCCCTTCAACGACACGTACCCGCCGCGGCGAAGCGCCGGCGAGGCCTCGCGCGCCTTGCCCACCGTGCGCACCAACTGCAGCTGGGTCGCCTCGTCGAGGGTCAGCTCGTCCTCGGGCTTCCACATGCGGCGGTTATCGGGGTCGTGGCCGCCCTGCTGGCCGTACTCGTCTCCGTAGTAGACGAGCGGCAACCCCGGGATGGTGAGCAACCACGTCAGCGCCACTTGCATGCGCAGGTAGGGCTCGCTGTCGGTGGGCGGCAGGGGCAGGTCGTCGTACTGATGATTGGCCGTTTCGTTCTTGGGGTGGGCGGCGTCCTGCCCGCGGTAGGTGGCCTGGGCCAGGAAGCGCGGCGTGTCGTGGCTGCCGATGTACGGTGTCATGATGGCCTCGGCGGGGTAGTGCGCCAGGCTCTGCTGCAGCCAGTAGTCGGGATGCGTCAGGCCGCCGTCGAACTCGTCCCAGGCCCAGGTGTTGTTCGCCACCGCGTGGTACAGCACGAAGTCGAACTGCCCGTTCAAGAGGTACGGACCGATGTAGCGGCTGATGGTCTGGTAGTCGGTCAGGCTGTTGGCCACGTCGTGCCCACCCCAGCCCATGGCGGTCTCGCCCAGGAGGAAGTGCTCGACGCCGCCGGTCTCGAACACCTCGTGCACGCGCGTGGACAGGTCGGCGATGGCGAGATCGGGCACGTGTTTCACCGCGTCGACGCGCAGGCCGTCGAGCTCGAAGCGCTCGAGCCACCACACGGCGTCGGCCACCATCTGCTCGGCGGCCGCGGGCACGAACCAGTTCACGTCGGGCATGTAGGTGGCGAACAGGCAGTCGAGCCGGTGCGTGGTCCAGTCGCAGCCATCGGTACCGCACAGGCACCCCGTGTTGAACCAGTCGGGGTGCTCCACGAAGTAGGGGTGCGTCTCGTACACGTGGTTCACGACGAAGTCCATGAGCACGCGGATGCCGTGGGCGTGGGCGGCCTTGATGACCGCCTCGAGGGCTGCCTCGCCGCCGAGGCGTGGATCGACCTCGCGGGGCGCCGCCGGCCAGTAGCCGTGGTAGGCCGTGACGCCGTGTACGCCGTCGGAGCCGATGTGCGAACCCACGGGGTTCTTGACCCAGGGGGAGAGCCACAGCGCCCGCACGCCCAGCTTGTCGAACACGCCCGCCTCGATGGCCTGCGCCACGCCGGCCAGGTCGCCGCCGTGGAAGTCGGCGCTGGGGTCGGCGCCGGGCGTGGGGTCGGGGTCGTTCGAGGGGTCGCCGTTCACGAAGCGGTCGGTCATGACCATGTAGAGTGGCGTGTCGCGCCAGTCGAAGGCCTCGGGCTCGATCCAGAACACGAGCCGCACGGGGTCGGCGGCCTTGCCTTCCTGATCGGTGGCGCCGAGCACCAGCGCGTACTTGCCGGGCGCGAGGGCCGGCAGCACGACCGTGAGCTTGCCGTGCTCGTCGGCCTCGACGGCGTCGCTCACGTCGGTGGCGGCGAAGTCCCTGACGAGCGAGCCCGTGAACGAGGCCCAGGGGGTGCCGCCCTCGGCCCGCACGAACTGCGCGGTGGCCGTCGCGGTGCCCTGGCCGTCGGCGCCTTCCCCGGGCGAAGCCGAGGGGAACGCCGTGGTGACCCCGCGCGCCTCGAGCAGGGGCCGCGTGCAGTCGCCTACGCGCATGCCGGAGTTCTCGACGCCGTTGTCGGAGGTGCGGTACGAGTTGACGGGGTCGAACTGCCAGTCCTCGGCCGCACCCTCGGCGGCGACGACCACGAACTTGTAGGCGTACAGGCCGGGCGCCAGCGTCTTCGAGAGGGTCCACGTGCCGTCGTTGTCGGGGTCGGCCATGGGCTCGCGCGTCCAGCCGTTGAAGGCGCCGGCCAGCGACACCGCGAAGGGCGTGCTGCC
>Ga0172369_10001880_pt1 | contig 29663 bp, 24 predicted proteins | sample LakKiv25m_FD_114539 | JGI IMG/M metagenome (GOLD analysis project Ga0172369, IMG submission 114539) | Freshwater microbial communities from Kabuno Bay, South-Kivu, Congo - kab_022012_11.25m | ecosystem: Environmental > Aquatic > Freshwater > Lake | place: Democratic Republic of the Congo...
CAAGAGAAAAGGTGTCTTGTTATAATGATTCTTAATCTTAGCGGTAATTCCTGCTGAGGATAGAAGAAAGTATGAAAAAAGTGTATGTGAACGGGAAGGTATTAAAAACGGAGCTCCTGGTGGGGTAGATTATGCTATTGACAAGCTGTTGCGTATATGTAAGTATATGCAACATGGGTAGGACAAGGGAAACGAGTAAGCTCTTATCGACCGCAGAGGTCGCCGATTCGATTGGGGTACATAAAGATACCATCTTACGATGGTTACGCTCAGGGTTGATACCGGAGCCCAAAAGAGATCGACGCGGTTGGCGGGTATTTGGTGAGGACGATCTCAAGGCGATCAGGCATTTTTCCGAGTCCGGTTATAACAGTGTCGCACATGAGGCGACCGCAACCTATACAGTATCTCCGTCCCTGGCACCTTTACCCTTATTGTCGGCTCTGGAAGAGATTGACTGGGACTTTCCTGATGCGATGACCACATATCTGACCCATGGCATGCATCCCTATCCGGCTAAATTCATTCCTCAAATCCCGAACGCGCTTATTCAGGAATTATCATCTGTTGGAGATACCGTAATGGATATCTTTTGCGGTAGCGGAACCACCCTCGTTGAGGCACTCACTCTGAAGAGACATGCTATCGGCATCGATGCAAATCCACTTGCCTGTTTAATCAGCAACGCAAAAACAACGCGCCTGGTCGATGGAGATGAAGAAAGACTGTATTCACTTGTCAACAAGGCAACCTCTCTGGCCGGGACAATCTCCGGATACGGCAAAAACACTCTATTCGGCGATACCGCATTCATTTCTTCCGGATGGCGACCTCGGTCTGATAACGTTAAATTTTGGTTTGATGATTTTGTTGTCGAAGAACTAGCGGAGATATTAGCATGGTGCAGGGCATTACCTTCACATTCGGCCCAAACCATTGCATTAACATCATTATCCGCAATTATCGTGACCGTATCAAAGCAGGATTCGGACACGCGATATGTGCGCAGGCAGAAAAATATCGCGGCTGGTGATACTTTACGCCGGTTCAGTCGCGTATTGGCAGACAATGTTCATACGGCAAGTGAATTTACGGAGCTTGTAGAGCCGCGATTCACTTGCAGAGTAATGTATAACAGCATCCTCTCCCGACCACCAGTAGGGACGGTCGATCTCGTTGTCTGCTCACCGCCGTATCCGAATGCATACAGTTATCATCTTTACCACATGACAAGGATGCTCTGGCTAGGCATGAACCAATCAAAGTTCAAGATAGAAGAGATAGGAAGTCACAGAAAATACAGCAATAAAGGACGGAACAAGGCTACAGTCGATACATTCAAGGCAGAAATGGATTCGATATTTCAGTGGTTGACGCAGCATCTCAAACCAGGTGGTTACGCATGTTTTGTTATTGGCGATTCAACGCTCGATGGTGAACGCATCGATAATGCGGAACTCGTTTCATCGGTTGCGCAAAAAAGAGATTTCACAGAAGCATGTTGTTTACATCGACGGATGCAAGCGACAAAAAAGGCATTCAATCCGGTGATCGGCAAGATCAAGGATGAGCGAATCCTGGTATTGCAGAAAGACAGGTGAATGATATGGTGCAAGTAATTGAGTTGAGGCTGAAGCCATTCATTCAGCCGTTTGAAAGAAAACTCGCGGTGCGCGAAGTCATGGCACTGGCAGGTGCTGAGCCGAAACCAATGAACGATACAGCCGACTGCGTTGATTTCCAATGCACAACTGACGTCAGCGCCGAAATGCTTGCCGGCAATCTTGCCTATTGGGAGCATGTGCATTTGGTTAAAGAGATGGCATATACATATACAAGGCAGATACTGCGTGAATCAACGGTAAACGCGGTCAGGAATGGCGTAGCTATTGAAAGCATCAAGGCTCTGGTCGCATTTGAGAACGGAGTCCCAGTTCCCAACAGGCGTTGCTTGCGTTATGGAACGCACGGAATACATGAATACCGCGGCAAGTTCTTTCCGCAGCTTGTCAGGTCGCTGATAAATATCGGAAAAGTTCCAGAGAGTGGGATCATCGCGGACCCAATGTGTGGAAGCGGAACGACAATCGTTGAGGCTGTGCTGGCTGGTCGGCATGGCATTGGAATCGACATGAATCCTCTCTCGGTAATGATGAGTAAAGTAAAATGCGCTCTTTTGTCCGCTTCTGCAGAAGAAGTGTCAAACGTATACCGTAGTATCAGATCAGAATTACTTGGTGAAGCAACGAAGTCAGCGCAATACGACGGGTTGACGTATTTTCAGACATTGTCACGGGGTGATCAGGGATATTTACGTTCCTGGTTTTCCGACCAGGTATTGCGCGATTTAGATAGAATCGTTGTTAAGATCAATCGTATTGAAAATCACGCGATACGAGGCCTTATGTGGATATGCTTGAGCAACATTCTGCGTGAAGTATCCTGGCAGAAGACAGATGATTTACGGGTACGTAAGGAAGTAATAATAGACGCGGAAATTGATCCGATAAGAGAATTTCTCGAAGAATCCGGTCGAACGATCAGGCTGATATTGGCATTTCTCTATAGGAATGCAGGAATTCAAGTAGGTTTTTTCGATATAGCTGAAGGTGATGCGTCGAACATTCCAGATATATGGGAGGCATGGACAGGCAAGGTCGATGCAATAATCACCTCACCGCCTTATGCGACAGCTTTGCCTTACCTAGACACTGATAGATTGAGTCTCAGTTACCTTGGATTGCTGCCCAGAGGATATCATCGTGAACGTGAAAGGCGAATGATCGGAAACCGTGAGATCACGGATGCTGTCCGACGGAAATATTGGGTCGAGTTTTTAAATAAGAGAGCTTCACTGCCGGAGTCCGTCATATCGCTGGTAACCGAGATTGAAACACGGAACTCTTCGTCTAATGTCGGGTTTCGCAGGCGAAATACCGGGGCACTGCTGGCGCGTTATTTCCTGGCAATGGCCGGGGTATTCAGGGGAATTAAGACGCTGTTGAAGCCAACCGGCGTGTGTTATGTAGTAGTGGGCAGCAACCACACAATAGCAGGAGGTGAAAGAGTGGATATCAATACTCCTCAACTGCTTTCCGATATTGCGGTTTTGGAAGGCATGACGCTTGAATATGAAATACCGATGGAACTGTTGATATCACGGGATATTTTCAAGAAGAACCGTGGTGCAACCGAGATAATTATTGCCTTGCGAAAAATAAATGGGGATTAATTGTAATAACCCCAAACACGATATGAGTTCAGAACTGAATTCACGCATAATGCCAGATATTGTTCATGCAATGATGTTCCACTTGGAATTATCTCCACATAGTATTGGAAGCCATCAGCTCCATTTGCTCTTTCAATACGGATTATATCTCCGACATTTCCCGCGCTTCTCAATTCCTCACTTCGCAAGCGAAAGTCATATTTGTCGGGCCAGGTCATCATATTGACGTCAATGATCGAACCGCCAAGTCGCATATTGACGGCCCAGCGATCCATCTTTCCCGGCTTATCCTGGTCAGGTGTAAAATCATACGGCCATCCCCAGAATTCCGGGTCGTAAGCGCGAGCTGCAAGAGGAATGAATATCTCTGGTGAACGTCTCGATGTTCCCCGCGTCACCTGACCAACGCCGACATCGGTTCTCTGAAGGGTCATCACAAATCCCCGATAGATCCCTTCCTGTGGGGTGACTGGTTCGGGAATCTCTATCTCAACATCAACCTGGACATCGCCAGGTTCCTCGGAGACTTCTCTGTGAATAGAAGGAGCGCGCGGTACCGCAACTCGTGCAAAAAGTTGTTCTATTGCTTCCGTATCGGCTCCATCATCCGTGGTTGTCTGCCGCCGCGAATTCGTTTCCGCAACTTCGCGCGTTACCGATTCCGGTAGAACATAGCCATTGCTCTCCAACTGACTCAGCAAATCCAATGTGAGAAATTTTGAGATGCCATCTACATTATCAACCCAACTATCAAGCAATTCTTCTGTCTGGAGCATGATGGACTGATTCTCAGCATTGGCAAGGTTCAATCTTACTGAAAGCGAGACCTCATAATTGGTAAACAAGCCTCCTTCCGATATATTACCGGAACCGACAATTAATTGTGCGTGGGTGTCGCCTTTGAACAGGAATACTTTGGGATGAAATGTCGAACGATTTTCATTATGACATACCCAAACCTGTCCATGAGCACCAACACAACCTAGAAGTAATTCAAGGCCTTCCTTTGATGTCCCTCCAAGATCAACCCCGACAGATATGCGTGTTAAGCCTCTTTCGGAAAATGCAGCCAGCGCCTGACGAATGTGCTTCACGCCTGATGACTTGACAAATGCTACGGCTGCCCGGAATTCAGTCCATTCATCATGCTGAAGTTGTTCCAGCAATTCGTCACCAAGCCTAAGATGACCTGAAGGTTGATGAAGAAGGTCGAACATTATATCTCTCCTCACTAAGGCTTATTTTGCTTATTCTTTCCCTTCTATTCCAAACGCCCACAGCAATTCCTCTTGCGTCAAGCCGGTCGCGTTGGATTCGCTTTACCGCTGGCTATGGGATTTCTGCTTTTGCGGCTGGGTGGAGATGACAGGCTTTCCTAGCCAGGGGGACAGTCCCTTGAGGGGCAGTGGTCTTTTACAGACGGGCATTATTAACGGGGACAGTCCCCGGCTTGCCTTTGCAGACGGGCGTTGTTAGCGGGGACAGTCCCCGGCTTGCCTATTTATGGGGGATAGTTCCCGGCTTGAGTTTATGGGAAGGATGGGAGGGATGGGAGAGATAGGAGAGATAGGAGTAATGGGAGGGATGGGAAGTATGCCTGTCCCAGGGGTGTCGGAGGTCAGTTTTGAGTTTTGAGTTTTGAGTTGTTTCACGCAAAGGACGCAAAGGACGCAAAGGGGGGAGCAGGCTTACCTATACAAGGGGGACAGTCCCTTGACGGGCAAGGGTCTTTTGCAGACGGGCGTTGTTAGCGTGAGTTTTGAGTTTTGAGTTTTGAGTTTTGAGTTGTTTCACGCAAAGGACGCAAAGGACGCAAAGGAGGAGGTGGGGGGCTTGCCTGTCCCAGGGGCCCCTGGTTATGGGATTTTTCTCGAAGAAACCTTTTGATTTATATGAAGCTTACCTGGCATATGGAAAGCTTTTTCGAGCTTGAGTATGAGTATGAGTATGAGTATGAATATGAGTATGACAGAGGCAGGCTGGAAGCCCGCGATCCCAGGGGTTAGGAGTATGATAATGACAGAGGCAGGCTGGAAGCCTGCGATCCCAGGGGTTAGGCGCCGCCGAGCCATTGCAGGATGGGGTTCATCAGCTGCTTGGGATTATCCGGATTGGCAAAGATGCTCCAGACGATGCCGAAGACGATGAGGAGCAGGAGGAGCGCCTTGCCGATGTCCTGGCCGACGAGGCTGCCGAGCTGGGTGGGCTCGCGGGAGAGGTAGGCGGTGGCGGCGTAGTATTCGTCGCCGATAATGGTATAGTCGCAGGTGATGACGAAGAACGGAGTCTGCAGCAGGTCGGGGGTGCCGGCTACCTGAATGGCGCCGACGGCCTGGCCGTTTTCCGCGAGGATGAGGGATTCGGCGAAAAAGCCACCGAAGAGGAAGCTGGCGGCCACGCGCTCGCGGTGGAGGATGCCGGTGACGCCGGCGGCATAAGCAAACTGGCGGTCGGAGAGGTAGCGGATATCTTCCTGGCGGAACGCTTCCGGATGCCCCTCCGCCGTATATACTTCGCGCACTGTCTCCTCGGTGATCGGCAGCATGGTCTGGTCGCAGACGGGCATAATCAACCGAGTGCCGTAACGCACCGCGGCGCGGGCAACGTGGGCAGCCACCGCCAGCGCCTGCAGACTGATAATGCCAACGCTCAACAGGCCGGTGGAAAAGAGGATGGGCCGCCCCATCTCGGTGGCGCGCCCTACCGCCTCGTCAATGGCGTTGAGACCGGCAATGCGGCGGATGAAAGGCAGCCGGCCGCGCTGCGCGGTCACCACGGTGGCGATGATGGTCAGCACGATGACGCCGAGCAGAATTCTAATGAAGGGATTGGCGTGCTCGAGGGAGGCACCGGCGGCCTGCTCGAGGGTTTTCGGATTGAGACGAAGGATCAGCCACGCGCCCAGCGCCAGCACGGCAATGCCGGCCAGCATCAACAACAGCTCGAGATAGCGCACGGCAAAATGCCGCCCGCCGGTTGCCACCGGTCCGCCGGTTCCCAATTGTACTCCGCAAGCGGGGCATAGGGCGGCGGAGGCTTCAACCTCGCTGCCGCATTCGGGGCATTGCCGTATCGCGCCGGGGCGATCGGCCGTTGGCGCGATCGGTGGATCGTTGCTCATCGTGTGCTCCTTAGTACTTATAATTCTAGCGGAAGTTCCTTTAAAAAAGATTTAAAAGATTTGAAAGATTTAAATGATTTTGTGCTACTATTCGCCGGATGATCGGTTTGTTCCTGCCGGCTTTTTCTTTCTTTTCGCCGCGGCGCGGTCATCTTCCAGCTCTTCGATGCGGCGGATCACGCGTTCGACGAAATCGCGGCGGCTGAACAGGTCGGCGTAACGCTCGAGGCGCATCGGCTCGACAAATCCGCCGATGAGCGGCGTGGCGGCGATGGCGGCCTGCCCGGCGAGGAAACTGACCGGCTTGGTGGTTTCCAGAAAGAGGATGGCCGCCGCGCCCATGCCTTCGCTAACCACGCGCCGGGCTATCTCTTCGGCCGCGGCATCTTCATCCTCGAGGGGCACACTCTGAAACAATTGTTGCAGCCGGCGATACATTAGTTGTCCTCCTCGATTTCGGGCGATGCTCCGGCGGCATCAAGCCAGGCACGCACCTGTTGCAGCACCTCTTCGCGCCTGTTCGTCCGCAGCAGCACGCCGCGGTAACTCTCCATCCATCCGCGCGCGACGAGAGGACTTAATTTTATCCCATCAGGCAAAAGGTAAACCCGCCGCACGCGATTCCACGCCAACACGCGGTGGGCGCCGGGCAACCGCGCGTGCGCCCCATCGGCGTCAAGGGTGTAGGTGACGGGCAGGAGAAATTCGGCAATAGAGCTAAGCAGCAGCAGCGCGGCGAGGCTGAGGATGACCACTTTGCCGGCCACGCCCCACTGCGGCGGGATGAAGAGCGCCACGCCGTAAAGGGCAAAAAAAATAATCAGCACCGCCAGCACAGCCCGCGCGGGGCGGCGGGCGGCGAGGTGTTGGGTCCAGGATGTGGGGTCGGGTTGCGTCACGTCTCCAGTGTACTGGCAGATTGGGTTGCTGCCAAGTATCAAAATGAAATGATGCCATTATCATACCATTATTAATGATGGTCTCCAGACGCCATTTGAAGACGTCCCCAACATTCGGCTTCCAAGGCATGATGATAATAATCGGCAGCCTGCAGCATCATCACATTCAGGGTTCCGGTCTCCTCCCCGCTTCTAACGAGCATCAATACGAAATACGGTAGGAATTCGGCGACCGAGGCACGCGCTCCATCTCGGACTTTCTGACGTGCGTCCAACCAGGCGTCGCGTTGAACCGGTGGAAGAATCTCTGCCGTCAGCTCCATCGATTGTAAGATGGGCACACCTGACGAAAGCAGCAGCCCGAAGGTCCGGCAAAAGATCATCAGGATGAACGTGCGATTTTCCTCGGTCATATCGTCCCAAGTACGAGTTTGGTCGACCTGTTCGGGGGCAAGTATGGAATTCAATACACTAGTTGAACCGGAAAGCCGCGCGAATTTCCAGGATTCCTCCAGCAATTCTGCCCCATGCATCAGTGTTTCATCAAGCATTTTACCGATCAGTCCTGCTCTCATCAAGATGAGATAGACCGGCGGAAACAACTCGCTGTATTCGCTGAATGCCTGCATCAAGCGATTCGGATCGATGGCAGACGGAATGTCGGACGGCTGCCCTTCTTCCACAGCCTGGCTGATCTCCCGCATTGCCTCTTCATACGGAGGTTTTGCTTCTTTACTCAAAATGGTCAGGCAATGCCGGATGGGGACGCCAATATTGATCAGCGTTGCGAATTGCCGTGCAAAAAGCACGAGTGCCAATGGTTGGGCTTTTTCCAGGTTCATGATTTCTTTACCTTTCACACCGTATGTTGCCGGTCAACTCTTCGGATTGGGTAATGAGCAGTCGTTCGAGCTGTTGCCGGGCGCGATAAATGCGGCCTTCTACGGTGGTCAGCGGGATCTCCAGCAGTTCGGCGATCTGCTTATAAGAGTAACTGCCCCACACGAAGAGCAACAGCGCCAATCGATTCTTATCCGGCAAAGCCAATAACGCTCGACGCAGGTGGGAGTGATTGTCATGCACCACAACCAGTTCGTCAGGCCCCGGAGTGCTGATCTTCATGTGCTCCGAGAGATCGGTCAGCGATTCCGGCCACGGCGCTTTGCGATACCAATCCAGGCAGGCGTTGGCGGCAATGGTCCGCAACCAGGCGATAAATGCCGCCGGTTCCTTCAGCGCGGCCAAATTGACCCAGGCTTTCGTCAATATTTCTTGCGTCAGGTCCTCTGCTTCATCTTTGCTGCCGGTGCGCAGGAAGGTTATAGCCAGGATCAAGGCGCGGTAGCGGTTAGCCAGCACATCGAATGCCGCGCGGTCCCCGGCTTGCGCACAGCGGATCAACTCGAGCTCATCATGCACAACCATGGAAGGTGTAATAACCATTCATAATCTATAGACGGAGAGTAATAGAAAAACTTACAGCCTTTAGAGAATCAGCATCGCATCGCCGAACGACAGGAAGCGGTAGCGTTCCGCCACGGCCTCCCGGTAGGCGCGCAGGATGTTTTCGCGGCCGGCGAAGGCGGAGATGAGGAGGAGCAGGGTGGAACGGGGCAGGTGGAAGTTGGTCAACTGCACGTCCACCACCTTGAAGCGGTAGCCGGGGATGACGAAGAGGCGCGTGGCGGCTGTTCCCGCGTGGACGATGCCGTGCTCGCCGGCGGTGGATTCCAGCGTGCGGGTCGAGGTGGTTCCCACCGAGACGATGCGCCCGCCGGCGGCCTTCGTCTCATTGATCAGCGCCGCCGCTTCCGCAGGCACGCTGTAGAACTCCTCGTGGATTTCATGCTCCTCCACGTCTTCCACCTGCACCGGTTTGAAGGTGCCCATGCCGACGTGGAGGGTGACGAAGGCGCGGCGCACACCGACCTCCGCCAGGCGCGCGAAGATATCCTCGGTGAAGTGCAGGCCGGCGGTGGGGGCGGCGCTGGAGCCTTCCCAGCGGGCGAAGATAGTCTGGTAGGCGCCGTCGCGCTCCGCGGGGGGCGGGCCGTGGGTGACGTAAGGGGGGAGCGGAAGCTCGCCGAGTGCGTGCAACAGGTCGTGGATGGTGCGTCCACCGGCGCGCGGGCCGGGCCGCAGGCGGACGATGCGGCCTCCGCCGGGGGTGAGGTCGAGGATTTCCGCGTATAATTCGTCATGTCCGAAGACGATGACATTGCCGGGGTGCAGGCGCCGGCCGGGGCGCGCCATTGCCTCCCAGATATCGGAGCTCTCAATACGTGCAGGCGGGACGCCTGCGCTCCGGCTTAGCAGCAGCAGTTCCGCCGCGCCGCCGGTTTCCGCCTTGCGCCCGAGCAGGCGGGCGGGGATGACGCGGGTGTCGTTGAGCACCAGCAGGTCGCCCGCGCGCAGATAGTCCGGCAGGTCGGGGAAGCGCCGGTGCTCGATTTCTCCGGTATCCCGGTGCAGCACGAGCAGGCGCGAGGCATCACGCGGGATCACGGGATGCTGGGCGATCAATTCCTCCGGCAGATCATAATCAAAGTCCGAAATGCGCACTATTTCCCCCGCGAAAAAAGCCACAAGATGAAGGAAAGGAGCAGGCTGAGGATAATGCTGATGAGTATGGAAGTGGCGATGGGGAAATAAATCGTCGTGCCGTCGCGCCGGTAAACGATGTCGCCGGGGAGCCGGGCGAGGCCGAGCTTGGCGAGGGCGAGCAGCAGCAAGCCGATGATGAGCAACAGCGCCGCGATAACGATAAGGATGCGGCCTAAAGATGACAAGTCCATGCTAATGCCTCATGCGATGTTTTGGTCGGTGTCATAAAATAATCGGACCGATCTGACCGATCGGACCGATCGGTCAGATCAAAGCAGGGCGGTTATTCGAGAAACAATCTCCTCCGATCCATTCCTGAATGAGCCTGTTGAGGCCGGTTCACGTATAAGAGCAAGAGCAAGAGCAAGAGCGAGAGCAAGAGAAAGAGCTTTGAACGGTTACCCGGTTATTTATGAACCAATCTCTCCCGCCCCTTCGCTCGCTTCGCTGATGTAGATCTGCCAGTGCAAACCGGTGGCTTCCTGGTAGGCGGGTCCGACGGCGCGCGGGAAACTGGCGGCGTGGTCGGCGGCGACCAGGCTGATGGCGCAGCCGCCGAAGCCGGCGCCGGTCATGCGGGAGCCGTAGACGCCGGGCTGTTTGCGGGCGAGGTTCACCATAAGGTCCAGCTCGGGGCAGCTCACTTCGTAATCATCCTTCAAGCTTTCATGCGAGGCATTGAGCAAGGCGCCGAGCCGCGCCAGATCACCGGTCTCCATCACCCGCACCGCTTCCAGCACACGGGCATTTTCCGTGACCACGTGGCGGCAGCGGCGATATACTTCGTCCGGGAGCAACTCCTTGTGCTCATCCAACTGCGCGGGCGTCACATCCCGCAGCGCGGCAATGCCGGGCAGGACCTGTTGCAGCAACCGAACGCCTTCCTCGCATTGCCCGCGACGGGTATTATATTCGGACGACGCCAGGCCGCGGCGCACGCCGGTGTCGCTGATCACCAGCTTGACTCCGGCGGGAATGGGGATGGCGCGCGACTCCAGCGAACGGCAGTCGATGAGCAGCGCGTGCCCCGCCTTGCCGAGTACGGAGATCATTTGATCCATAATGCCGCAGCGCATGCCGACGAATTCGTTCTCCGCGCGCTGGCACAGCCGCGCCACTTCCGGTCCGGGCACCTCGTATTCCGCCAGCGCCAGAAAGGCGGTGGCGGTGGCCACCTCGATGGCCGCGGAGGAGCTCAAACCGGAGCCGATAGGCACATCGCTGTTGAAAAAGACATCCGCTCCGCGCAGGCGGTAATCCGCCTCCTCCAGCACATAGCATACGCCGCGCGGGTAATTGCTCCACGTCTTCTCGGCATCGTAGCCGATTTCATCGAGGGAGAAGTTCGAGCGCGAGTGGAAGTTCTCGGAAAAGATGCCGACCTGCCGCCCGCCATGCGGGCGCACGCCCAGGTAGACCGCGCGGTCGATGGCGGCGGGCAGCACGAATCCATCGTTGTAATCGGTGTGCTCACCGATAATGTTCACGCGTCCGGGCGCACGAAAGAAGCGGACGTCATCACCCAACTCCTCGATCACTCGATGACGGAAGGCCGTAATGTCCACGGATCTAGTTGCCATTCGATGCTGAACCTCATACTGCATGTCGTTGTTGACTCCATCTTTACGCGATCCGCAATGCGAAATCCTGCCAGCCAGATAATTCCTTCCCGGTCGAGCACCACCGGCACGCGCGAGCGCAGGCGGCGCGGCACGCCGGCATCGACGAAAATATCCTGCAGCTTCCGCTCGCCCGGCGCTCCCAGCGGGCGAAAGCGGTCGCCCGGCTGCCAGGAGCGCACGGCAAGCCGTCCCTTCACCGCATCGGCGTCCAGCACCGCCACATCGCCGGACTCGACGGGAAGGGGCGTCGGCGAGATCAGGATGGCGATGCAGACTCCCGCCGTCGCATGGCAGACGCGGCCCGGCACGGGCAGCACCATCTCCGGAATGACAACCGGTTCCGCCGCGCGCGCGGAGGGCAGGAAGACCAGGCGGCCCGCCTCGTGAAAGACACGCGCGCCGGGCAGGTGGATTTCCCGGCGGGGAGGGAGCCGTTCGATATCACGCAGGTGTTCGAAGCCAATATCCTCCAACCCACCGCGCACCTCGGCGAGGGCCAGCCGCCAGACGCGCCGGCGCAGGGCGGACGGCAGCTCCGGCGCCGAGATGAGCGCCAGGCCGTCGGGCAGCGGCTGCCGCAACCGCGCGAATTCCGCCCGTGCCAGGGATTCCAACAGCAGGTCGTCCTGCCGGGCAATCTCCGCGAGGCTTCGCAGGTGGTCGCGCAGTCGAGGCGCGTAGTCGCGCTCGAGCAGGGGCAGCAGTTCCAGCCTGATGCGGTTGCGCGTCATATCGAGGGATTCATTGGTCAGGTCGGCGCGGTAGCCGATCCCGCGCGCGCGAAGGTAGGCGATGATTTCCTGCCGCCAGGCGGTAAGCAACGGGCGAATCACCGGGCCGCGCACGGGCAGAATGCCGGCCAGTCCAGCCACGCCGGCGCCGCGCAGGATGCGCATCAGCACCGTCTCCGCCTGGTCGTCGGCAGTGTGGCCGGTGGCGATGCGTTGCGCGCCCACGTCGTCCGCCATCTCCGCCAGCGCCGCGTACCGCAGTATGCGCGCCGCCTCTTCGACCGACTCGCCGGTCTCCGCCACCCGCGCGCGGACATCCACATGGCGAATGAAATACGGCAAATCATAACGGTTGGACGCCTGCTCGACGAAGGCGGCATCAGCGCCGGCTTCCGCGCGAAGGCCGTGGTGCACGTGCCCCACCGCCAGGCGCAGGTTCCACTCGCTCCTTAAAAGTGACAGCACATCGAGCAGCGCCATCGAATCGGGCCCGCCGGAGACGGCCAGCAGCACGGAATCTTCCGGTTCCCACAGTCTTTCCGCGCGGGCGAATGCGCGCACGCTTTCCGCCAGCGACGGCAGCTCTTCCATCAGCGGATCGATCGGCATGCGTCGGTTCCATCAACCGCCCGCGCACTTAACCGGGGATGGCGGACGATCCGCAAGACATTATACCGTACTCCGCAGAAATGTGGTAACTCTTCTTCGTTCGTCACGTTGTCCTGAATCCGCAATGACGGGTATAATACCAGCCATGCACAAAGCCTCCACGGTAGTCAGAGGGGCAGCCATCATCGCCGCCGGTACATTTATCAGCCGTTTGCTGGGCTGGCTGCGCGAGAATTTACTCCTCAACACTTTCGGCGCTTCCGATGTTACCGGCGCGTTCAAATCCGCCTTCGGCGTACCCGATCTGCTTTACTATCTGCTGGCGGGTGGCGCATTGAGCGCGGCCTTCATCCCGGTATTCTCCGACCTGCTGGCGAAAAAGCAGCAAGAAGACGCCAACCGCACGGGCAGCTCGATCGGCAACCTGATGTTGATCGCATTAATAATCGGCGTCGGGCTGGAGCTTATTTTCGCGCGGTCGGTAGTGCGATTCGTCGCCCCCGGCGAAGGTTACGCGCCGGGCACGGCGCTTTTCAGTCTGACCGTATACCTGACGCGCGTGATGTGCGCCATGGTGATCTTCACCGCCATCTCCGGACTGCTGACGGGGATTTTGAATTCATATCACCACTTCCTCGCTCCGACCATCGTCTGGAACACCTACAATCTCGGCATTATCCTGGGAATCACCGTATTGAGCAAGCTATCGATATTCGGCGGCTCGCCGGGGCACCCATCGATCACGGGGGTGTCGGTCGGCGTGCTCGTCGGCGCATTGAGCATGGCGGTCATCCAGTTGCCGGTCGCCTTTCGCCATGGATTTCGCTACCTGCCGCTCATCGACTTCAAGCATGAAGGCGTGCGCAGCGTGCTGGTGTTGTTCGGCCCGGTGATGATCGGCATGGCGCTGGCGCAATACAACCTGCAAATGATTCCGATACAGATTGCTTCTTATGCCGGTCCGAGCGCGGTGACCGACATCGTCGCCGCCAATCGAATCGTGCTGCTGCCGTTCGGTCTCTTTGCCGTCGCTATCTCGACGGCCGCCTTCCCGAAATTATCGCAGTTGATCGCCCTTGGCCAGCACCATGAGTATCGGCAGACTATCTCGAAATCCATCCGTGCGATCCTGTTTCTCTCCATCCCGTCGGCGGTAGGGATCTTCGTGCTGGCATATCCGATGACCTGCCTGCTCTGGGGCGGCGGGAAATACCTAATCGAAGACATCCGCGCCGCGTCCTTCACGCTGACTTTCTTCATCTGGGGTTTGCTGGCGCTAGGCGCGCTGCAGGTGATCAACCGCAGTTTTTACGCCATGAAAGATACCGTCACCCCGGTAATACTGCAGGTGCTGATGGTCGGCGGCAACGCGCTGCTCGGGTGGGCGCTGATCAGGTATTCCGAAATTAAATATGCCGGCATCGCATTCTCGACCAGCCTTACGACTACGGCATGCACGCTGATATTGTTCGAGATGCTGCGCCGCCGCGTCAAAGGATTGGAAGTGCGCTCCATCCTGAGCACCGCTCTCAAGGTAACGCTCGCGTCGGCGCTGATGGGCATCACCATCTTCGTCGTTGCGAGCCGGCGTCCCCTGGTATCACGGGTAATAGAGACGAATACCGTACGCAACACGGTCATCACGGAGGAAGTGCTGCCGACATACAGATTCCTCTGGCGGGCTCCCTATCTTGACGGACATAAAAAACTCGAGGAACTAAAGCACATCACCGTGAAGAAGGACACCAAACGAGTAGCGGCGCAGATCGGCATCAGCGGGATTGCCGGCCTGATCGTCCTGCTGGCGGCGTTGTGGCTGCTGAAGGTAGAGGAGCTGTCGCTGATTACCGACCGGATCACCCGGCGCTTCCGCCGCAAAGCGCCGGCAGAGGACAGAATGCAAACCGCCGAGCCGTTACCGGCCCGGCGGGAGGAAGCGATGCGGGATGACGATCCTGCTCAATAAGCGCGGATCACCTTGTTCGCCTTGAGGCACGAGGTGCAGACGTTCACGCGGGAAGGCGTGCCTTTCTCGTTGCGCACGCGAACCTTCTGAATATTCGGCTTCCATGTCCGCTTGGTTTTATGATGAGAATGGCTCACGCTGTACCCGGTTTGCGTGCCTTTATTGCAAATATCACACCGACTGGCCATCGGATTCGCTCCTCTCGCTAATACTGTCCGGCGGTATGCCCCGGACACAGGGAGAGATTATAGCAGTCATCCACGGCGAGTGCAAGGGGGCGCAATAAATACAGGAATAGTATTTATAACACACATCCGGCTGCGTGCAATCAGCCGGTCCCGGTCTTTTCTTATAACGCGCTTGAAGATTTTCCCACGAATGAAGCCTGGAGTGAATGAGTAGATGGGTGGAATAATGGCGATGCGACCTTTTAACCTGCCGCTGCTGACGCTTCTCTTGTGCGCCATGCCGGTCTTTGCTCTGCCGGCGCCGAGAGTCACGCCGCACAATGTGGCCGTCATTGGCCTGGCCGTGCCCGATCCGGCCTCGCTTAGCGAGCCGATACCGGAGCTGCTTGTTGCCGCCGTCCCGGCAGGCACGCCGCCGGCGCTGGAACTCCTGCCCGCGCCGCCCGATACATCGTGGCGCCGGCCCATCGAGGAACTGGCGCTGGCGGGATTGCTGCTGTTGCCGTTTGACGCGGAGACGATGCCGTCCATCGAGGACGCCACCGCCGGCGCGCGGGGCAGCTTCGCCGTCGATGCCGCCAACAGCCTGGGCACTCCGCAGGTGATCTTCCCCGCGCTGGGCGCGCTCTATCTGACCGGCGATGCTTACGATAAGGAGTCCGCGAAGCTGGCGGCGGTCGCCCTGGTCAACGCGGGCGCGCTGGCGCAGACCGGCAAATCGCTGGCGGGCCGCGCGCGCCCCACCACTCCGGGCGAACCGTTGGGCGAATTCCAGGGGCCGCGCCTGAGCAACGAATACGCCTCCTTTCCCTCCGGCCATGCTACCGTGGCCTTCGCCATCGCCAATGTCCTTGCCCACCGCTACCCGAAACAGAAATGGCTGTATTACAGCCTGGCCGGCGCCGTCGGCCTCGCCCGCGTGATCAGCGAGGCGCACTTCCCCTCCGACGTGCTGGTCGGCGCCGCCACCGGAATGTATGCCGGCGAAAGCACCCTGCGCTCGAACGGACGGATGCTGTCATTTACCTGGTAACCCCCCTGGAATCGCAGGCGTCCCGCGCCTGCCTGATGAATAGAGGCTTACTCATCGGGCAGGCGCGGGTCGCCCGCGATCCCAGGAGATAGCGTCCGCCGCCCGATCCACCGCTCCAGCGGTCGCTGTATCAGCCTGGTGGTGATCGCCTCGCGGTCGGACAGCGGATCGACCAGGATGGTGAACAGGCTCAGCCGGTTGGCGCCGAATATATCGGTGAACATCTGGTCGCCGATCATGGCAGTGGTCGCCGGTGAGGTGCCCATCGCCGCCATGGCGCGGCGGAAGCCGCCGGGGAGGGGTTTGATCGCGCGGGTGACCCAAGCGATGCCGAACCGCTCGGCAACAGGCCGCACGCGTCCGGCTGAAGCGGCGTTCGACACGATGCACGCCCGCAACCCCGCCGCCGGCAGCGATTGCAGCCAGGCCTCCGCCTCATCGGGCACCGCCAGACTCCGCCACGGCGTCAGCGTGTTATCCAGGTCGAGTATCACCCCCCGCACTCCACGCTTCACCAGCGCCGTCAGGTCCACCTCCCACAACCGTCTGGCTGCCAGTTTCGGCTGTAATCGCTCCAGCATGGCGCTATTATAATTGATTTTTCATAATGCGGCATCCAAGTCCCGAAGTGACCGACATCCCTTCGAGATTGAGAGGCGCCGAAAAATCAGCAAATCCTCGGCAGTAAATCTCCCGCCGGCACATCGAGGATGCGCAATGCGCCCAGCGGGGTGCGCAGATGCACGCGGCCGGCGGGAGCGGATTCCACCCGGCCAATGATGGCGGCATCTCGTCCATATTGATGATTCCGCAGGGCAGCCAGGGCGGCGCCCGCGTGTTCAGCGGGCAAGATGACCACCATCTTCCCTTCGTTCGCCACGTGCAGCGGATCGATGCCCAGCAATTCGCAGGCCACCCGCGCGTCGGGACTTACCGGGATACGCTCTTCGTCAACTTCGATGCAGATCCCCGACGAATCGGCCAGCTCGTTCAGCACCGCCGCCAGCCCGCCGCGGGTGGGGTCGCGCAGGCAGTGCACGTCCGGCACGACGTCGAGCAGCGCGGCGACCAGGCCGGCCAGCGGCGCACAATCACTGCGGATCTCCGCGGTGAAGTCCAGCCCCTCGCGATGAATCATCACCGCCATGCCGTGATCGGCCAGCGTGCCGCTGACAATCACCGCGTCCCCCGCCGCCGCCCGCTCCGGCGCCGGCAGGGGGCGACCTTCGGGCAGCACGCCGATGCCGGAGGTGGTGATGAACAGCCTGTCCGCGGAGCCCCGCGGCACCACCTTGGTATCGCCCGTCACGATGGGCACGCCCGCTTCCCGCGCGGCGCCGGCCATAGATTCAACTACCGCGCGCAGGATGCCCAATTCCAGCCCCTCCTCCAGGATGAAGGCGGCGGATAGCGCCACCGGCGCCGCGCCCATCGCCGCCAGGTCGTTTACCGTGCCGCACACTGCCAGCTTGCCGATATCGCCGCCGGGGAAGAAGAGAGGAGCAACCACGAAGGCATCGGTGGTGAAGGCCAGCCTGCCGCCCGCCTCCAGCACCGCCGCGTCGCCAAGCCGGGACAGCACCGCGTTTTCGAAATGCGCCAGGAACACCTCCCGCACCAGCTCCGCGCTCTTCCCCCCGCCCGCGCCGTGCGCAAGCAGGATGATGTCATCAGGCATGTTTTCCCTCATTCTTCAGCAACCCAGCTTAAACAAATTATACTTATAGCGGAATTCAAGGGAAAAAGATTTAAAAGATGTTAAAAGATTGAAATGATTAATAATTTTTTTTTGCAAAATAATAAAAATTGATTATCTTTTCAATCTTTTAACATCTTTTAAATCTTTTTCCCTTGAACTCCGTTATAAGTATAATCTGTATAATCTGCGTCATCTGTAGTTTCAACTCGTCGATACCGATACTCCGCCGCACACGCCCCCTCACTTGAAACCATGCACGGACCGACGGGATTGGCCGGCGTGCAGGCCGTCCCGAATAGCGGGCAGTCGCGCGGCGACTGGCGACCCTTCAGGATCAGGCCGCACTCGCAGCCCGTCTCCCGCGGCGCCTCCTCCAGCGGCGGCAGCCAGCTTGCGGCGTCATACGCTGCGAACTCCGGGCAGATGCGCAGGCCGCTGCCGGGGATGACGCCCAGGCCGCGCCACTCGGCATCCGCGGTCTCGAATACGGTGTGCATGCACGCCAGCGCAGCGGGATTGCCGTCCGGCAACACCGCGCGAGTATACGGCGTTTCCACCTCCGCGCGCCCGGCAGACGCCTGCTCGACCAGCAGCAAGATGGCCTGCAGAATGTCCAGCGGCTCGAAACCGGCGATGACGCACGGCAGGTGGAAATTTCGCGCCACCGGTTCGTAGGCCCGGCTGCCGATGATCACGCTCACGTGGCCGGGGCACAGGAAGCCGTCCAGCCCGATCTCCGGATCGCTCGCCAGCGCGACCAGCGCCGGCGGCACGACCTTGTGTGCGCAGTAAACGTTGAAGTTCGTCAACTCGCTCTTTTGCGCTTCCTGGATCGCCAGCGCCACTCCCGGCGCCGTGGTCTCGAACCCTACACCGCAGAATACGACCCGGCGATCCGGATTTTCACGAGCGATATTCACCGCGTCCAGCGGCGAGTAGATCACCCGCACATCGGTACCGCGCGCCCGCTCCTGCTCAAGTGTCGAATGCGACCCCGGCACGCGCAGCATGTCGCCGAAGGTGGTCAGGATCACCTTGGGCAATCTCCCCAGCGCGATGAAGCGGTCGATGTCCGCCTGCGGGGTGACGCACACCGGGCAGCCGGGACCGGAGATCAGCCGCACCGAAGCCGGCAGCAGCGCCTTCAACCCGCACCGCGCGATGGCCATGGTGTGCGTGCCGCACACCTCCATGAAGGTGACCGGCTTCCCCGCCGCCCGCGCAATCCGCGCCGCCAGCTCCCGCGCAATCGTCCCAACTCGGAATTCGTCGATATATTTCATAGCACCGTTGGGAACTGTCCCGGCCATTCGGAACCAGCGCCCGTTTACGTCTTTCACGCTCGGAAACAGAATCTTAGGGACTGTCCCCGTGTTATGGAAACGCTACCAATTCACGACGGGGACAGTCCCTACTTCTCTCCACCGCTTGCCTGTCGCCGCCAACATCGCTTTCTTATGGTGGGCCGGGACAGTTCCCTACGCTTCTCCATACAATTCCCGCAGCAGCCGCAGCGTCTCCTCCGCCTCCTCCTCGTTCACGCGGTCGATGGCGATGCCGGCGTGGACGAGCACGTATTCACCGAGCTCGATATCCGGGATAAAATCCACGCGCACCTGCCGGCGCACGCCCTCCTGCTCGGCCATTGCTTCAGTTCCGTTCAACTCCACTATTTTCATCGGCACCGCTAAACACATGACCTTTGCAACCTCCACGCGGCCACCGCCGCCTGCCCCAACGACAGCCCGCCGTCGTTGGGCGGCACGGCATGGTGGTAGATAACCTCGAATCCCGCTGCCGACAGCCGCTCCAATAGCATACCGAGAAGCAGCACATTTTGGAACACCCCGCCACTGAGCGCGACTGTATTCAGCTCGGCGCCGCCTCGAAGAATCTCGCACACCGCGCAGGTCATGGCGGCGATGGTGGCATGAAAATTCGCTGCCCGGGTTGCGGTGTCGGCGCGATCTTTTTGTAAGGCGGCGATCAGCGGGCGGACGTCGATATTGAACAGACCGTCAGCGTCACGCTTCAGGCCATATGGATAAACGCGCGCGGCGGTCGGCGCGGCGGCGTTTTCCAGTTCCATCGCCGCCTGCCCTTCGTAAGTCACCTTGCCGCAGACACCGAGCAGCGCGGAGACGGCGTCGAACAGCCTCCCCATACTGGAGGTGAGCGGCGAGTTCAGCCCGCGGGTGATTTGTGCATGCGCGGCGGCAGCTTCGGCGTCCGTCAAGCCCGGAATCGGCGTGTCCGGCAACAGGCCCAACGCGATGCGCCCGGGCCGCTTGATCGCCGCTTCCCCGCCCGGCAACGAGAAGGGCGCCAACCGACCGGCACGCTGATAGTCCGCGTAATCGGCGATGAGAAACTCCCCGCCCCAGATGGCGCCGTCCGGACCGTAGCCGGTGCCGTCGAAGGCCACGCCGATGACCGGACCCTCCCGGTGGTGTTCGGCCATGCAGGCGGCGATGTGCGCGTGGTGGTGCTGCACGGCGACGCGCGGCAAGTCGAGCGACAGCGCGTAGCGCGTGGAGTGGTAATCGGGGTGCAAGTCGTGCGCTACGGCAACAGGCCGCGCGTCGAAAAAGTCGCAAAAATGCTCTACCATCCGGCGGTAATGCTCCAGCGCCGCGGCGTGCTCCAGGTCGCCCAGGTGCTGGCTCAGCAGCGCGGTATTACCCTTCGTCAGGCAAAATGCACTCTTCAGATCCCCTCCGCAGGCGAAGATGGACGGCCCGTCCCACGGCAACGAAATCGGCTCCGGCACGTAGCCGCGCGCTCGCCGCAGGATTACCATGCCACCCGGCGCCGCGCGGGTAATGGAATCGTCGCAGCCGATATGGATGGGCCGGTCATGCATCAAAAAATGGTCGGCAATACACCCCAGCCGCGCCCGCGCTTCGTTGTCGCGAAAGGCCAGCGGCTCATCGCTCAGGTTGCCGCTGGTCATCACCAGCGCGCCGCCGGTCGCCGCCAGCAGCAGCTCGTGCAGCGGCGTATAGGGCAGCATCACCCCCAGCGTGCCGACCCCCGGCGCCACCCCCGGCGCGATGCCGTTATCCGGTCTGGCGGGCAGCAGCACGATGGGGTGCGCCGGAGAGAGCAGCAGTCGCTCCGAGACGAGATCAACCTTACAGATTTGCCGGACTTCCTCCAAATCGCGGCACATCACGGCGAAGGGCTTGCCGGACCGCCCTTTTCGTGCCCGAAGGATTGCCACCGCCTCCCCGTTCCGCGCGTCGCACGCCAGGTGGTAGCCACCCAGCCCTTTGATCGCGACTATCATCCCCACGCGCAACAGTTCCGCCGCTTTGACGATTACTTCGCCGCCGCTTTCGCCATCAAGCGCCACCCGCGGGCCGCAAACCGGGCAGGCGTTGGGCTGGGCATGGAAGCGCCGGTCCGCCGGGTTTTCGTATTCCGCCCGGCAGTCCGGACACATGGCAAATCCGCGCATGGTCGTGCGCGGGCGGTCGTACGGCACGCCTTCGATGATGGTGAAACGCGGACCGCAATTCGTGCAATTGGTGAAGGGATAGCGGTAGCGGCGGTTCCGCGAATCAAGAATATCGGCCAGGCAGTCGCCGCAGGTCGCGATATCCGGCGGGATGGCCGCGCGCATAGATTCGCTTTCCTCACTGTGCCGGATGGCGAAGGTGGTTTCCCCCAGCGGCGCCACCGGCTCCTGCCGGATGTCATCCACCCGCGCTACCGGCGGCGCCTCGCGCCGTATCCCTTCAATGAACCTGGTCAGCTCTTCCTCCGTTCCCTCCGCCTCGATCAGCACCCCGCCGCCGGTATTGCACACCCACCCGGCCAGCCTCCCCCGCACCGCCAGCCGGTAGATGAAAGGCCGAAACCCCACCCCCTGCACGGTGCCGGCAACGCGAATGCGCCGGCGGCAGTTACTGACCATTTCCATTTTCTTCGCCATAGGACGCATCATTTTTTCACAGCACGATTAAAAGTGCAAGCGATATTGATTGTTACCGATTTCATTAATAAACATTCAATTGTATGAATTTTCCGATGAAAGCGTAAAGGAGATAGTTGCTTCCCGGCGTATTAACATCGAGCCAGGAGTGAAGTCGGAGCATATTATTGCTGACCACCCGGCGCAGACTGCCTGACCCTCGCTTCGGTTGATGGGGAATCCATGGGACAACAGCGGTTGATATTGCGGAAACGTTTTGCTTTATGGTCGCTGCTCATAGCCGCCATACTGGCGGCGGGGATCGGCATCGCCTGGCAGGTAAATGGGCGAGCGGGCGCCGGCAAGCCGGCCTCCATCATCATTGCCTATTCACCGTTCGAATCCACCGCGCTGGTGTGGATAGCCGAAGACCGGCAGTTTTTCCGGCGGAACGGCCTGGACATCACGCCGCGGAAATATGACTCCGGCGCCGGCGCGCTGGACGGCGTAATAAACGGCGAAGCCGAGCTGGTGGTGGGAACAACCGAGTTCCCACTGGTCGGAAAGGCCTTTCAGCAGGCAAAAATACACGCAATCGCAGGTATCTCGAAAAGCGATTTCATTTATCTTATTGCGCGGAAGGACCGGGGTATCGAGCAAGTTGCCGATCTGAAAGGAAAAAGGGTCGGAACGACGTTGGGAACGATCGCGGAATTTTATCTCGGCAGGTTCCTCACGCTGAACGGTATGAGCTTGCGAGATATAACCGTCGTTGACTTAAAAAAACCGGAAGAATGGATCAACGCGGTGGCGGACGGAGACGTCGATGCCATATCGACCGCCCAACCTTACGCGGATGCCGCGAAAAAGCGGCTGGGCGATAACGCCGTGGTCTGGCCGGCGCAGAGCAGCCAGCGGTTGTATGCGCTGGTAATTGCCGCCAATGAATGGATTACCAGCCATCCGGAGCTGGCCGTCCGCTTGCTGAAGTCACTGGCTCAGGCCGAGGACTATACCGAGCGCCATCCCGCGGAGGCAAAGGCCATCGTCGGGAAGCGGCTGAACCTGGATGCCGAGTATATGGAGACGGTCTGGTCGCAAAACCAGTTCACTCTTTCGCTCGACCAGTCGCTCATCCTGGCGATGGAAGATGAAGCGCGGTGGATGATGAAGAACAATCTTACCACGGCGAAACAGATGCCGATCTTTCTGGACTTCATTTACGAAGACGGGCTAAAAGCAGTGAAGCCGGCAGCGGTGAATATTATCCGCTAGAAGGACTTGTAGCCGCATCCCTTTACGGGTGCGCGATAATCCAGGCTGGGACCGAAGGTGAAGGGACAGTCGATGATGCAATCGGCGAACACGGTCATATGAATAGAATCGCGATCAGGATAACGGTTTTCATCGCTTTCGTGCTGGTGGGATTCGGCGCCTGGTATTACCGAAAAACCCATCCAGACATAACGCCCGCGTCGATTTCCATCGGCATGGAATCCACCGCGGTCAATTCGCTCGTCTACATTACCGAAAACAGGAAATTCTTCGCTGCCAATGGACTTAACGTCATCATTAAAGACAATTATCCGTCGGGGGCGGCCGCGGCCGAAGGCATGTTGAAAGGCGAAGTAGACATCGCTACCGCGGCAGAGCTGAGCGTTGTCAGGCATGCGCTGGCGAATCAACCGATCCGCGCCTTCGGCAGCATAGACATACTGATGCATATGAAGCTGATATGCCGGAAAGACCGGGGAATAATGCAGGTCGCCGATCTCGCGGGAAAGAAGATCGGGTTGCCGGTGAGATCGGCGGCGGATTTTGAGATGGACCGTTTTCTCGAACTGAACGGCATGAAGAAAAAGCAGGTAAGCATCGCCGATATTCAGGCCCCGCGCGCGCTCGATGCCGTGGTGAATGGAGAAGTGGACGCCGTCGTTGCCTGGCAACCCAACGTCATGAAGCTCGAGGACCTGCTGGGCAAGAACGCGAGTGTCTGGCCGGTGCAAAACGGGCAGCCGATCTACTGCGTGCTCGTGACGACGGACGGCTGGGCAAGCGAGCATCCGCAACTGATGAAGCGTTTCCTGCTTGCCTTGCGCCAGGCCGAGGACTATACCTTCCGGCATGATGGCGAGGCGAAGGCCATCGTTCAACAACGTTTTCATTATGATGACAGGTATATCGCCACCATCTGGTCGGAACATCGATTTATACTTTCCCTCGACCAGGCGCTAATCCTGGCCATGGAAGATCAGGCGCGATGGATGATCGACAACGGTCTTACCTCCGAAAAGCAGGTGCCCGATTTCCTGCATTATGTTTCCATGGATGGCCTTGAATCGGTAAAACCCGAAGCGGTGGATATCATTCATTGAGGGAACCGGCATGAGAATCAGCGCGCAATTCAAGATAACCATGCTCCTGTTCGGTATTCTGCTGATTATCATCGCAATTTCGGCGATCATTACCAATCGGCGGGTAGATGAAGCAGGCAATCAAGAAGAGATCGCCGGGAGAATAGCGCGGGGGGCCGGCGAGCTGAGCTACCTCGCCCATGATTACCTGATCTACGGCGAAGATCAGCAGCTCAAGCGATGGCAATCCAGGTTTTCCTCATTTTCCGCGGATATCGCCGGCCTGCGGGTCGATCGACCGGAACAACAGGCGCTCGTCCGCAATATTCAGGTCAGCAAACGGCAGTTAAAGGAAGTCTTCGATAGTATCTCATCCATCATCGAGCGCCCGTTGCCGAATGGGATGGCGGCGCTCGACCCGGTATTAATGCAAGTGTCATGGAGCAGGTTGGCGGTGCAAAGCCAGGCGCTGGCATCCGATGCCTCGCGCCTGTCGGTGCAGTTACACGATCAGGCGGAGCGGTTGAAGCTGACCCATATACTGATCATTTACGCGATGATCGGCCTCTTCGGCGCCTATTTCCTGGTCAATGCTCTGCTGATTCAGCGCCGCCTGCTGGCCTCCCTCGCCACGCTGCGGGACGGCGCGGCGGTAATCGGCTCGGGCAATCTCGATTTAGTGATCGAAAAGCAACGGAATGACGAGATAGGCGAGTTGGCGCACTCCTTCAACACGATGACGGAACAATTGAAAGTCACCACCGTCTCGCGCGATGCGTTGAGCGTCGAGGTGGAGGAGCGCAAACGGGCGGAAGAAGCGCTGTTCCAGCAGCGCGAGTGGCTGAGTGTTACGCTCACCAGCATCGGCGACGCGGTAATCGCCTGCGATACCGGCGGGCGGCTCACCTTCCTCAATCCCGTCGCCGCGGAGCTGACCGGGTGGACCGCCAGGGAAGCGCTCGGGTTGCCTATCCGGGACATCTTTCACATCGTCAACGAGCTTACCGGCGAACCGGCGGAAGATATTATCGGAAAGGTGCTAAGCGAAGGGAAGGTGGTCGCGCTGGCCAACCACACGGCGCTCATCAGTCGGGATGGCTGCGTAATTCCCATCGAAGACAGCGCGGCGCCGATCGCCGACAGCGCCGGCGATATCACCGGCGTGGTGATCGTTTTCCATGATGTCACCGAGAAACGGCAGGCCGAAGCGGTGCTGCGCGAGAGTGAAGAACGTTTGCGTTCGCTGGCCGAAAATGTCCCCTGCGTGCTGATGCGGTTCGACCGGCAGCTCCGCATCGCGTACCTGAGCTCGCAGTCCGATCGGTATATTCCTAATTCAGTCGAGCAAATGCTAGGCCGGACCAATCGTGAAATAGGGATGCCGGAGCACCTCTGCGACCTCTGGGATGCAGCTACCGAGCGAGTATTCCAAACCGGTACTCCGGAGGAGATTGAATTCAATCTTGCCGGTCCGGCCGGAATGCGGACATTCGCATTGAAGTTCGCACCGGAATTCGGCCCGGATCAGGAAGTTCAATACGTGCTCGGTGTCTCGACGGACATCACCGAGCGAAAGCAGGCTGAGTTGGCGCGCGAGCAACTGCTCGAGCAGCAGAAAACCTTCATTCACATGGTGTCCCACGATCTGCGCGCGCCGCTCACCATCATGCTGGGGAATGCCGACCTGCTTCACGAATTGATGGAAACCGCGGGCGATCTGCAGGTAGCGTCCTGCACCGAAGCGATAATACGCAGCGTGAAGCGCATGGACGTGATGATCGACGACCTGGTAGACGCCGCGCGGCTGGAGGGCGGGCAGATGCGCCTGCATCCGCAACCGCTGTCGTTGCCGTCCTTCCTGCCGGAGTTCCTGGCGCGGAATGCGTCCATACTGGCGAGCGAGCGTATTGTCGCTGATGTGCCGCCGTCTCTCTCCCCGATTATGGCCGACGAGTCGCACCTGGAGCGAATCCTTACCAACCTGCTTTCCAACGCGCAGAAATACTCCGCGCCGGGCACCTCCGTCCAACTCCACGCGCGGCAGGAAAATACGGCCATTACCCTGGCCATCGCCGATCAAGGCCAGGGCATCCACCCCGACGATTTGCCCCACCTGTTCGACCGCTTCTACCGCGCCAAAAGCACCGAGCGGAAGGCGGAAGGCATCGGGCTGGGCCTTTACATCTGCCGCCTGCTGGTGGAAGCCCATGGCGGACGCGTGTGGGTGGAGAGCGAACCAGGCAGGGGGAGCACGTTCAGCTTCACGCTGCCGATCGCAAGGTAATCTAAACGCCGAATGAGCAAGGAAGCGATGTTGCTTGTTAATAACAATGTCCTGTAAAACACTCTTTTCCTCTCTACAATGAGACAGCCGGTCGAGTTGAGGTGAGAGTTAACCGATAGGTGTCAATCATGAATAACGAGGTATGCTCCGCACCGGATTTCCGGTTGCTGTTCGAGCAAGCGCCGGGCCTGTATATGGCGCTCGACCCGAACCTGCGCATCGTCGCCGCCAGCGACGCCTATCTGCGCGCCACGCTGACCCGGCGCGAGGATATCATCGGCAGATATGTTTTCGAGGTCTTTCCGGACAATCCCGACGACCCGAATGCCGATGCCATGCGCAACTCGCTGGCCTCCTTCCAGCGCGTGCTGCGGACGGGCGAAACGGATGCCATGGTGGCGCAGCGCCATGACATCCGCGGGGAAGACGGCGTATTCGAGACGCGTTACTGGAGCCCGATCAACTCTGCTATCATGAACCCGGACGGGTCGGTGGCCTACATTCTTCATCGGGTGGAGAACGTCACCGACTATATCTTGCGGCAGCGGCAGGGCGATGAACCGGTGAAAGCCACCGGCGAGCTGCGCGAGCGCATAGCGCAGATGGAGGCGGATCTCTACGCCCGCTCGCACGAGGCGGCGGAAGCCAACCTGCATCTCAAGCAAGCCAACGAGGAGCTGGCGCGACTGAATCGGCAAGCGGAAACGGAACATATTGATGAACTCCGCAAACAGAGCGAATGGCTGCGCGTGACGCTGGCCAGCATCGGCGACGCCGTTATCACCACCGATACCGCGGGATGCATAACCTTCCTCAACCCGGTCGCGGAAGCGCTCACCGGCTGGAACACCGCGAACGCCGCCGGCCAGCCGGCGCGGCAAGTCTTCAACATTATTAACGAAGTGACGCGCGAGCCGGGGGAGGATATCGTCGCGCGGGTGCTTCGCGAAGGCCACGTCATCGGCCTGGCCAACCACACGGCGCTGATTTGCCGGGACGGACGGGAGATCGCCATCGAGGACAGCGCGGCGCCGATTACGGATGCCGACGGCCAGGTCATCGGCGTGGTGCTGGTTTTTCACGATGTCACCGAGCGCCGGCGGGCGCAGCAGGCACTGCGGCAATTGGCGCAGTTCCCCGAGGAGAACCCCAACCCGGTGACGCGCCAGACGCTCGACGGCTACCTGTTGTATGCCAACGCTCCCGGGCACGATATGCTGGCGAAGCTGGACGGCGGTCCGGCGTCGCCGGCGATCCGCGCGCTGGTGAACGACGCGGCGACCGCCGTGGGACCCGTTCAATCGGAAGTGACGGATGCGTCCGGACTAGTGTTCTGGCTCGCAGCGGTTCGTCCCGCCGGCGAAGACTACGTAAACCTGTACGGGCGCGACATCACCGAGCGCAAGCATGCCGAGGAAGCATTGCGGGAGAGCGAAGAAAGGTTCCGCACGCTATTCAGCACCATGAACGAAGGCTTTGCGCTCTGTGAGATTATCTGCGACAGCGCCGGTAAACCGTATGACTGGCGTTACCTGGAAGTCAATCCGGCATGGGAAGATAATACCGGGATAGCGGTAAACAAGGTGGTGGGGAAAAGAGTCGTCGAGATATTGCCCAATATCGAGTCTTACTGGATCGAGGCATATGGACGCGTCGCGCTGACGGGTCAAGCGATGAAATTGGAAAACTACGTCAGGGACATTGGGAGATACTTCCAGGTGTCGGCATACAGCCCCGCGCGGGGTCGATTCGCCGCCATTTTCACGGACATCACCGACCGCAAACATGCCGAACAGGAGCGCGAGCGGCTGCTTCGCTCCGTTCAGGAAGAACGAGATCGCATTTCAGCGCTGGTCAACAGCATTCAGGATGAAGTCTGGTTTGCGGACACGAATGGACAATTTACTTTAGCCAATCCGTCGGCGCTGCGGGAGTTCGCATTGAAAGCGGGCGTTGAGGTAGATGTCGCGCAGTTCGCCGCAAGCCTTGAAGTGCTGCGTCCGGACGGCGCCCCCCGTCCGGTCGAGGAGTCGCCGCCCTTGCGCGCCCTGAAAGGCGAAATCATTCGTGAAGAGGAAGAGATCATTCGCACACCAGTCAACGGGGAACTGCGCTACCGCCAGGTGAGCGCCGCTCCGGTCAAAGACACCGAGGGGCATATCATCGGGTCGGTGTCCGTGGCACATGATATCACCCCCCTCCACGAGCTGCGCGAGCGCGAGCGCCGCTACCTCTACACGCTGGCGCACAACCTGCGCGTCCCGGCAACCATCATTAAGGGGAATCTCGAGCTGCTGCTGGAGGAACTGCAGCCCGCCGATCAGGCAAAACCTTACCGATACCTGCTGGATGCGCTGCGAATCGGACTTCATCGCATGAATACGATGATCGATGATTTCTATCTGGTCACGGACCTGGAAGAGGGAACATTCGCGCTGACCCCCGGAGCGGTCGCGCCGGCGCCTTTCCTGCGCGAGCTGCTGGAACGCGCTGGGGATGGGTTGGAGCGGGCGCGAATCTTCCTCGATCTCCCCGCCGATTTGCCGCCGGTACTGGCCGATGCGGAATACCTGCGCACCATCTTGCTGCGGCTGCTGGAGAACGCGCAGAAGTTTTCGGAGCTGGAGACGCCTATTCGCGTGACCGCCCGCCGGCGGGATGACGAAGTCGTCATCTCGGTGATCGACCAGGGGATAGGCATTGCCGCCGAGGACTTGCCGAACCTTTTCGACCGCTTCTACCGCGTCGCGCGCATCCGCCGCGCCGAAGGCACCGGCCTGGGACTGCACATCGCCAAACGCCTGGTTGAGGCGCACGGCGGGCGGATATGGGTGGAGAGCGAAGAGGGGAAGGGGAGCGTGTTCTCATTTACGCTGCCGATTTCCGGGCAGGTTTGAGTTTTGAGTTTTGAGTTATTGGGCCTTTCGAGGACTTATTCTCCGTCGGTAATAGGCCAGAGGTGGAAAGTCGATATTAGTTTAATACCTGAGGGGTTGAAAATCCCTCAGAAAAATCAGTTGTTGAGTCATTTTTGCGCCAAATCAGGCAAGGTGAGTTCAGTGGTTGAGCAGGTGGTCCTTGAGCCTGTCGAAAGGCAGGAAAGCTGATCGATTCTTGCCGCAGCTATTGTACCGTATCGAAACCACCGCATGGTAAGCCTGTTTGCCGGGTGGTGGACAAAGCTCTCGTTAGCTTTTTGTTCGATAGTGCAGGAGCTCCGTTTTTAATTTCGGCTGTGCCGGATCAGTCAGCCATCGCCAGGGGAACGGTGGATTACTTGGTCCAATTGCAGGAACAATGGCACTTGCTGCTGTAGAAATATGGGAGAAAGGTGCTTGGCTGTAAAGATTAAAGGAGACGTGTGTCTCTGACATCAGCGTTACCTGCACGCAGACGTTTTGCCCC
>Ga0172369_10001881_pt1 | contig 29647 bp, 27 predicted proteins | sample LakKiv25m_FD_114539 | JGI IMG/M metagenome (GOLD analysis project Ga0172369, IMG submission 114539) | Freshwater microbial communities from Kabuno Bay, South-Kivu, Congo - kab_022012_11.25m | ecosystem: Environmental > Aquatic > Freshwater > Lake | place: Democratic Republic of the Congo...
CCCTTGCGCGCGAAGAACTGCTATTTTGTCTCTCTCTTCGCTGGAGAGTTGTTTGTATGTATTTTTCATAACGCTTAGGATAACACATTAGCCTAAGCGTTGCACTTCCTTATTGAACTGGGGCCGTCAAAATTTGCTAATATTCAAATTTTTCCCGGCCAAGTGTTTGTTACGAAAAAGCGTTTAGAAGATTAATATGTTTGTTAGGGTGTTCAAAAAAGCTATATATGCGTATTCTACTTTAATCTTTAAGCTAATTCTTTCCAAGATTAGGGCTTCAGAAATAGGGTATCGATTTGTAGGGGGTGCTTTCTGGTCACTTGCCGGGGCAGTGATTTCACGCGGGTTAATATTTAGCGCTTCGGTTTTTATTGCCAGGATTTTGGGTAAAACAAGTTTTGGCGAGTTAGGGATGGTTCAGTCTACGGCGGAGATATTCGGTATTTTTATCGGGCTTGGGTTAGGGCTAACTGTCAATAAATATATTGCCCAGTTTCGTTATACTGATCCAAGCCGTGCCGGTCGTATTATGGGCATTTCTAATCTAGCCGCTATAGTTATTGGTGGCTTGGTAGCATTGATATTTTTTAGCTTCGCTCCCTGGTTTGCAAAGTATATTATTAATGCGCCGGATTTAGCGAATATGTTGCGGATTGCCGCTACCATACTTTTTATTAGTATCCTTAATAGTGTCCAGACCGGAACGCTATCAGGTTTTGAGGCCTTCAAGACCATCGCTCGTATTAATTTTTTTGTAGGCTTGATCTCGTTTCCTATAATTCTTATTGGGGCGTATTTTTGGGGTCTTGCCGGTGTTGTCTGGGCTCTGGCAATAAATCTCTGCCTTAACTGGTTCTTTAGCCAGCTGGCTGTACGCAAAGAAGCAGCTCGGTACAAAGTTTCCCTTACTTTCAGAGGATGTAGCCGAGAATTATCTCTTTTATGGTCATTCAGTTTACCAGCAGTTTTGGCTGGTTTGTTGGTTGGTTTTGCTACCTGGACCTCTAATGCGATGCTTGTAAACCAGCCAAACGGCTATGAGGAAATGGGAATACTTACTGCCGCATTAATTTTTCAGAGCGCACTATTGTTCACCAGCAATATGCTAAATGCCCCCTTACTATCGATAGTTTCTAATGTAGGGCTAAAAATATCCGAGAAGCTTGGTTCTGTGAATATTCTCTCGAGTTGGATTCTGGGAGTTGTTATAGCCATACCGTTACTTTGTTTTCCGGAATTAGCGGAGATTATGTTCAGTAAGGGGTATCACAGCTATAGTTTTAAAGTAACATTCTCTCTCGTTGTATTTTGCACTGCAATTATTATGTTTAAGGCCGGCCTGGCTAGGATACTTACAGCTAAGAGTCTTCTTTGGTGGGGAGTCTTAAGCAATGCTTTCTGGGCAGTTACTTTTATCATAGCAAGTGTTTTTCTCGTGCATTTGGGGGCTTCCGGCTTAGCCGCTTCTTTAGCCATCGCTTATATATTAAATACAGCAGTGTTTATGCCCTTATATTACCTCCGTAATCTTGTGCCGAGAAAAATACTTATTTCTTTTGAAGCAACGGCCATATGGTCTATCCTTATTATTTTAGTATTTTTGAATATCATTAATGCGTCGCTATCTTTTCGCACAGTTGCATTCGTACCGCTTTTTGCCTTTGCGGTTATCGCTTTCAGCAGGCTTACGAAAGGATATGTGCCCGCGTTAGTTAATAATGCCGAACACACCGGTTCCTGCTAAGAATAAAAGAGGGTTATTCAAGCCTATTAGATCTGCATAGATTATTACAGTTAAAATCATGGATAATGTAGTTCGAGAAGTAGTAGAGAAAGGGATCTGTTCTGGCTGCGGGGTTTGTGCCGGTGTTTGTCCTGTGAGCGCTCTTTCGATGAAAATTCAGATAAACGGTGATCTTACACCGTCTCTTGAAGTAAATCGCTGTATGAATAATTGCAAGATTTGCCTTCATATTTGCCCCTTTACAACCGGCGTACATAACCCGCGCCGGATTAATAGCGAAATATATAGTTATCAAGCCGACGCTAAGTTTGCAGAAGATATCGGATGGTATACGCATTCAGTCGTAGGGTTTAGGAAAGATGAAGAATTGCGCAGGGCCAGCGCTTCCGGAGGGTTAGCAACGTGGTGCCTGGAAACAGTTTTAAGGGAAGGCTTAGTTGATCGTGTAGCTATTGTCCGACTAGCCGAAGACCGAACAAAAGGATTTTTTGAATTTTTTTCTGTTTCAACGATAGATGAAATACGGCAATCTTCCGGGAGCTTTTATCATCCTGTTGAAATCTCTGGAATTATTAAGGCGATCAAATCCGGAAAAGAATACCGTTGGGCTATTATTGGCGTTCCTTGCTTATGCGCAGCTCTTCGAAGAAGCGCTTTAGGAGAGCAGGTTTCTTTCGTTTTCGGATTAGCCTGCGGCATGTATCAGAATACCTTTTATACGGAAATGTTGCTTTCTGAAAGCGGCATTGATAGAGAGCAGATAGTTAGCATTGAATATCGCCGGAAAAACGGCAACCCATTGGCCTATAATTACAGTTTTCGCGCCTCCGATAATAAGGGATATGGCAAGGATATTTTTTATCGAGGATTACCATATTTCCTGGGTAAAAATGCTTATTTTCGCCAGAACGCCTGTAATTTTTGTATGGATGTTTTTGCTGAAACGGCTGATGCGTGTTTTATGGATGCCTGGTTGCCTGATTTTTCCGCTAATCCTAAAGGGACATCGCTGGTTGTAATAAGAAACAAAGAGGTCGCTAAGTTATTTCAAGAAGGAGTAGCTAAGGATGAGATAAGAGTTGATAATATTAGCGCAGAAGAGGTAATCGCAAGTCAAAGGGAGCATGTCAGAGGCAAACGAGAGTTGATTTATATGCGCCTTAGAGTAAACAATCCAGCTGGTAAAATACAAAACCGGTTATTGGCTATAGAGAAAATTGTTTGGTTGTTGAAACGCAGAGCCCAAAATAGGAGTAAGGTGGCATGGGCTAAGTATGGAAGGAAGTATGGCGTATTTGGATTTTGGCTTGCAATGGCAGATATGCTACTTATTCAAGGTATTGTAAACGTTATAGATAGCTTACCTCGTTTGTTAAGCAAATTGATTAACAGATGGAGAGTTTTCCCGCAGAGTAGGGAGCGTAAATGAAATCCCCAAGGATTCTTTTGATTGGCATAACCGGCGCCTATAACTATGGTTGCGAAGCTATTGTGCGCGGGACTGAGGCGATAATCAGACAGGAATACCCTGATGCCGAAATTATTTATGCCTCGCGCCAGCCTGAAGATGACCGAATAAGGCTAAAAGGTTCCAAAGTGCAAATTGTTGGAAAAGGGGTTCTAAGGCGTTATTCGGTAAAAAATATTTGTCGGAAATTATTATCTCTTGTCGGTATTAGGTGGTATCCTATAATGTATTCTTTGAAGTTATTAAAGAATATCGATGCTGTTTTATTAATCGGTGGCGACCTCTATACTCTTAGTTCCGCGGGGAGATTTTCCCTTTCATTCTCAAAGTTTGGCGAAGCTGCTCAAGATAGAGGCGTGCCTTATATCTTATGGGCCGCTTCAGTAGGGCCTTTTACAGATAATTTAGGAGCCAAAAAGGCATTTACAAAACATCTTAAGAATATAAGTTTAATTACAGCCCGTGAATCTGCGACGGTTGACTATTTACGTGTTTTGGGAGTTTCTGACAATGTTGTTCCCTGCGCTGATCCGGCCTATGTGGTTGCGCCTGAGGTTAAAGCCTGCCATACACCGCAACGTAATGGCCTGACTATCGGTATTAATCTTAGCCCGCTATCAGTCAGGCAAGCCGGTTATTCCCTAGAGGATTCCATTTATACACAGGCAGATACCATTCAGCACCTTATCGAGGTTCTTAACGCTTATATTGTGTTGATTCCGCATGTAATATGCGATTTTAGCGAAGGGGATGATGATCTGCGGTATTTACAGAAAGTAAAAGAAGTAATCAAGCCTGAATACCAAAATAAAATTACGTTATTGGATTCCGACTCCGGTTTTATTGGTATAAAGAATGAATTGATCAACTGCGATCTGGTGATAGCGGCGAGAATGCATTGCGCGATTAATGCACTCGCTGCGCATGTTCCGACTATTTTAGTTTCATATAGTCGTAAGGCCGTAGGCATGGGCCAATACGTATATAATAATAGCGAGTGGGTTGTTTCGCTGTATGAGTTTTTGCCTGATAATATTCTGAAGAAGGTGAGCAATTTGACTGGTAAAATAAAAGAAACGCGCAGCTATCTAGCGCAACGTATCCCAGAGGTTCAAAACGATGCCTTCCGTCCTGCTAAAGCTTTGAGGAGGATATTAGAAGATAGAAAGATGTAGAGTAAGAGATCAACTTTACGGTTTATTGTTTAAGGTAAGGGCCTTTCATGGATGCGGAAATGATAGGTTTAATTAAAAAAACACAAGAATCAATACTGTCGTGGACAGTTGATTCGGGAGTCTATATAGGAGACATTAATCATCCTGCTTATGGCGGTGTACATGCCGGCTATGACACGAAGCTTAAAAAATGGCTTTTTATCTATAACGAGATTATCGGTTACACCATAAGTATGCTTTGTATGCTTTACCGAATGACTGGACAACCACAATATCTAGATAGAGCAAAGGCCAGTGCTTTATTCTTGTTACGTCATCAAATCTCTAAAGATAGCGGTTACGTTGCGGGTTCATTCTGTGAAGGGTTGAATTTTCCTGATTTGGGACCGATGCCTCGCTGTTATAGCTTTGACACAGCTATGTGTATTCAGGGGCTACTTGATCTATACCAGATAACAGGGGAAAAGGCATTACTAGAAGCAGCAGAAGCTGCCGGCAAGTGGTTATTATCCATGCAAGACCTATCTGGGTTCTTCTTATCTTTTTGTGATGTAGAGACCAGTAGGCGTGGAGATTCTGGCCCTTTTTTCTATCAAGACAAGGGATGTCTGCATGCTAAGCACGCCATTGCTCTACTTAAGTTGCATGCGGCAAACGGTAACCCAAAATATCAAATCGCAGCCGAGAAGGTTTGTGACTGGGTACTTTCACTTCAGGATAGTGACGGGGCGTTTTGGGCAAATACGACCCATTCTTATGTGTACGTGCATGCTCATTGCTACGCAACTGAAGGATTGTTTTTCGCTTCTGAAAAATTAAAAATTCCTGCCTACAGCAATGCAGTTACTCATGCCTGTGATTGGCTTGATGCAAAAATTGATACCAGGGATGGAATTTTAGGCACTCATAAGGCCAGAAATGGTTTCCGGCCGATTGAAGCCAAGACATCTAAGCACTTGTTTAAACTCTTACGCAGAGTTTTTCCCAGGCAAGAAATTGCAACTGACGCAACGATTCAATCTGCTCGGCTATTTCTTTACCGTTATTTGTTTAATAACTATGCGCAGGGCTTAGATAAGGCAAAAAGTATAATTCAAGCCTTTATCCCCAAGGTTTTATACCAAGGCAAAGATTCATCCGCAAAGGGCGGATTGTATTCCCGCTTGGATATTTCGCTTGGTTTGGCTAGGCCATCACCGATTATCGCGACCTGGGGAGTTTTATTCTTTCTAAGCACATACCTTATTTTAGATGCTGTAATAAAGGGCAAAAGATCAATAGTTTCTATTGACCATCTCTTTTAATTCTAAGAAATTTATGGATTTAACTCGTCCCAATATTCTTTATGTTTCTCTGTGGCCGTGGGAAGCCCTTTGGCAAAGGCCGCAGCATTTGGCGCAACAATTATCCGAGAGCTACAATGTTTTTTATACGAGCGCGATTCCATTCCGTTCGCGGTCTAGCGTACACCCAAATATTGTTAGTAAATGGTGGCGTTTAGAAAAACGCAGTAAGGCAGATCAACTTTGCGTGCTAAATTTCTTTTTACTTCCTTCTTGGTATTTTAATTCAATTCGGAAGTGGAACCATTGTAAGTGGGCAGTAGCCATTGCTAAATACCTTGAAGAGCAAAATATCTCGATTGATATCTTATGGGTATCCTCCCCTGAGCATTTACCATTTTGCCAACAAATCAAATCCCGCCTGATCTGTTATGACTGTATGGATAATTACGAATCTTTTTTCCCTCATTTATTACCTTTTGAGCAGGAGCTATTTTCTAGGGCAGATGTGACTTTGGTATCAGCTTCTTTATTGGAAGAGAAAGCTAGGAGATATACTGATGAAGTCTATTTAGTACCCAACGGCGTTGAGATAGAACTTTTTCGCGCAGTCCTTGAAAAATCTTATCCGCTACCCCCTGATATGAGAAATATCCCATTGCCGCGTATTGGATATTACGGGAGTATAGAAGACTGGCTGGATTACGATCTACTCGAAGAACTACTTAAAAAAACAGGTTTAAGCGTAGTGCTAATCGGTCCTGTAAAATCAAAGAAAGCAAAAAAGCTGGCGAGAAATAAACGGGTGTTTTTACTTGGTCCTAAATCATACTCTGAACTGCCAGCTTATTTAGCTCATTTTTCGGTATGCATTCTTCCATTTAAAGATACGGAATTAACTCGCGCAGTTGATCCGGTAAAAATATATGAATATATCGCAGCCGGGAAAGATGTAGTTGCGACGCCTTTACCGGCTCTAGCTAAACACAAGGGGCTGCTTACGCAAGTCGCACCAGCTGAATTCTGTGAAGCAGTTTGTTCTACTTTAAGTAGAACGACGCCGTTTGAGGTCCGTCTAGAACGATCAGCAGCCATGTTTGTTCACTCTTGGGAAAAAAGAGCCGAGCAGATTAAGAGGATTTTTGAAAAGAAGGGTATTAATGCGTATCCTTCTTAGGCAGGAACGAAATTGAATAATACTATAGACAGACAAACTTGGATATTGATTTGTCCAGAATGTAAGGGCTCTTTAATAGAGTCTCAAGGGGTAAATGAATGCAGAGTCTGTCATAAACAATGGCCAATTATTGATGGCATTCCTTCTTTTATCCTTGACAAAGCCGCTGAGCGAACCTATTATGAAACATGGCATTACGAACAGACATTAGTGAGAAAAAAAGGTATTCTCAGACAGGTTGTCAGAGAAATAATTAAGCCGTTCCGTTATTTTACTACAAGAAGGGAACGTCTTTTTCGCAGAGCATTTAGGGAATGCGAAAGGGGGCCTATACTGGATATAGCCTGTGGAATAGGCCAACCATTTTACAAAGAATTCGGCTCGGTAATTGGCGTGGACTTAAGTTTAAATGCACTTAAGCTCCTGCAGCAACGCGGCCTTTATGAAAAGGTCATTCATGCAGATGCGGGAAGTTTGCCATTCCCTGACCAGACCTTTAAATACTTAGTAAGTGCAGATTTCTTTGGACACGTGCCTATTTCTGATAAAGACAAGATTATCAGGGAAATGGCACGAGTTTTAGTTCCCGGTGGCATAATGGCGCAGGTGATAGAAACCGATAGTGTGAATTTATTTTTTCGATTTGCGCATCGTTATCCCGATTTATTCCGTAAGTATTTCGTAGAACAGATCGGTGGTCATTATGGTTTAGAGATGCCGTCAAAGGTAGTGCACCGTTTCCAAAACCACGGATTCAAGGTACTGCAGGTATATAAAATGTGGGGCCCGGTATGGGAAACGCGCGAATATGTCAAGCAGTTCAGTAATGAATACGTCGCTTACAACCATACGTTACGGATGTGGGTTACTTTGTGCCGACTATCCTCAGCTAATCCATTAACCATGGTTATCGCTGATGCGCTTCTGGGAATGGTGAGTAAGTATGTAGATCGATTCCAGCCTTTTGACTGTGCACAAGGAATTTTCTTGGTAACCAAAAAGGATCAGTAAGAGTTAAAATATTCGTTAGCATTGTTTTATCAGTCAGATATGGCTATAGTGAATACAAAAGTGCCAACTTTACTTTGTCCTAAGTGCAGGCATGATTTAAGAATCCAGTTTCAAAGTCTTGTATGTCTTAATTGTCAGGAGATTTTTCCCGATAAGGACGGCATAATATCACTTTTTAGCCCCGATCCTGATCTCGATTCCTTTGCCAACCTTGAGGCTAAAGCTCATGATGACAGCGCCAAAATATCCAATGAATTTATGGGTTCGGATTTATACTATAACGAAAAGTTACACGCTTTTATATATCAACAATTTGCAAGATTTCTTTCTTCAGAACAAAAAATTTTAGAGTTAGGTTCAGGGTGCGGTAAAGATATAGTAGCTCTGGCTAAGCAACATTATTGTAATTTGTATGCTAGCGATGTCTCTTTAAATTCAATTATCCAAGCCAAACAGCTAGCCGAAAGAGAGAAAGTAGCTAATTGCATTTCATTTTATCATCTCGATGGTTCGCATTTGCCTTTTGAGGATAAGGAGTTCGATGCTGTTTTTATGGTAGCCGCCCTACACTATTTTCCAGTAGCAGACGAGGCTCTAAAAGAAATTAAGCGTTGTTGTAAGTTCGGCGGATATATAATGGCTTTTATTGAGCCGAATTGCTTCTATTATCTTTTTGTTCGGCCTATTGCCAAATTAATTGAAATAGTTCTCTCTCCTTTTCGGCGCAATCGAAAAATCACAAGGAGCATCGCAGAAGATACCGCAACTGGATTTTCAATCCCGATATTTTATGAATTAGCTCAGAAAGTAGGCCTTGAAGTGGTGGCGATACAAAGCCATTGGGTACTTACGGGATTCGTCTATCTGCTCCAACAGTTTTGCTTTAGAATTCTTAAGATGCGCTGTCGTTTTCTACTGGACAGTATTGCCAAAGTAACCTGTTTTATAGATGATCACCTGATTAGGCAAAAGACACCATTTTGTTGGCATTATTCAGTAATTTATCGGGTTAAATAAATGTAAAGAAATACAGAATCTGATACTAACAATATGAAATAATTTATAATCCAGAAGAGAGAAATAAGGGTATAAATTTATGAGGATCCTTGTCTTAGGTGGTCACGGATTTATAGGTAAAAATCTCGCGCAAGCTTTAAAAGAAGAGGACTACGATATTTTTTCTTTATCAAGGAGAGATGGACTTGATTTGTTAGACGCTAAACTTACGCGGAAATACTTTTCTGAAATTAAACCTGATGCGATCTTTAACTGTGCGGCTCATGCAGGAAGTCTCCACTACGTCACTGAAAACGCAGCATCTGTTGTCCATGATAATATGCAGATGGCCCTTAATCTTTACAAGGTCACCCAGGAAATATGCCCTTCTGCGCGTATTATTAATCCTCTTTCTAATTGCTCTTATCCCGGAGATGCCGATATCCATTACGAGCCAGATTGGTGGATGGGGGAGGTCCATTATTCTGTTTATGCTTACGGTAATTCCAGGAGAATCCTTTATGTTTTGGCGTATTGTTATAAAATGCAATACGGTATGAGGACTTTGAACTTTCTTGTCCCTAATACTTTTGGACCCGGTGACTATACAGACCCTAACCGGACGCATGCCTTAAATGGGATGATTATCCGTATGATTAAAGCTAACAGGGAAGGAAAATCAGAATTTGAAATCTGGGGGACCGGAAACCCGGTTCGCGAATGGGCGTATATTCAAGACGTCGTAAAAATATTAGAGTTTGCTTTAACACTAGAACAAGATTTAACATACCCTGTCAATATAGCGCAAAATAAGGGTTATTCAATAAGAGAGTCCGCAGAACTGATTGCAAAAAGCATTGGTTATCAGGGAAAGTTGGTTTATAACACTAACTACCAAGACGGAGCACCAAGTAAGGTACTGGATGATAAAAAATTCAGGAAGTTTTTTCCAGATTATAAATTTGTTGACCATGAAGAAGGAATCCGTAACACAGTAAAATATTATGAATCGGTATTACGATGACCTCTAGATTTGATACGGCTGTTATTGGCTCAAAAGGGTTCATCGGCTCCAACCTCGTAGGAGCCCTGAAGGTGAAAAATATTTCCGTTTTCGAAATTCAGAGAAAGACGCTTTTAGATGATGTGCTTAAGTATTCCTTTGGTACAGTATTCTTTTGTGCAGGAAATTCAAAAACCTTTATTTCCAAGAGCGATCCCTTAAGATGCCTAAGGAAAAATATTTTTGACCTTTATAGTTATTTAACAAAGCTAGATTTTGCTAAATTTGTTTATATTTCCTCAGTGATCGTTTATCCTCAAACAGGTTGTCCTCGCACCGAAGATTTGCCTATAGATATCTCGGGACTTTCGATTTACGGCGCCCATAAATACCTTGCCGAAAGATATGTCAAGGAGTTTGCGAAATCATGGCTTATCGTTCGGCCAACCGGTTTCTTTGGCAAGGGATTAAAAAAGAACCTGCTTTTTGACCTTCGTAATGACAACCCTCATATTTATGTTAAGCGTTCCTCTCAGATTGATTACATGCCTATTCAATGGTTTTGCGATACGTTAATCATGCTTTCGGAGAAAACCGAAAAGGAGATTATAAATATCGGCTCGGGCCATTCATTACCAGTTAAAAGGATCCTGGCATTAAAAAAGCTAAGGTACAAATTCCACGAAGAGCGGTTGCAGGACGACCGCAATATCAGCTTTCAAAAATTATACCAATATATACCGCAGCCGTTAAGCCATGCCGAATTAAAAAGTATGATTAAGGAGTATATCCAGCGCAGGACATAAAGGAAGGGTATAAAAATGCAGGAAGGCTTATTAAAAGAATTTACACAAACTGTATTATCCGGCAAAGGTGATTCAGATAGGCACGTTATGGCCCTATTTGCTATTGCTTTGGCATCGAAAGGGAAGAGGTATATTGAATTAGGCGTAAGAGACGGGACGACAACGCTGCCTTTATTGTTGGCAGCCTACCTTAACCGCGGGCATCTAATATCTGTTGATGTCCGTGATACTGATTTTGTCTGCCCTAGGGAGTTAAAAAAGAATTGGCAATTTATTAAAACCGATGCAATTTCTTTCCTTGAATCGCTTGACCCTAAAGAGCCTGTGAATGTTATCTATATCGATGATTGGCATGCCTATGGGCATGTAAAAAAAGAACTAGAAATTATTGATCGGTTAGTCGGGCCATCTAGCGTTGTGTTATTACACGACCTTATGTGGGGAAACCACCATCCCTTTTACCACTGTGAACTAACTTTAAAGAAGGGGCAGTGGGCAGAGGGGGGACCTTATCGGGCAGTCAGTGAACTTGATCCCCAATTTTGGGAGTGGTCAACTTTACCATGGGCCAATGGCCTTACTATCTTGCGTAAGAAATACAGCACGAAGTATCATTCTAAGTAGATGAGGAGGTAGACATGAAAATCCTGGTAACAGGCGGTGCCGGTTACGTTGGAACAGCGCTTATCCCGCAACTACTGGAGGATGGGTATCATGTTAAAGTGATAGATAACCTTAGTTACGGGGGCGATGCCTTACTCCCATTTTTTAGAAACGAACGTTTTGAATTTATATTAGGGGATATCCGTAACCGCGAGGATATAAAAAGGGCCTCCGGCGATATTGATGCCGTTATTCACCTTGCAGCTATCGTCGGTTATCCTGCATGCAGGGAACAGCCGCAACTTGCGGAAGAGGTTAATGTTGGCGGAACAAAAAACCTTATTAGTGTTCTGGGTAAAGGCCAATTTGTTTTATTTGCGTCAACCGGAAGTAATTACGGGTCAATAAATCAAGTTTGTACCGAAGAGACGCCTTTAAATCCCTTAAGCCTTTATGGTCAGACTAAGACAATTGCCGAAAATATCCTTCTTCAGCGGGATGGAACGGTTGGCTTTCGTTTTGCTACTGCTTTCGGCGTATCCGGGCGTTTGCGTCTGGACCTGCTTATTAATGATTTTGTTCATCGGGCGCTAAAACAAAAATACCTGGTTGTCTATGAAAAGCACTTTATGCGGACCTTTATCCACGTCCACGATATGGGGAGGGCTTTTATCTTTGCGTTAAAAAATTATAAAAAAATGAAAAACGATGTTTATAATGTCGGCTCTGAGGAAATGAATTACAGCAAGGAAGATATCTGCGAGATAATTAAGAAAAAAATTGATGTATATGTCCACTACGCTGATTTTGAAGGGGATGAAGATAAAAGAAACTATGTTGTCAGTTATGACAAAATCAGGTCTTTAGGATACCGTACTACTATATCCGTTGAAGAAGGGGTGGATGAATTATTGCGCGCCTTGCAGGTTGTTAATTTTAAGGATCCCTACTCAAATGCTTAGAGTTTTTATTTTTCTATAAAATATGCATTATAAAAGAACAACAAAGAAACCTTAAAATGACTGATATCTGTCCGTCACTATGGAATAGCAAAAAGTCAGTATTGACACTGATCATGCCGGTATATGACGATGCGGATATCGTTATTCCAACAATCACAACTTTATTTTTTACCGTCAAATACCCTTTTGATTTAATTATCGTTTATGACCGCGATGATGATAAAACAATCCCTGTTATCCGGAAATTACAGAAATATTTTGCAAATATATCGCTGGTCCAGAACGAATGGAGACACGGGGTTGTTAATGCTATAAAGACAGGGGTTAAGAATGCAAAAACACCGTACGTTGGGGTATGGATATGCTATCAAGTAGACCCCTTCGGCATTTTAAACGAAATGGTTTCCAAAATGGAGGGAGGTTTTGGTCTTGTTGCCGCTTCGAGGTTCATCTATAATGGCAGATTCAGCAGAGGGAGCCTTTTAAAGAGAAGCCTATCAAAATATGCTAATAAAATCCTACACTCAATTGTTGGAATCCCGTTGACTGATTCGACATCTACAATAAAGATATTCAGGAAAGACTTCCTGGATTTAACGCCCATTACTACTAAGCTATCCGGTGGGTGGTCGCTTAGCCTGGAATTAACCCTTAAAGCCTTAGTTAAAGGATTGAAGGTTTCTGAAATTCCTCTTGAGAAAAAGAACCTTAATTTAATGCATGGAATTACGCGTTTTCAAGTATGGACACAATTGCCAGAGTATTTAAGATGGTTGATCTGGGGATTTAGAAACCGGAAGATTATTAAGCGTAACTATAGGGGGCTCAAGCAATATTAAGGTTATTTTTAGCGCGTAAGATTCGTAAAGAAAGGAGGTAGCGATGAGGGGCTTACGTCAATATATATCGAATCTATTGCCCATTTTTGCTATTATAGCTATTTTTTTCATGATTTATTCTCCTGTAATTCCTGTGGGGATGATAAGCGATGATTTCATACATACTAAAAATATCGTTAGCTGGAGCGATATCTGGAGAGAACAAGGGGGGTGGACTTTTCGTTATGTCGGCAATTTTATTTTCTGGCTGGATGGGATAGCCTGGCAAGGAAATTTTGCAGGTAGGCATCTAGATAGTATAATTATCCAGCTGGTTAATATCCTTATAGTTTTTGGCATTGCAAAAATAATTTTCCAGAGAAGAGAGAGTGCTATCCTTTGCGCGGCGATTTATGCCTTTCATTTCGCAAACGTCAATTCAGTAGCGTGGCCCTGTGATAAATGGACCCTTTCCGGCGCCACCTTTACCTTGCTTAGTTTTTGGTTTTCCTTGCGATACTTCGATAAATATTCTAAAGTTGATCTTTTAGGTGCACTTCTTAGTTTTGCCGTTGGCTTAATGACGAAAGAAAGCGTTATGATGTTGCTTCCGCTATTGTTGTTATTTCAACGGACACGAGGAAAGAGATTTTTAGAACTATGGAATAATAAGCATCTTAGGTATTTTTACTTGCTTTTTGCATTAGTATTAACTCTCTACCTTATTTGCCGGTTTGGCTTTGCGGCGAAAGTGGCCAGAGAAGGCTTTGCGCCGGGGGGCGTATATCCAATATCTTTGGTTAAGACTCTTTTGGGCTTCCCTTTTTACTTTAGCTATAGCTTTTTTCCTTTTGATTATTTTGACCTCTTTCGTTTAGACCCGGAAGCTATACGGCTCTTTTTCAAATCTCAACTAAAAGGCCCCTTGCCGTACTTTGTCTTTGGGGGTTTTGCAATAGGCGCGATTATTATTTTTATTAAATCAATCAAGTCAATAAAATCTTGGGATCGGAACTTACTTTTTGGGATAGGGTGGTTTTTCTTAATGGTCTTGCCATTTGTTTTCTGGTTCGATATAAGATGGCTAAATCCGGCTACCTTCGGCGTTGCTATTGTTTTTACATCAACGGCCCAAACTTTTTCAGCCCAATCCATAAGTTCTTCGCTAAAGAGAATTCCTTCAGGTCTTTTGTTGCCAGCCTTACTTATTTCCTTGTCAGTATCCAGCGCTTTAAAGGTCCATCAATGGGTAGAGAATGGCAAATTAGTGGGGCAAATTCTTCGTCAGACCAAGGGCATAATACCCAATATCAAGCCGCACGCTTTCATCGCTTTTTTGAATATCCCCGACCAGATTAATCAGGTCCAGGTTTTCCGTAACGGAATTGAACAAGCACTGCGGGATGAGTACTGCGACCCCACTATTAACGTTGTGTATAATTCCCAGATTTTTGAAAGTTTGATTGCTCCGGAACGCTTCTGTGAATACCTAAAAAAGTATCAAGATTCCATTGCTGCTGCGTGTAAAAAAGGAGGGGGAGTCTTTTTGCTCTATTTCGATTATACCGATAAAAAGGTAAAGCCTTTCGACTGCGGCACTCTAAGGAAAATACCCTGATGTCGAAACCGGGTTTTATATCCCAGGTCGGTACATTTTTTCTTTTTGCCACTCTTTATCTTGAATCCCTGCCATTTTCTTTCGAGACGGTTATTGGTCGGGTCAGGCCGAACACGGTAGTGATTTCAATCTTAAGTTACCTAATATTATTAAGTTATTTAATAGGGCGTGCCAAGGCAAAGATTCCGAAACCAATACTTTTTTTAGCTATTTATATTACGGTGAACATTATTTCACTCTTAAAAAGTGAAAACTTAGCGATGAGTTTACGAATCATTTGGTTGCTTATCAATTGGTTTTTAGTATCCATTTATTTGGTTAATTATTGTTCCTCTGAAAAGGTTGCCATTAAAATGGTAAAATGGTTTCTTTTTTTTGGGATTATTCAGGCGCTCTTGGGAATAGGGCAGATAGTCGGAGAATTCGAAAGGCCAACGGCAACTATGGGCTCCGGAGATTCGGATTACTTTGGTTTAGTAATCATGGGCAATTTATTAATTTTAAGCACCTTACAGATTTTAAAAGTACGTGTTTTTGGCAAACGTTTAGATTTTTTCATTGTAATCCTGTTTATAATCAATCTTTATTTTTCATTTGTACGCTCTGCCTGGCTTGGGTATATATCGGGGTTTATTTTCATAATATTATTTGCCTTATTTTATCGTTTTAGAAGATATTCTGTGCCCAAAAAGAATCTATTAAGAGCAGTCTGTGTGGCCGCACTTATTTTTTACGCGGCTTTTTCACTCACCTCAGATCTCCAAGAATACTTCCAAACTAGATTATCTTTAACTGCTACTGGCAACTATTCGATAAAGGAAAATATCCGTTTTAAGATGATGGCGCATAGCTGGAATAATGCTATGGCCAGCCCAATTATTGGTAATGGCCCTGCTGCCTTTACTACCCAGGGCACCGCACTTAATATTAAGTACGGTCGCGGCATTGCTTTTGATCCCAGCATTGCAACCACCCTCATGAATGATACGGGCATACTGGGGGCATTGACATTTATTTTATTCTTATTGGTATTTTTTTCTGATGTTTTCCGTACTTTCAAATATAATCCGCAGAGTATTTTGGCAAAATATGCCGTTGCTTTTTCGATAGGCGTGTTCGGTCTTTTAATTTCCTATGTATTTACCAATGGATTATGGTTGCCGTTTTCTTGGGTATTTTTTGGTTTGACAACGGCTCTTGCTGCCGCAGCGAGGAGGCAAGGTATTCATGAAAGTCATGTCGCTAGTCAATAAAGAAGAGAAAAAGTTGAATGCAGCAGATCTCTTAATAATTATTATTAACTGGAATACGAAAGCCCTGCTTTTGCGATGTCTTAAGTCTTTACAAGAATCCCAAGATGCGGTTAGGTTTGATGTAGTTATTGTTGATAATGGCTCAAAGGACGGCAGCGCAGAAATGGTCAAGGCAGAATTTACTCGCTACTATCTTCTGCGCAACGAGGGGAATCTGGGTTTCTCAAAGGCAAATAACATTGCTTTCTGTTCTTTTCCACAGTACCCTTATTATCTTTTGTTAAACTCGGACGCTTCAGTTAACGCAGATGCTATTAAGGTATTGTTTGGCTTTCTAAAGACGAATTCCGACACCGCGGCAGTTGGCCCAGCCTTAAAGTTGCCCAACGGACAATACCAGTCCGGAGGGGCAGGGTGGGGGCCAAGCTGGCTATATGCCTTTAATTCCTTTTTCTTGCTTGCAAATATTAGCCGGTTATTCCGGGGATTATTTATTTATCAAGAACACTACGCTAAAAGCCAGGAGCCAGTTACGGTGGATTGGTTGGCAGGTGCTTGTTTATTAGTCCGTGCTACTGCTTTGAAAGATATAGGAATGTTTGATGAACGCTATTTTGTTTACGGAGAGGACGCTGATTGGTGCTGGCGTGCGCGGAAAAAAGGATGGAAAATTGCCTACCTGCCCTACGTATCGGTATTGCATGAATTTGGCGCTAGTTCAACATTAAAGGTGAGTCTTTCCTGGTTCCTAAATCTCGTTAGCGCAGTTAAGGGGCGGGGAGGAAGAACAAATTACGTATTGTTTTTAATATGTGGCTTAATCGGGTATTCTATCCGGTTAGTTACCTATAAACTTCAGTATGCTTTAAAAAAGAATAGGGTCTTTTTCGAGTATAAACAGCAGTGCGGAAAGCTGTTAAATATCTGCTATAGGCTTTTGTTTTTACCTAATTCGGCAAATCTCGGTACATTCTGATCTATTCCTTATTAGTCTTGGTTGTCCGCACATGGCAGGAATGCAGAAAATACACTTTCTTATAATATACAATTAAAAAGGATAAAACCATTGAAGGTACTATTCCAAGCACGTATCAACCTTTTTTCCGCTCCGGGCGGCGATACGATACAGATTACTAAAACCATGGAGTATTTAAGGAAGCTTGGCATTGTATGCGATTTGAATACTTCAATATTGACTAACTTTGCATATAAAGAATATGATATTGTGCATCTGTTTAATTTCACCCGTATTCAAGAAACTTATTGGTTTGCCCGCTTAGCCAAACGCGCCGGCAGACGAGTTATTTTATCAACTATTTATTGGGATAATCTAGAAGTAGAGCGTTTCGCTGATGTTGGCTTTAGGTCTCTAATCAACCGCTATCTGACAATAAATCAAATAGAATACCTTAAAGGCCTCGGAAGATTTATTATGCAGCTTGAAGTTAACCGAGCTACCTTGAGTCTTCTTCTGAAGGGTTTCCGTCGCTTGCAAGAGGATACTTTGCAATATATCGATTACTATTTACCAAATGCAGAAATTGAGATGGAAGTGTTTCAAAGAAGATTCGGAAAAGGGAAGATTTTGCCTTATTTGGTTATTCCAAATGGCGTGGATGTTGACACGAAGGCATCATCCTGCCATAACCAAAGATTTGAGCAATTTAAAGATTGCGTACTTTGCGTAGGCCGTATTGATGGCCGGAAGAACCAGTTAAACCTTATTAGGGCTCTAAAGGATGTTGAAATTCCAGTCGTTTTTGTTGGGCAATCCGCACCGAATCACCGCTCTTACATGGATAAAATAAAAAAAGAGGCAGGACCTCGTATGCACTTTCTTGGTTGGGTCGGGCATGAATATCTAGCTGATTTGTATAAAAATGCCAAGGTCCATGTATGCCCGAGTTGGTACGAAACGCCTGGGTTAGCCAGCCTTGAGGCAGGTGCCGCAGGCTGTAATATTGTTGTTACCAATAAAGGGTCAACCCGGGAATATTTTGGCTCTTATGCATATTACTGCGAGCCTGATTCCGTTTCATCAATCCGTGATGCTGTCCTTAAGGCGTACTACGCTCCCCAAAATGATCGCCTTAAAGGTATTATTTTGGAAAACTATACTTGGGAGAAGGCGGCTGAAAAAACTGCCATAGCTTATGAGACAGTAATGGGTTTATAAAATATCATTCCGTAGACTAAGATAGAAGTACAGGATATAGTTATGAACGATGCACATCTTAAAAGTAGCGAAAAAGAAATAAAGCTGCGCATAGCAATACTAGGCGCACGGTGTTTGCCCGCAAGATACGGAGGGACGGAGACATTCACAGAAAAGCTTGCTTTGGGCCTAGTAAACCGCGGGCATAAAGTAACAGTCTACTGTTGCGCTCCTTATCAGTCGGAGAAAGCTAAAATTTACCTGGGGATACGCAGGGTTATCATTCCTACTATTAGGATAGCGGCCATGGAGAAGTTTACTTACGCTGCAATCTCATTTATAAGCGTTTGCTTTACGGATATAGATATCGTCCTGATGAACCAGATAGGCGGAGGCCCTTTTTGTGTACTGCCCAGAATTTTCGGAAAAAAAGTTATAGTTAATCCTGATGGGCTTGAATGGAAACGAAGTAAGTGGAGCTGGTTTGGGGCGATAATTCTTAAAACATTTGAATATATTTCTGTTATTTTGGCAAATTGCATTGTAGCAGACTCAAAGGCGATCGCCGACTATATTATTACTACCTATGGCAAACCGGCTGTTTATATCCCCTATGGAGCGGATCCGGATTTATTTCATAAAATTGATTTCGATTTTGGAAAGCTAAATTTAAAACCCAATTCTTATTGCTTGCAGGTTTGCAGGTTAGAGCCGGAGAATAATGCGTATGTTGTTATGCGCGAGTTTACAGGTATAGGCACTCCTCTAGAGCTGGCTATAATAGGTAGCAGCCCTTTTAGCATTAAATATCGTAATAGTTTGAAACAATTTAAGAATCCACGGATACATTTATTGGGGAGCATTTATGGAATAAAATACAGGGCTCTAATGAGAAACGCATTTATCTATATTCACGGCCATGAAGTCGGAGGCACTAACCCAGTGTTGCTAGAGGCAATGGCAGCCGGAAAATGTATTGTTGCGCTTGATGTTCCTTTTAATCGTGAGGTGTTAGCTGATACTGGGCTCTATTTTACGAAAGAAGCAGGAGATTTGGCTTCAAGAATTGATTATTTGGCATCGCATCCTAATGAAATAGAGCATTTCGGTAATCTGGCAAAGCAGCGCGTTAGCAAGATATTCACATGGGATCGGATTATCCGGGAGTACGAAGCCTTATTTGTTCATATGATGGAGGAAGATGGTTTATTAGAAAGTAAGGGGTTAATTAATGATCGTTGATAGTAATCTGACAGGACGGAAGCTCGTTCTTGTTACAGGCGCTACAGGAGCCATCGGCCCAGGCGTTGTATCTGCCTTACACCAAGCTGGATACCGCATCCGTACCTTTTCAATCGACGCCCCATCAGTCGGCTTATTTCCTGAGGGCATTGAAGTTGTGAGCGGCGATGTAGCAGATGATATGGCCATCCAAACAGCGATGAGGGGAGTGGATATTGTTATTCATATGGCTGCACTTCTTCATATCGCTAATCCTGCCATTTATATGCGCAAAAAGTTTGAACTGGTAAATATTGGCGGTACGTCTAAAGTAGTCGAGGCAGCGATTAAGTTCGGTGTGAAACGCATCGTCTTATTCAGCACGATTATGGTGTACGGTCATACAAATGGTTGCGTATATGATGAAGAATCGCCGACTCAACCAGAAACTTTTTATGCTCAGACGAAACTCGCTGCAGAAAATATTGTTTTAGATGCGAAGGACGCCGACGGCAGATTAATAGGAGTTATCTTACGTTTAGGGACGGTTTACGGTCCTCGTATTAAAGGAAATTATGAGAGATTGATACACGCTTTAGCAAGAAATCGCTTTATCCCGATTGGAAACGGTCTTAATCGTCGAACCTTGGTTTATGATAAGGATGTTGCTTATGCCGCTGTACTGGCTGTTTCACATCCGGCTGCGGCTGGCAGGACTTTTAACGTAACGGACGGCAGTTTTCATACGATGAATGAAATTATTGAATGCATTTGTTCTGTGCTTGGCCGTAAGCCACCGCAATTATCATTGCCTGCCAGGCCAATACGCGCATTGGTTGGTTTAATTGAAAAGATTAGTTGTGCCATTGGGTTAGTTCCCTTAGTTACAATGGAGATGATCGACAAATACACGGAAGATATTGCCGTTGATGGCAGCCTCATTCAGAAGGAACTTGGTTTTATGCCCGAGTATGAGCTGAGGGCGGGCTGGAAAGAAACGATGAGAGAGATACAAGCATGAAACGGCTATTCGATTTAACCTTAGCAATTGTTTTAATAATTTTCTTAAGCCTGCCGATGTTAGTTATTGCAATCCTGATTAAATTCAATTCCAAGGGGCCTATTATTTTCTGGACTGATCGCATCGGCATTAATAACGTTATTTTTAAAATGGCTAAATTTAGGACTATGAAAGTCGGCTCTCCCCAAGTAGCCACTCATTTAATGAAAAATCCTAAAGTTTATTTAATTCCCGGAGGTGGGTTTTTGCGTAAATACAGCCTTGATGAGTTTCCGCAATTGTTTAATGTCTTAAAGGGCGATATGAGCTTTGTAGGTCCCCGGCCGGCATTGTTTAATCAGGATGACCTTATGGAATTACGCACCAAGGAGAATATCCATACTTTAATTCCCGGGATTACCGGTTGGGCCCAGGTAAATGGAAGAGATGATTTACCGATCCCAATAAAGGTGTCTTTTGACGAGTATTATCTAAAACACCATTCTTTTTTCTTTGACCTGTATATTATCTTTTTGACCGTAGTAAAGGCTATTAAAAAGGAAGGCGTACAGCATTAAAAAAATTGTATTCAGTAATTGATAAAGTTGTATTTCAGGATATAATATTCCCATGAATCTAAAAGAGTTAATTTTCCGTTCTCGACGTTTAATCGTTATAGCTATTCATTTAATTTTGGTAATTTCCGCCTATATACTTGCTTTTTATATACGGTTAGATTTTAAAATTGACAGTAGTTATTGGCATGTAATTATCAAGACTCTCCCCGTTCTCATCTCTATTAAAATGATTATTCTTGGATATTTTGGCCTATATTCCGGTTTATGGAGATATGCCAGCATAGATGATATCTGGAGAATATTTAAGGCGCATGTTTTAGCTTTGCTCTGTTTTATTCCGATCGTTGCTTTTTTTTATACTTTTAATAGTTTTCCGCGCTCAATCTTTGCTTTAGATTGTATTTTGAGTTTCTGTTTGGTAGCGGGAATCCGTTTTGCTAACCGGTTAGTTAGGGAGAAATTCCGGCCTGAAATTAGGACTAAGTGTAAAAGGGCATTAATTGTAGGTGCAGGTGAGGCTGGGGTTATGGTCTTAAGAGAAAGCAGGATTAACCCCAAAGCTAATATAGAGATAGTTGGTTTTATTGATGATGACCGAAGGAAAACAGACCTACGTATTCAAGGAGTAAGTATTTTAGGGACTAGCAGCGATATTCAATCTATTGTTGAAGAATATGGCATTGAGGAAATTATTATTGCTATTCCTTCTGCCAAAGGCGAAGAAATAAGAAATATTATTTCGTACTGCAAGATTCCTTCTGTAAAGATCAGAATTGTTCCGGGTTTACAGAAGATAATAAGCGGAGATTTAGAAGTCAAGCCTCGTGATATAAAACCCGAAGACCTTTTAGGCAGAGAAACCGTTACTATTAATGAAAAAGAGATTAAAGATTATTTATTTGAAAAAGTAGTATTAATTACTGGGGCCGGCGGTTCAATAGGTTCGGCTTTATGCAGGCAGATAGTGAATTTTAGCCCCAAAGAGGTTTTGTTATTTGACCATAATGAAAACAATGTTTATTATTTGGGGCTTGAGTTTCTGACAAAATACCGGCATATAAATTTCAGGACTATAATTGGGGATATAAAAGATATAGGCTTGTTAAAGAGTATTTTTTCTCTCTATAGGCCAGAGGTAGTTTTTCACGCGGCAGCGCATAAGCATGTTCCGCTTATGGAAGAGAATCCTGCGGCAGCGGTAAAGAATAATATTATTGGAAGCCGGAACCTTATCTACGCGGCGAACCACTATAAAGTTGAGAGGTTTATTTTTATATCCACTGATAAGGCGGTAAACCCTACGAGTATTATGGGCATCACCAAAAGAATTGTGGAGATGATTTTACAGTCTAAAGCTAAAATCAGCAGGACTAAGTATATGGCTGTCAGATTTGGCAATGTTTTAGGCTCAGATGGAAGTGTGATTCCCTTGTTTAAGAAGCAAATTGAGGAAGGCGGGCCTGTAACGATAACCCACCCTGAAGTTAAGAGGTATTTTATGAGTATTAATGAGGCGGCCCAGCTTGTGCTGCAGGCAGGGAGTATGGGCAAAGCCGGGGAAATTTTTGTCTTAGATATGGGGGAGCAGATTAAGATTTTGGATTTAGCCAAAGAAATGATTATCCTCTATGGCTTAAAACCCGATGAGGATATAAAAATAGAGTTTATTGGATTACGGCCCGGTGAGAAGCTTTTTGAAGAGACACTGCTGGATACAGAAAAAGATAAAGCAACTAAGGCGGATAAGATTTATACTGCAGAATTGGATACTTTTGACCCGCGGATTTTGAGAAAGAAAATAAAGGATTTAGAGAAGGTAGTTAAGGTTATGGATAGCGCGGCAATAATTAAGAAGCTACAAGAAATCATAAGGATATGAAGTTAAGAGCATTGAGATTCTTAGATACAGCAGTTGAGTATGCGATTTACGGAATGATATTCTTTATTCCTATTTCTGTATCCGCGATTGGTGCTTTTGCTGGTATGGCAATTGTATTCTTTTTGGTGAAGAAGGTCTTATCTCCGGACTTTACCAGTATAAAAGATAATAAAGTATTGTTTTTATTCTTTTTGTTCTTTTTTGTCTTTATGGGTTTATCGTTGCTTAACAGCGGGCCGTTACTCGTTAAAAGCTTAAAAGCGCTCTTTATTAAATGGGGTCGGTTTCCTTTGCTTATTTGGGCAATAATTGATACCTTCCAGGATACCAGGCGCATTGTTAGGGCAGCGTGCGTTCTTTTGTTCAGCGCAACATTAGTGGGGCTTACGGTTTTTACCCAAAAGTTTCTTGGGTTTGAATTCTTAAGAGGGAGAATTTTAGAAAGTCCTTCGTTACCCAGTACGGGTCCTTTTAAAAATCCAAATGGTTTAGCAGCTTACCTGGCTTGTGTTATTCCTATTGTTTTGAGTTTTAACCTGGGAAAATGGAAGGGAGTTGCTGTTGAATTGTGCCTTCTTTTGATTACCGGCATGCTTATTATGTCTTCTTTTTGGACTTTTTGCAGAGGCGGGTGGTTAGGCGCTATATCAGGGTTAATTTTTGTAACCCTGGTGACTAATTATCTCCGCTTGAAAAAAGCATTTTGGATTTTATTTTCATTTAGCTATGTTTTTTGTCTGCCGTTAATAGGGCTAGCTTTATTTTTCTTCCAGAATAGGCGGGATAGTTATAGATTTGCCCTTTTTCATGGCGCCTGGGGTATGATTAAAGAGAATCCGTTTCTTGGTAAAGGAATTGGGACTTTTATGGATTATTGCGCCAGTTACACAGCAGGTTTTGGCACTTATTATGCGCATAATTGTTTTCTTCAGATTTGGGCCGAGTCAGGGGTTTTTTCTTTGTTGAGCTTTCTTTTATTTGTGGGGTACGTTTTCCACACTAGTATTAAAGTTAGCTTAAGAATGCCTAGATCACCCAATTTTTTCCTTTTAATAGGCCTAACCGCAGGATTATTGGGCTTTTTGATACACAGTTTTTTTGATGTTCATCTGTATTCTTTCCAATTAAGTTTTCTTTTTTGGACGGTGCTGGGATTAACGGTTGCCCTAAGCTCTAAGTTGAGCCAGGTATAATTAGAAAAATAGCGAGCATGGTAAATAATATAAAAGATGAATCCGCAAAGTTCATGTCGCTCATTCCGGTTTAGTCAATTTATATTCCTGTCTTTATTTTTCTTACTGCTGTTTCTTGCTCCTTCTTTTGCCTTGACCGTTGATATTACTGACATAAGTGATAATAAATATTTTGCTGCGGTTAGCCAAGAACTTAAAGAAGCTAAAAAATCTATATATGTGGCAATGTACTCTATCTATATCGATCCCTCTAATCCGCAAAGCCCCCAGAGCCTCTTAGTTCAGGAATTAATCGACGCCAAAAACCGCGGCCTTATTGTCAAGGTCTATTTGGATAAAAGCATGCCTTTTGGAGAGCTCGCAGGTCTTGAAGGCCTGCAGGCTAAAAACGAAGCTGCCTATTGGTTTCTTTTTCAAGCTGGAGTAGATGTATGGTATGTAGTCCCAGGCTTGCGCCTGCACGATAAAATAATCATTATTGATGAAAAAATTGTAATCTCTGGCAGTCCGAATTGGAGTTACTCCTCTTTAACCCGCAACAGCGAGAACGCCGACCTTATTCGTTCACCGGAATACGCCAGCATAAAATTAGAAAACCTAAACCAGCTTAAGGTGATAAAAGAACCTCCGGTTGAACCTGCATATCTGCGTAAACTTAAGGTCTCAAATCAGTTTTTGCTGACTAAAGGCCTTGCTCCCCGTATGGTCAATAAATCCCAAAACACCCTCTTTGATCTTTATCTCTTCTTAGTCAAAGAATCCCGCGATAAAAACCTCTTGGAATTTACCATTGATTATGAAAAAACTGCGCCTGTTGTAGGTTTATCTACTAAACACTGGCGTTCACCTTATGAGATTAATCGCCTTCTCAGGAAACTTAATCAGGAATATAAGCTCATTAATGTTGAATTTAAGAGGGATTCTCCAGCCAGGATTAAGCTTTCGCCAGCACCTCAAAAGGCCTATTTTAACATTCCTTACGCCTACTGGGATTATGGCTGGGATAAAAAACTCTCCCTAAGGGCAAAATTTATCTATTTGGTGAATATCTATAAACAGGAGGCGTCTGATACCAGGCCTTGGTGGTCTCTGGCTAGGGAGTTACTTGCCAAGGATTTCCACGTTAGCGTATGGACAATTACCCGGGGAATGCGCGAATTGGAAAGATATCAGATAGTGGATATCTGGCGGGGCAGGTTGTTCGCTAAAGGGGCGTCTTTTAACGATAAGCCGGTCAACCTCTATCTTTTAAAGCCTTTGCCTTCCCCTGAAAGTATCAAACAGGCCTGGAAATCATTAGAAGGCCCCTATGGAGTGGAATCAGTTACTTCGGCCCGCAAATTAGCCGCCTTGATTGCCGAAGAGAATAACTATCAGGCAGTAGAAAAGCTTATTCAGTTAATAGATGCCTATACTTATAACTGGGTAGAATCCGCGGTGAAAATTACCGCTAAACTTTCCGGCCAAAATCCTGCTAAGAACGTCTTTTATGCCGAGGGGATCCTCAAACGCTGGTCAGAGCAGGGGTATATGGATTAACTCCGGTGTTATGAGCCATAGGATTCCTTTTGCTTATTAGGGCCTAAGGGGATATGGGATTGATATCATCAGGGTAGAATTCATATCTTAAGCGGAGTTGCACACTCCATCCCTTATAAATTGACTTGGCAAAATTGCTTTTGTATGTTTTAATCCTTAATGTAAACCAGATGGAAGTATATAAATGGGTTCAAAGAATACAACTGCTTGAAGAATTGCTTAATTCTGCCGGCAGAAAGTATTTGACAGGTACATAAAACCAATGTATAGTTATTTCAGTAAATAGACATAAGTATATACTTAATGAAATGACTTTCCGCGAACTCTACAGAAAATTAGAAAAACACAATTACTATATCTTTTCAAATAGGGATATCTCTACCTTTTGCCCCGGTCAGAAGAAAGATAACCTGACGAAATTGTTCTATCGTTGGGTAAAACAAGGCTGGATTTACCGCCTAAAGAAGGGCCTTTATGAGTTGACCTATCCCGGTGATTTTTCTATTCCCGATATGCATATCGCCAATCGCCTTTACAGCCCGTCTTATGTATCTTTGGAGACTGCGCTTTCAAATTATAGCATTATTCCGGAAGTCTCTATGGCAGTAACTTCTATTACTACTAGGCTTACACGCCGGTTTAAAAATAAGCATGGCCTTTTTATTTACCACACTGTCAGGCCGGATGCTTTTAGCGGATATTATCTTCAGAAGCAGGGCGAATTCAGTATCCTTATTGCTGAGCCGGAAAAGGCATTGGTAGACTACTTGTATTTCAAGGGTTATCGCAGCGGGAAGTTAGACTTTAAAGAGGAACGTTTTGATAAGGGCCTGATCCGCCGCCTTGACCGTGGGAAATTGGATAAATACGCCGGCCTTTACAAGCTTAACCTGAAGGAATTTTATGCTTACTTATGAAGCTTTAATTAGCGAAGCCAAAGACAGGGGGATGCCCCCTGGCAAAATACGGGGTATACTAAGGGAATACCTGCAAATCATTATTTTGAGGGAATTACATAGAATTGGCGGCGGCGCAAGCCTTTATTTTACCGGCGGAACCTACTTAAGGCTCGCCTATAACTTAAAGAGGTTCTCTGAGGATTTGGATTTTAACACGGACAAGTTAAGCCTTAATGGCTTTGAAGGCATAGTTACGGGAATACAATCCGGCTTAAAAAAAGATGGGATTTCTGCCAAGGCACTGTTTAAGCACTGGGGTAATATCTATGCGGCAAATCTCTCGTTTACCGGTATTGAGAGAGATTACGGTATCCGCTCAGCTTACGCAAAAAAGGAAGGCATTATTATTAAAATAGAAACCAACCGCCCCGCTTGGAAGATAAAAAAAGATACTCATGTTGTTTCCGGTTTTGGAGAGATATTTCCCTGCGTATGTACGGACAGGGGGGCGTTGTTTGCGGATAAAATTGACGCCTTGAATAAAAAAGAAAGAGCTAGGCATATTTATGATCTGATGTTTATGCTGGCGAATAATTTTCCCATTGATAATAAAGTTTTGTCAGTATTGGGCATAACTGCTTTGCCATTAGAGCTGATTGCCGGCAGAATAGAGAATTTCTCTCAGGCAGCGCTGAAGAAACAGGCTGAAGCATTGCGGCCATTTTTGTTTGAAGAGGATGAAGCGGGTTTAATCATTAATGCCCGCACTATAAGCCCGGATTTATTAAGGAAATATAAAGCAGGTGGCTTGCTTTAAAAACAGGAAAGGCAGATAAAATGAAAAAAGCGTTTATCACCGGTATTGACGGCCAGGACGGATCTTATTTGGCGGAATTTCTTTTAGCTAAAAACTATAAAGTACATGGAATGGTCAGGAGGGTTGCCTTAGAGGACCCGGAACACCACCTTTGGAGAATAAAGCATCTGCTTGGCAAGATTACGTTGCACCCGGCATCCTTAGAGAGTTACCCGAGTATATTTAAAATAATTGAAAAAGTCAGGCCTGATGAGTGTTATCATTTAGCTGCTCAGAGCTTCGTTAGTTATTCTTTTGAGGACGAGTTTTCTACGATTAATACAAATATCAATGGAACTCATTTTGTTTTATCGGCAATTAAAGAAAAAGCGCCAAAATGTAGGTTTTACTTTGCGGCAAGTTCTGAAATGTTCGGCCTGGTCCATGAAACACCTCAGAATGAGGATACGCCTTTTCATCCGCGTTCTCCGTATGGTATATCAAAAGTCGCTGGTTTTGATTTAACCCGTAATTACCGGGAGGCTTACGGGTTATTCGCTTGTAATGGCATACTTTTTAACCATGAATCTCCGCGCAGAGGATTTGAGTTTGTAACGCGAAAAATCACCAGCACCGTTGCGAAGATAAAACTTGGGCTTGAGAAAGAGTTGAAATTAGGTAACTTAGAAGCGAAAAGGGATTGGGGTTTTGCCGGAGAATATGTAAAAGCTATGTTTCTTATGCTTCAGCAAGATAAGCCGGATGATTATGTAATTGCTACCGGCGAGGTTCATTCGGTCAAGGAGTTTTGTCAATTAGCTTTTAGTTATGCCGGATTAGACTGGAAGAAATATACGATTATTGATAAAACATTTTACCGGCCAGCTGAGGTTAATTTACTTAAAGGTAATTATAGTAAGGCCAGTAAGAAGTTAGGATGGAAGCCGAAGGTTAGTTTTAAAGAATTGGTAAAAATGATGGTGGAAGCAGATTTAGAAAGATTAAAAATAACAGGAAGGACTTTGACAAGGTAAGTTTTATGGAAGCAGTAAATGTAGTTATAGTTGGCGCCGGTGTAATTGGCTTGAGCATCGCCAGTAAAATTGCCCGTTCCAATTTAAGCTTATATGTTTTAGAAAGGCATAAGACATTTGGCCAGGAAACCAGTTCCAGGAATAGCGAGGTAATCCACGCCGGGATTTACTACCCTAACAATTCATTGAAAGCCAAATTATGCGTTAGGGGCAATAGGATGTTATACGATTGGTGCATTAGGAATAATACCGGATTCAAAAATACTGGGAAATTAATCGTAGCCACCAGTAATCAGGAGGAAGATGAGTTATATTCCCTTTTAAAAAAGGGGCAGGGAAACGGTGTGGACGGCTTAAAGATGTTATCAGGAGAGGAAATTAAAGAAGTAGAGCCTAATGTAGAAGCTAAGTCCGCCATATTTTCGCCTTCGACCGGGATAATTGATACCCATAAATTAATGAAACAACTTGTTGCTTATATAAAGGAGCATAATGGTGAAGTAGCCTATAATTCAGAAGTAATTGCTTTAGACAGGGTTTCAGGCGGTTACGAAATCAGTATAAAGGAACATTTATCAGACATATTTAAAATTAAAGCAGGGGTGGTGATCAATAGTGCTGGTTTAGAATCTGACAATATAGCCGGTATGGTTGGCATAGACGTTAAAAAACAGGTTTACGATTTAAAATATTGTAAAGGTCAATATTTTAGGGTAGCTAACAGCAAAAAGTGCAGCCTTATTAATAGGCTTATTTATCCTGTCCCCCACGAAAGGGTTGTAGGGTTAGGGGTGCATGCAACTAAAGATCTAACCGGCGGTTTGCGTTTGGGGCCAGATGCTCATTATGTTGACCGGAAGAGATTTGATTACAACGTAGACATTGATGAGAAGATGAGGTTTTTGGGTGCTGCCTTAAAATTCTTACCTTTTTTAGAAGGAGAAGATTTGATACCTGATACCGCTGGTATAAGGCCGAAGTTGCAGGGGGAAAATGAAGATTTCAGGGATTTTGTGATAAAAGAAGAAAGCGAACTTGGGTTACCCGGCCTGGTTAATCTTATCGGGATTGAGTCGCCGGGATTAACTAGTGCCTTAGCAATAGGTGAATATGTGGAAAACATGGTTAAGGGGTTATTATGAATAAAAACTTCTGGGGAAGTAAGAGAGTACTTATTACTGGTTTTGAAGGTTTCTTAGGGTCTAATCTGACAAAGGCAATGGTTCTTTCCGGCGCAAGGCTGTTCGGGTTAGATATTAAGGTCGGAAGGAAAGATACAATCCTGACTGCTAATGACTATAAGAAGATAAGGGTTGTTAAGGGTAGCGTAGCTGATTATAAGCTGGTTGAGGATATAATAAGAAAGGACAAAATCAACGTTGTATTCCACCTGGCAGCCGAGGCCATTGTTGTAAGGTGACAGGCAGATCCGGTCA
>Ga0172369_10001882_pt1 | contig 29647 bp, 29 predicted proteins | sample LakKiv25m_FD_114539 | JGI IMG/M metagenome (GOLD analysis project Ga0172369, IMG submission 114539) | Freshwater microbial communities from Kabuno Bay, South-Kivu, Congo - kab_022012_11.25m | ecosystem: Environmental > Aquatic > Freshwater > Lake | place: Democratic Republic of the Congo...
GGAGTTTCAGCGCTTCTTCCGGCTCTTCCGGGAACTGCTGCAGGAACTCGTTCGTGTTGACGATGCCCGCGAAGAGGTGGTAGATCGCGGTGTCGAAGACCCGCATGCCTTCGCGCGTGAGCAGATAGGCGTGCGGCATCGGCTGGGCGCAGCCCGTGCAGAGCTCGTAGTTGAACTCCCAGTCGCGCTCGTCGAGCGGGGCGGCCGCGATCACCTCGCGCACCTTGGACCAGTCGGGCAGGAGGTTCAGGCGGTCGGCCTGCGCCTGCAGGGATTCGGAGTCGGCGACAGGCTCGTCCTGATGCGCCGTCATGAAGTCCTTGAAGTTCTCCTGGGTCACGAACAGGTTCATGTACTCGCTATCTTCCACCAGGAAGTAGGGAATGCCCAGGCGATCCAGCAGTGCCATCTTGATCTCGGTGTGTGTCCTCAACATGGGTGTCTCCTTGCGGTTGGGACAAACTGACCCTCTCGTCTTGCGACGTCCTCGTGGGTCAGTAGGGGTACCTTGAGGAAAGAAAAATTTAATAAGTTTAAATTCTTTTTTCTGCAAAGTAAGTTAGAAATTAAATTATCAAGTTGTTTGTTTTTTGTCAATAAAAAAATCCCCGCCGCTGGTACGTGTACCAGGGCGGGTGGGTAGGTCTTGCTGGTGAATTTGAAAAAACGTCTCAATCACGTTAAGATAGGTCTATGGCTGAAACCATAAAACAAATTTTCTTTTGGTACGGTGCCAATGATTATGAAGTTTACGAACAACTTCAACGTTGGACACAGGTTTTTGTTAAAAAATATTCTGGTTTAAATATTTCTAAATTTGATTATCAAGATAAAGGCAATAAAGATGAATTATTAAAGGATATTAAAAACGCGCTGCAAGTAAATTCTTTGTTTGGTAATAATAAATTGGTGGTATTAAAGAATTTTTTGGATATAAAATTAAATAAAGAAATTCAGGATTTGCTAATTGATTCAATGGGCAAGGTTAAAGAAGGTTTTTTTGTTGTTTTTATTGAAGTTGATAAACCAGATGCGCGCGGCAAACTTTTTAAAGAATTAAAAAGCTTAGAGAAGAAGAGTTTAGTGGAAATAAAGGAATATGTGTTGCCGCGGAATCAAGATTTAGTCGCTTGGGTCAAGAAAAAAGCTCAAGGTGAAAAAGCAGTCTTCAATCAAAAAGCTTTAGATTTGCTCATTGCTATGGTTGGTAATGATTTGTGGCAATTGGATACTGAAATTAGAAAGTTAGCAGCCTATAAAAAAGGAGCCGAAATCACGAGCGAAGATGTGGAACTGTTGGTAAAAGGTAAATTTAATGATGATATCTTTCAGTTAATGGATGCCATTGGGACCAAGAATAGAGCCAAGGCGTTAAAATTATTCCAAGATCAAATTGATTCTGGGGCCAATGATGTTTATTTGCTAACAATGTTGGAAAGACAGTTTCGCATTAACCTACAAATTAAAGAAGCTTTAAACGAGCGGTCTTTACTCGCCAATCAGTTGGCCAGCGAATTAGGAATGCATCCCTTTGTGGTTCAAAAAACCATGCAACAATGTCAAAATTTTTCCTTACCGCAATTGAAAGAAATATATAAAAATCTTTTAGACTTCGAAATAAAATTAAAAACAACAAAAATTAATTTTGAATTGTTGTTTGATCTAATGATTGTGGGATTGAAATAAAAAATGTTGGGCGGCGCAATTGCGCCGTAGGGACAGGTCGCCTGTCCTCCGTACGAGACTTCGGAAGGTGGACGACCTGTCCCTACCGTGCGGTGCACGGTCCCAACATTTTTTGTATTAAGCCTTTTGAGATTTATTGAACTGCTTCATGATTCTGGATTTTTTGCGACTGGCAGTATTTTTTTTAATCAGTCTCTTTTGTGCTGCCTTGTCCAAATCCTTTAAAGCCTTGCGGAGTTCTTCTGTTTTAACAGTCTTGGCTGTAATCGCTTGGCGAGTTTTCTTTAAAGTTGTCTTTAAGGTAGCCTTGATAATGCGATTTTTTTCGTAACGTTTCTTACTTTGGCGGAGTGCCTTGTAAGCTTGTTTTTTCATTGGCATATTTTGTCATTGTCACGCCGTAGTGAATACGGCGTCTAAACGGATTATGGTTAATTGTACTGAAGTCTAATGATTGAGGCACTTCAGATGAAGATAGAATATCTATTTTAAGCGAAAAAGTCAAGCCTATTCGTTCTTGGGTTTTTCTAGTTCCAACGTCTCTATCTGTCCGCCTTGTCCAGAGATATGTAGAACATCCTTATCGATTTTTTTAAATTCTTTATAAGCCGAGTTGTACATGCTGACCGTGGTCCCCAAATTATTGCCCATTCTTTTTAAATAATCGTCGTAAGCCAAAAGATGCTGCTGTAAGCGTTGGACATTTTTAATAATTTCCTTAGTCTGTTCTTCGATTTGCATTTTGCGTAGGCCATGAATCACGGTTTGTAAATAAGCATAGAATGAAGTCGGAGAAACAATAATCACCTTCTTTTCATTAAAAGCATATTCAATGAGATCGCGGGTATTAACTTTTACCGCCCCAACTTGATTGATGAGTAAATCATAATAAATGCCTTCTGATGGAATGAACATAAAAGCAAAGTCAGTGGTACCTTCAGTGGGGCGGATATACTTTGAAGTTTCATCAATACGATTTTTAAGATCTTGTTTGAATTGTTTCTCCAATTGTTCATGGCGGGCAGGATCTTTCTCGGCTAAAATTTTATTATAGTTTTCCAATGAGAATTTTGAATCAATTGGAATAATGTTTTCTCGAACCCGAATAATAGCATCAACTATTTCGCCATCGGCGAATTTGTATTGCATTTGATATTGGCTCGGAGCAAAAACATTTTTAAGCAATGTTTCTAAAAAATATTCGCCAAGAATGCCGCGTTGTTTCGGATTCTTTAAAATATTCTCCAGGCTTTGCAACTGTTCAGCAAAACCCATAACTTGCTTATTGGTTTCATCTAGTTTGGTTAATCTTTCGGTAACATCTCTAACTATTTGAGTACTTTGAGAAAACTGAGTTTGAATTTGTTTCTGCATGTCACCTTGTTGGTTGTTGAGGGTGGCGCGGAGTTCCTTCATTTGTTCCTGCATGAGGAGCAGGGAATCCGAATCTTGTTTTTCCTTTTTAAATAACAAAAAATAAAGGATTAGCGCAAAGCCAACGATGATGAGAATTGTTTGGAGAGTAGACATATGTGTTGCGAATTTATATAAAATGGTAGGGCAGGTCGCGACCTGTCCCTACCATTTTACCCCATGCTAAGGAAAAACAAAACCTTAGGGTTTACGCCAAAACAATTTGTGCTATAATTACACTATATTAATTAGCTTATCTATGCCCAAAACAAAATCATTTAGTGAAGCTACTAAGAGTTGGCGATTGTTATTAGCCGCTGATATTGTTGTTTTTGCTTTTCTGGAAAACAAACTCAAAGTTTTACTAGTCCGTCGTAGGTTTGAGCCAGGGGTGGGGCAATGGGCTATCCCTGGTGGTTTTGTTCGTGAAGAAGAGAGCCTGGAAGCTGCAGCTTTGCGAGAGTTACAGGAAGAAACAGGTTTAAAGCAGAGTTCTTATTTAGAGCAGTTATATACTTTTGGCGAGGTAAAACGCGATCCGCGCGCCCGCGTAATCTCTGTGTCATATATTCACTTAATAAATCATCCGGAAAAACTAAATCTCAAGGCGAGTGACGATGCTGCCGAAGTGAAGTGGTTTGATATCAACAGTTTGCCAGCCTTGTCTTTTGGTAAGGCGCATCGAGATATTTTGGAATATGCTTGGCAGAGATTAAAATGGAAATTGGAATATAGTAATGTCGCTTTATCGATGTTGCCAGAAAAATTCACTTTGACAGAGCTACAGCGACTTTATGAAGCTGTGTATCACAAAAAAATAGATAAACGCAACTTTCGCAAGAAAATTTTAGCTATTGATTTTGTTGAGCCGATTGATGCAGTCAAACAAGAAATGGGGCGTCCGGCGCAACTTTACAAGGCCGCGACAAGTAAAATGAAAATGTATAATCATGTAGTATAGGCGCAACTTCGTTAGGCTCTGGAGTAATCCAGAGCTTTTTTTGTAAACGAAAAACAACAAACTTGCCCCCCGATAGGGGATAGAGAATGTTGTGGATAAGTGTTAAATATACACCAATGGTATGGTGTTGTTTTGTTCAAATTTAGATAAAAAGACTGAGAGTTGTCAGGAAACTCTTGACAGTGTGTAAAATATACACTATAATGTGGGTGTAAGATGAAAGTGTCAAAAGAACACTAACTAAATTACTAACATTAAGCTTATGCCTAAATTCACAGTTACCGCTTCAAGAAATTTCGCCAATGGATCTGTGTATGCACTCCGAACTGAAGATGATTACCCAATCGAAACAACTGATACCTTTCTTCCTATAATTACACGAGATGCTGAGGCGCGGGGAACCAATGAATTGGTTCTAGCCAACTTCGGCTCAAGGCAGAATCGTTGGATGATCGGCGTCTCGGTCATGAGTGGCTGTCCGGTCCATTGTCCTTTCTGTGCTACAGGAGCCTTAAAGAAGTGGCGTAATTTAAAAGCCGAAGAAATCTTAGCTCAGGTGGATTTCATTGTAGAGAATAATCATAACAAGTTTAAACCTGCCGAGGCTGAAGAGTTCAGAATACTTTTTACCAGAATGGGGGAGCCGGTCATGAATAAAGAGGCAGTTCTAAAGGCTATCGAGCTCATTAAAAATAAATATCCGAATGCGGTTGTAGCTCTTAGCACTGTTGGGCCGAAGGTTGGTACTCAAGAGTTCTTTGAGGGGGTAAAGAAAATTATTGATGAGTATAAAGACGATTTTATCCAATTCCAGTTCTCAGTTCATTCTACAGATGATAAACAGCGCGATTTTCTACAGCCAGTCAAAAAATATCAGCTCTCTGAAATCAAAACATTTGCCGATGAGTGGAAAAAGATTTCTCAGCGAAAAGTTACTCTAAATTTTACTCTGTGCGATGACAATGAGTTCGATGCTGGGAAGATTGAAAAATATTTTTCAGCCGATTCGATATTCATCAAGCTAAGTCCACTCAATGAAAATAATATTTCCAACAAAAATCATTTATCTGGTGTCATAACCGCCAAAAATCTAGCCTAATAAATAACATATAAAAGTATGAATCGCGAAAACAAGCTCATGGAACAAGTTAACAAGCTCAAGGCGCATGGTTACAAGTTGGCTTTAGCTATCGCTACTGAAGCTGAAGTCAAGGCAGGTGCTGCTTGCGGTCAGTTATCAATCATAAATGAGACAAAGTAAGTTCTTACGTCGGGTCTTCCCCTATTGTCATCCTGAATTTACGTGCCATGCACCCAATGAAATTGTGGTGAATGGTTTCAGGATCTGGTCGGGGAAGCCCTCATCGTGGGAAGTTTCCATAATTGTCCATTAAATGTTGGAGGAGATCATGTGCCTGGCCGTGGCAGAAGATCGAGGGTTTCCAGTATTCATGTCCGGCACAACAGATGGGCTTATGCGGCACTTCCAGCCGCTACAGCTCGCAACATTTACGGAGGCAGCCATGAGAACCAAGCGAGCACTTGTCCTGGTCGATCTCTGCGGTGCGTTTTTCAAGAACGGGGGGCTTCCTGTCCCAGGCGCTGAGTCGACCATCCCTGGCATCAACGAGCTCATCATGGAGGGGGACGAGAAGGGGAGGTTCGACCTCGTGGTCGCGTCCTACGAAGAGCACTGGCCCGGCAACCTGTACCTCGCGTCCACGCACGGCGTGGCGCCCTTCACCGACGTGGTGATCGATGGTAACCCCAAGCGGGTGTGGCCGGATCACGCCATGACCGGCACGGACGAAGCCAAGTTCTATCCGGGGCTGCGTATCGATCTGGTCGATGCGGTCTTCCGCAAGGGGTACGAGTTGGATTCGCACCCGTACTCGTCCTTCCCTGGCAGACTGATGTGGAATGGAGTTGAACTCCCGGTCGACCTGGTGCAGTTCCTGCGCGCCAATGGCGTGACCGAGATCGTGGTAGTCGGGCTGGCCTTCGACTACTGCGCGGGCGAGACCGCCCTCGATGGAGTCAAGTTCGGCTTCAAGACCACTATCCTGCGGCAGTTCTCGCCGGCCATTGCGGCCGACTCGGCTCGGTTCATGGAGAAGCGTCTGCGACAGGCGCGAGTCGCCGTGATCGAGTGAGCCACTAGGCGAATTACGTCGAACGTGATTCGCCGCTCAATAAAGCTTAAGAATATTCGTAAGCTTTTAGAGAAACATATGAATAAGTTAATAAAATTGGATTATGGATCAGGGTATCAACCTAAACCCGGATTCAAAACAGCCGATATAGTCGGTCGACCAGATTATTATGTGAGGGATTGCGCTGTACTCGACTTGCCAAGTCAAAGCTGCTCTTTTGTTCGTATGAAAAATGTTTTCCATCATGTACTCGAACCAGAGAAATTAGATCAAGAGATGAAAAGAATAGTTAGTCCTATGGGCACGCTTATGGTAGTTGAGCCGGCTGAAGAAAATTATGAATCTAACAAGTTTTGGGATCGTCTTTGGTATCGCGGGATCATTCCTCGTCCGGAGATCGTTTGGAGTGAAGAGTATCGTGATCCAGAAAAATATTTTTTAAATTTTAAATTAATTAGTAAGAAGAAAAATAACCCGTATGAAATTTTTATCTTTGCGCCACGATATTAAAAAAATGTTAGGTTTACGCATTGTTCTAACGTATCAGTGTAATTACCGCTGTAGGTTTTGTTACCAACACAAGAAAACAGGATCAGTCATGCCTTTGGCGGAATTTAAACGTCAGATTGTGGGCATCGCCAATGAGTATACACCAACATATATTACTTTGATGGGCGGTGAGGTTTTTACCATACCGAATTTCGCAGAATATATTAAAGTTTTGCGAGCGCAGTGGTCAGACATCCCAATTTCAGTGACCAGCAATGGTAGCGGCACGGTCGAGTTCTACGAAAATCTATTTGCTGTTGGTGTTAATAATCTAACCTTTTCCTTAGTTTCATTGGACGAAGAAGAATATCAGGAGATTGTTGGTGTGCCGGTGTCGAATCAAGAATATCAAAAAAAGATTGTTGAAGTTGCAAAATTCGGGCCAGTCAGAATCAATTCATATATTTATCCGCACAATGTAGAATCTGTCTATCGGTTTTGCAAGAAAAACAACTTAAAGCTTACTTTTTGCGAAGAGCTTAAAGCAGAAAACAAAGAAGTTTTTTCTAGGCTCACCGTGGCGAACCAGTTTGAGGTTAAACAACAGAGCAAGTTCGAAATAATTTATAAGGATAAGGACGGCTTTGAATTTTGGAACTATCTACATCAAGATCATTATGATTATAATAATGTTGTTATGATGCCGGATGGAAGTTTTAGTGATGATTTCGGCGACGTAGTTCAACAAAAAGGAGATAGATTGCCAGAACCAATAAAAGTTGAGATAAAGGAAAGAGTAACCAGCAACGCGTAACGAGTAAATGAACATAATAAAACCAAATGTGTAGTGGCAGTGAGTCTAAATACCTCGTTACTGGTTACACGTTACTGGTTGCTAATAAATATGGAAAAAATAGTCATCTTTGGTGGGAGTTTTAACCCGCCAGGAATTCATCACAAAGAGTTGGTTAAAGCCCTCGCTAAAAGGTTTGATCGTGTCGTTGTCTTGCCTTGTGGTTTTCGGCCAGACAAGGCCAGCCATATTCAGGCTTCAGATGTTGATCGTCGCGTGATGATCAAGGAAACTTTCGAGGGCATGGATAAGGTTGAAATTTCTTTTGTTGATTTGGATCATGGAGAATATACCCGTACCTATGAGCTTGATAAACAATTACAAAAGATATATGGCGATGATTTGTGGTATGCGGTAGGTACGGATTTGATTCAGGGAGGAAGTTTTGGTAGTTCGGAGATTCAAAAGCTTTGGTTCCGTGGACCTGAGTTATGGAAAAATTTGAACTTTGCTGTTGTCGCCCGAAAGGATATGCCCGCCAGCCCTTGTGATTTCCCGCCGAAAAATGTTTTAGTTCAATTTGACGAAGTTGGTTCCAGTTCCGAGATAAGAAAACGGTGCAACCAAAGTAAAAGTATAAAGGGGCTAGTTGTTCCGGAAGTCGAGCAGTACATTGTTAATAATAATTTATATAAATAATTTTTCAGTGTATCGGTAGCGTGTTTCTAGTAACAGGGAGTTGTGTACTGGCTACACGTTACTGGTTACTAATAAGTATGTACAAATTAAACCAAGAACAAATTAAAACAATTGTTGACAACGCCAGTCGTAAATTATTCGAGTATTGCCAAGAGTGTAACCTCCACTTTCTCGTAACCGGATCGTCCGGTGGTTTAGATAGTGCCATCACCCTGGGGTTAGCAGAACGTGCTTGTAAGTTGGCAGATGAAAATAATTATAAGTTGACTTCGGTAGGCTTGATAATGCCCTGTCACTCAAAACCAGATGCGGAAAAACTGGGGCGCGAAGCTATTCAACGGTTTGGTGCTAAAGAAATAAAAATTGACCTTTCAAGTGTTTATGATTTTATCGAGAGCAATGAATTGGCTAGGATTGAAAGTGAGGTTTTAGTCATTCGTCGTGAGGCGGGTTTTTATCCGGATGACGCGACATTGGATTGGGACAAAAAAATTGCCCATGGGAACATTAAAGCACGCTTGCGCATGTTGTTGGGGACATATAACGTGGCACGTTTGTTGGGATCAGGATTGGTTCTATCAACCGATAATAAGTCGGAGCAGTGGATGGCTTTTTGGACACATCATGGCGATGTGGGGGACTTTGGTATGATTCAAGAATTATTAAAGGGATTGGAATTGTATGATGTGGCGCGTTATTTAGATGTGCCCGCCGGTATAATCGCGGCCAAACCTGATGACGGTTTAGCCATTGCCGGCGGCGATGAAGATCAGTTGGGTGCTACATATCCCAACCTCGATACCATTATGATTTCACTTATCCAAAAAGGTTTTGATACTGATGGCAGCCGCGAACAGTTGAAATCTTTACCAGTTATTGATGGCTTTGATCCAAAGGTTGTTGAAAGTTTAGCTCGTCGCTGTTTGAATGGTGCACATAAACGACGTGGTTGTCTGAACCTTAATCGTCAGGAATTGGCATTGGATGATTTTGAAAAAATTGTTTTGTAAACAAAAAAATCCGTCCCTTCACACTCGTTGTGAGGGGACGTTTTGGTCAGGAGAGACCGAGCTCACGCTTGGTGCGCCGGACACTGCGATTGGTGCCGTTGTGCTTGCCCGGATTGTCCGAGAGCTTGGCTACCTCGACCCAGCGTCCATTGACGAAGCACCGGTAAAGCTTGATCACGATGTTCAAGGGCTTTACACCGACATCGTTCGTGAGCCAGGTGCCGATGCCGAAGCCAATTGAGAAAAGCTCTTTGTAGGTGGCAAGGAGATTTAGAGCTTTTTCCGCGGAGTCGATGGCGTCACTGTAGAAAAGTGTCCGCGTACGCGTGTCGATTCCCAACCGCGCATACCAGGTCGGAGCTTTTTCCGTAAAGGTGTACGGATTACCGCTGTCCTGGCGTAGCCCTTTGAGCTGTTTGGCGAGGTCGAATTCGATGTCGCGGAAGAAAACATCAGAGGTAAAGGTGTCGGGCAGGGCAATGGCCAGGCCACCGTTGAACTCGTCGAGCCACGATTCCAGCCCGCACTGATTGGCCAGATTCGAGCCAAACATTCCTTGGTGCGCCATGAACCATTCGTGCGCTTGTGTTCCGATGGGACGCAGGTTGTACTTCATGGCTAGGTAGACGTTGCTTGTGCCAAGGAGCGAGTCGCGAGCATTATCCTTGAGGTAAGCCACGACGCGTTCTTGGATCTCTTGCGAGAAGCGTCGTCTGGTGCCGAACTCAGCGAACTTGGCGCTGGCACTGGTGAGCTTGACTGTCTTTTTTTTCAGACTGGTTTGGAAGTATTCTTCGTTTACTTCTTGACCAGTAAGGCGGAAGTACAGTTCGCTAATGAGGGCCAGGAGCGGAACCTCCCAAAGGATAGTGCGGAACCAGGGACCGCGGATACGAATTTCCAGCGCCCCGCGTCTAGTCCGAACGCGGACATCTCGTGCACGCAGTCGGAAGGTGCGCAGAAATTCGACGAATTCAGGTCGGAAGAACTTGGTGTGCTCATTGGTTTTGAGCCACTGATATTCTTCCTCGGTCAGGGAAAGTTCCTCCATGAAGCGAACTTGCTCGCGCAGTGCCTGAGCAAAGTCATTGGGGAAGGGAGTCGCTCCTCGATTGGTGAAGTTGTACTCCACCACGAGATCGTGATACTGCCGCCAGGCCCCTTGCATCATGGTGAACTTATAAAGGTCGTTGTCGAGTAGGGAAGTGATGAGCGGCGTACGTGTTGCCGTGTTCATGACTTTCTCCTTGAAATGAGCTTAGTGTGTTTATTACACTAACCATTGCTACTTAGATTATAGTGTATTTTATACACAATGTCAAGAGCCCTGGTGTTATTAGTTACTTGGTAAAATTTTCGTCTAATTTTAGTTGTTTTTTTGGTAAAAAGATTGACAAATAGAAAGAATGGTGCTACGCTGAAAAGTTCCCTCTGCGGAACGTTGAACCACCTTGAGGCAGAGAATGCCCATCCGAACCGATCTCCTGTTCGAGCACTTTCCTGGCTACGAGAGAGGGTTCAAGCCCGCCGAGCGCTTCGTGCAGGATCTGGACCACGCACTCGGGGCGGGTCCGATCCGCAACGTCGGCGAGGGGTTTGGCGACCGTTTCCCCGAGGAGAAGGGGCCGTACCCGGTCCGCGAGCCGATCGTCTTCGACTGCGGGGACAAGCGCGTCCCGACCGCCGAGATCCTCGCGGCCATGGGGAACGTGAAGCCCGTCCCCCCCCTCCTACGTCTACTGGCTCATGGGGCAGCAGAACGTCGGCCACGCGCTCCAGACCATGCTCCTGGGTGACGACGAGATGAACGTCTTCCTGGCCGAGGAAGTGGTCATCGAGGACAAGAAGCCCGTTCTTCGGCGGTGCTGGCTGCACGTCTCCTTGAACAAGGGCCACTGGTACGTGGGCGTCGCGCCCTTCCCGGCCCTCGACAAGAACGAGCGGCGGCGCTACTTCGCCCTCAAGGTCTAGCCTAAGTTCGACTTCCACTCCTCTTTGCTGCGACAGCAGAGAGGGGTTTTTTTATTATTAAACATTGACAAATCAACTAGAATATAGTATTATAAAAAGGTTTAGATGGAGGAAGTAAACCATGCGGAAAACGCTGTGGTTCGTGGTTCTGATCTCTAGCCTGGTTCCGATGTTCGCAGCGGCTGAGCCGCTCTCGGAGGCTGGGGTGCTGGAGTTCAGGGTCAACCTGCTTCGGCACCACTACCGTCAGGATCTTCCTTACCTGTACATCCCGCAGGTCGCTCAGGGGCTCACGCTCCAGCACATGAAGCGTCTGGAGGCCAACTGGGACAAGCTCTCCCTCACCTTCCGGCAGGAGTACTTCCGGAAGTTCAAGGAGGCGGGTCTCGAGAGGTTCTTCTGGCTCATGTTGCTCGAGAGTGGGGCAGACCCCAACAAGGTCAGCCCTGCGGGAGCCATCGGCCTCTACCAGGTGATGCCGTCCAGTGCGCGGGAGATCTGTGGCTTGGGTACATCCGGCCTCTACGATCCTTCGCAAAATGCTGAGTGCGCGCTGAAGATCATGAAGCGTTGTCAGCATCTGCGTGGATGGCAGGCCCAGGCGATCTGCTACAACGGCAAGCTCGCGGTTTGCCCCAACTGGAAGGGCTACCAGAAGTGCCTGGCCAAGAAGGCTGCCGCCGGAAGCAAGGGAGTGATGGAGTCGTTGACCTTCGCGACGAAGTTGTTCGTCTACCAACACGTCGGCGAGCACTTCTTCAAGAAGGACCTCTGATTCCAAGAATCGTGTGCCGGTCGTCCCGAGGACGGCCGGCACAAATTATTGTCAAAGCATTTTTTAGATGATATTCTTTTAGCGATAAGATTTTAGCTGATTATATTCGGCCTGCCCCCACACTTAATCACAAGATTACGTGATTAGGTGTGGGGGCGGATGGTGAAACTGGTATACACGCTTGCCTTAGGAGCAAGTGGAGCAATCCGTGGAGGTTCGAGTCCTCTTCCGCCCACCATCCTTCGCTCTTCGAGCTTCGGATGGCGAGCCATTCATAGCGTAAGCGACGGATTGGCAGGCCATCTGAATATGCTAGCGAAGGATGCCCTTCGAAGTTTTAACGAAGAAGGGCGGGCGTAAAAAGAGAGTTTAGGCTAAAGCTTCGGATGGCGAGCCATCCATAGCGTAAGCGACGGATTAGTAGAAAAATCAAAATAAAAATATGCTTGTTAAAAATCAGTTTTTTAAAATCACTAGTTATTTGGCGTTGGCCTTAAGTTTACGTTTTTGGGTCATCGATGAAATTTTAGTTAAAGCAGATTCTTGGATAATCAAAACGATAGTAATACTGGTCGTTTTTTTTATTGGCATTGGCTATATTTTTCGTGGTACTTCTAAGGTAATAGAAGAAACGACTGATGTTTTAAAAGATCGAACAAAATTGGCTGGTGGTTTTCTTCAGGCTTTTGGGACTGCGTTCCCTGATATGATTATTGGAGTTGTAGCCGCCTTCATCTCTTTGCAAGTGCGAGATTCTGATTATGTACGAGCCATTAACTTGGCAATTATTGCAGCTTCAACAACCTTTGGATCAAATATTTACAATATCATTCATGCGGCTTGGTGTGTGTACCGACAGAATTTAGCCGACAAGAAGAACCAAGTTGTTTTGATGTTCCCATTTTTCAAGTTCGGCGGGCAGTTGCGACCATTTGCCGAGCACAGAGTTAAACCCTCAGCTAAAGAAATGGATGGAGCCATAAGAATTTTAACTGTTCTAACATTACTAACTGCTTTTGTCGCTATCTCCATGGTTTTGTGGGGACAAATTAAAGATCCCACAAAACAGATCGGTGGAGATTTGTACCAGTTGATCTGGCCTATTGGTATATTCCTGTTTATTCTTTGCTGCGGAGTGCTTTGGTATTTTAGAAAAAGTCATGTACCAGATTATGTAGACCCAGAGGAGTTTGCCGAAGAAAAATATTATGCAACAAAGGGCTCTTGGCGAATTTGGTTGGATTTAATTATAGCTGGTGCTGCAATCTTATTTACCGCAGAGAGTATGGTGCGGACGTTAGAAACATTTTCAGAGCTAACGCATATTCCGTTTGTGGTTACTGGTATTCTCGCTGGGCTGATTGGTTGTTTTGGTGAGATGATGGTTGTTCATAATTTTTCTGTCAATCCCAAGGGACGTATCGGTGATGCCATTGTTGGTGTGGCGATGGACAATATTGTGACTACATTAGGCGCCGCGATAGTGGCGATAATGGGTGGAATTTTTTTGGGTAGTAATTCATTGATTCTTATTTTTATCATCATTCTAGCTTCTAATACGGTTCTTCTTGAGCAGATTTCGAAACTGAAGAATACACTTCAATCAGTTATCAGAAAAACCTAGTTTGATTTAGACATTTGCCCCGCAGTCAGTTTCCTGCTGTACCGCGGGGTTTTCTTCCTCTAAATTTAGTGGATAACTGTCTCTTGACAGGGTGATAAAATAATGTATAATTGAAGGCACAATTTGTACAATAAATTTTCCCACAAAATGAGTTTTCGATCTTGACCTCTGATTCGGGACAGAAATCAAGTTCGGTAACTTTTTTTATTTGCCCAAATGGGTGTCTGTAATAGCATACAGATTCAGCAGATTTTATTTTTATATTGATCTGCTTCTCTGTATGTTATTATGTGCACCGATTCGGTTGCACAAAAGTACTTTGACAATATAGATGTATGTGATATTGAGAAATGCAATTTCAATATTAGTATTCAAACCAAACAAACAACCCTGTAGCAATACAGGGAAACCCGTCTCAGTAAGCGACGGGGAAAACAATTACAATGCAAGCAGTCAATGTTAGTATTGTAGTGGTTATACAATCATAAGGGCGTATGGTGGATGCCTTGACATCAAAAGACGATGAAGGACGTAGCAATCTGCGATAAGCTTCGGGGAGGTGATAAGCAACCTGTGATCCGGAGATTTCCGAATGGGGCAACCTGCTCCGCTTCTAGCGGAGCATCGCTATCTGAATACATAGGATAGCGGAAGAAGACCTGGGGAAGTGAAACATCTCAGTACCCAGAGGAAAATAAAATAATAATGATTCCCTTAGTAGTGGCGAGCGAAAAGGGAAAAGCCTAAACCTAGTAAACCTTGTGGTTTCGTGCGAATTTTTCTTCGGATGAATTCAAACGGGCTACTTAAGGATTTCAGTCTATATGTTTATTAGGTGTTGTGGGGTAATCGTTTCTGAGCGCTGAAAAGCTCAGACAGTTGACATGCAAATTTAGTCGAATAGGCTGGGAAGCCTAACAACATAGGGCGAAAGTCCCGTAGACGAAAAATTGTGTATGCACTGCGCGGTTATTCCCGAGTACTGCAGGACCCGTGAAATCTTGTAGGAATCTGCCAAGACTATTTGGTAAGGCTAAATACTTTTGATGATCGATAGTGAACAAGTACCGCGAGGGAAAGGTGAAAAGCACCCCGGTGAGGGGGATGAAATAGTATCTGAAACCATATGCTTACAAGGCGTTGGAGTCCGCAAGGATGACAGCGTTCCTATTGAAGAATGAGCCAACGAGTTTGTTTTTATTGCAAGTTTAAGTCCGTGAAGGACGGAGGCGTAGTGAAAGCGAGGGTTAATAGCCCGCTAGCAGTAGGAACAAGACCCGAAACCGGGTGATCTAGGCCTGACCAGGGTGAAGTCCAGCGAAAGCTGGATGGAGGCCCGAACCCACTAGCCGTGCAACACTAGGGGATGAGTTGGGTCTAGCGGAGAAATTCCAATCGAACTCGGTAATAGCTGGTTTTCTTCGAAATAGCTTTAGGGCTAGCCTTTGGCGTTCCTTCCGGGGGTAGAGCACTGGTTGGGGGTGGATGGGAAACCTACCTCTCCCAGTCAAACTCCGAATACCGGAAATTTAGAGCCAAGGAGTCAGACTATGGGGGCTAAGCTCCATCAGTCAAAAGGGGAAAAGCCCAGATCGCTATCTAAGGTCCCCAAGTCTAGGTTAAGTGTTAAAGGTTGTGGGATGACTTATACAACTAGGAGGTTGGCTTAGAAGCAGCCATCCTTTAAAGAAAGCGTAATAGCTCACTGGTCAAGTTGTCTTGCGCTAAAAATTTAACGGGGCTTAAACCTAGCACCGAAGATGCGGGCTTTGCCGTAAGGCAAAGCGGTAGAAGAACATTCCATAAGCGACGAAGTCGTATCCGTGAGGAACGATGGAGTTTATGGAAGCGAGAATGTTGGCATGAGTAGCAGAAAGTTTGGTGAGAATCCAAACCACCGTAAACCTAAGGTTTCCTGGGCAATGATTGTCATCCCAGGGTTAGTCGATCCTAAGGCGAGGCCGAGAGGCGTAGTCGACGGAAGAGCAGGTTAATATTCCTGCACTATCATTAATTTCCAATGGGTATACGTGGCTGGTGATTTTAGACGAGATTTTGGTTATGCTCGTCGCTGGTGGCGAAGTAGTCCTAGGCAAATCCGGGACAACGTCTTCAAAACCGGGGGCAGGTTCAATTTCGGTTGGACCAATCTAAGAAATCCAGCTACCAAGAAATAACTCTAGGGCTAAGTTAATGATAACCGTACCGTAAACCGACACAGGTAGGTGAGGAGAGTATCCTCAGGTGGACGAGATAACCCTTGTTCAGGAACTCGGCAATTAAGCGGCCGTAACTTCGGGATAAGGCCTGCCCGCCTTTGGCGGGCTGCAACAAAAGACATCATGCGACTGTTTACCTAAAACACAGGTCTCTGCTAAGCCGTAAGGCGACGTATAGGGGCTGACGCCTGGCCAGTGTCCGAACGTTAAAGTGAGGGGTGCAAGCTCTGAGCTGAAGCGCGGATGAACGCCGGCCGTAACTATAACGGTCCTAAGGTAGCGAAATTCCTTGTCGGGTGAGTTCCGACCTGCACGAATGGCGTAACGATATGATGACTGTCTTAACAAGGGGCTCGGCGAAATTGCAAGACCGGTGAAGATGCCGGTTACCCGCAGCTGGACGAAAAGACCCCATGAAGCTTTACTATAACTTGATATTGGATTAGGGATACACATGTTCAGTATAGGTGGGAGCCCTGCCGCAAGGCAGGACGTCAGTGAGATACCACCCTTGTGTATTTTTAATTCTAATCCCTGCCCGTTATCCGGGGGGGAGACAGTATCTGGTGGGTAGTTTAACTGGGGCGGTTGCCTCCCAAAATGTAACGGAGGCGTTTACAAAGGTTGGCTTGTCCCGGATGGAAATCGGGATGAAAGTGCAAACGCATAAGCCAGCTTTACTGCGATTCCAACAAGAAGAGCAGTTGCGAAAGCAGAAGTTAGTGATCCGACCGTGCGAAATAGGACGGCGGAAGCTCAACGGATAAAAGCTACTCTGGGGATAACAGGCTAGTCTGGTCCAAGAGTTCATATCGACGACCAGGTTCGGCACCTCGATGTCGACTCATCCCATCCTGGGGCTGGAGAAGGTCCCAAGGGTTTGGCTGTTCGCCAATTAAAGGGGTACGTGAGTTGGGTTCAGAACGTCGTGAGACAGTTCGGTCTCCTATCCGCTGTGGGCGCGGAAAACTGAGAAGTTTCTTCCCTAGTACGAGAGGACCGGGAAGGATAAACCTCTGGTGTACCAGTTGTTCTACCAAGGGCATTGCTGGGTAGCTAAGTTTAGTTAGGATAAACGCTGAAAGCATCTAAGCGTGAAGCCGTCTTCAAGATTAGTTTTCGTTATGAGACTCCTCATAGACTATGAGGTTGATAGGCCACAGGTGTAAGTGCAGCAATGCATTGAGCCGAGTGGTACTAATTGGTCCATTTGTATGACCACTATAATGCTAATATTGAATAAATACATCTATATATTGTCTTCAATAAAATGGTAATCCCCTCGATCCCGGATTAAATCCGGGATCAGAGGAAGGCCATTGAAGGGGGGCAAAGTCCTGGTGATTCTAGCGCAAGGGCCACACCTGTTTCCATCCCGAACACAGCCGTTAAGCCTTGCAGCGCCGATGATACTACTCAGTGGGAAAGTAGGTCATCGCCAGGACCTTGCCTCTCTTTTTTTATTCACAAAATCAACCAAAGTGCTAAAATGAAAGCGATTTATGGATATGTTTTGGGGATATTTTTTAATCTTTATTATTGTTTTCCCACTAGGGATTTGGTCATTCTCATATGCCTTGGGTTTATTATTCTCTCGAGGCGTTCCTTATGTACCATTATCAAAGTTTCAGTTGAGTTTAGTGGAAAAACATATCAAGCTTAAACGTGATGATCGAGTCGCCGACCTCGGTTGTGGTGATGGACGGGTGTTAAGACTTTTTGAAAAGCAAGGGATTGAGTCGATCGAAGGATATGAAATAAATTTTTGGGCTTACCTAAAAGCGCGATTGATGTTTTCTTGGACTAACGCGCGAGCCAAAATATACTATAAAAATTTTTTTAAGGTTGATTTGGGGAAGTATAATGTTGTGTTCTGCTATTTATTTGATCATTGTTTGGCGCGACTCCGGAACAAGTTTGATAAGGAGTTAAAACCTGGATCGTTGGTGATCTCTTTCGGTTTTCCTATTGCAAACTGGCTTGAGCCAGAAATTATTTATGCAGATAATAAAAATAAGTTTTTAAATAGGATGTTTATTTATCACATAAGATGAGGTTTTAAATGTCGCAAACGTTCAAAATTTTGCTAGATCATGATAATCAACTTGAACACTTTGGACATTTATAACAATTACAACATTTATTTCTATGACAACAGAAAAATTTGGTGGTGCGGGGGAGAAGTATCAATCACTATTATCGCGGTTTGAAAAATGGTTCGTTACAAAGTTTGTTGATAAAATTCCCAAATGCATTGAAACATATCATTTAACTTATTCGTCCATTATTTGGAGTCTGCTTATAGTCTTGTTTGGGTTCTTAGCCACATATAATATCCACTGGCTTTGGGGCGCGGCTGTTTGTGTGCTATTACAATATATTACTGATTTATTTGACGGAGCTGTTGGTCGAAAAAGAAATACTGGTTTAATCAAGTGGGGTTTTTATGCGGATCATTTTTTAGATTATATATTTCTATGTTCGGTATTAATTAGTTTTTGGTTTATTTTACCATTGAAGTACAACCTAATATTATTTTTTCTATTTGCGATCCTGGTCGGTTATATGATGGATTCATATTTGCGTTTTGCGGCTACAAACAATTTTAAAATCGCGCATTTGGGGGTGGGCCCAACAGAGGCGCGCATTGCCTTTATTGTGGTATATATTTTAAATATCTTGGGCAATAGAACTTTTCTTTCAACATTAGTCCCATATATATTTATATTTACCGCTCTCGGACTTTTTTATGTTGTTTATAAAAATCAGAAAGAGATTTGGGATTTGGATATGAAGATCAAAAAAGAAAATGAGAAGGTCGTTCCGCCGAAGGGATATGACAATTTGTAAATTTTAAATTTAGAATAACGAATAGCGAATTAAGAATAATGAATTGGTATGATCGAATGCAGCACAATTTATGGGACAAAAGTTTTAAGGGAGAAGAAAGACCTAATCTTTCGCGCTAGTGCTTATGGTTTTATTGAAGATGAGGGAAAGATTTTAGTAGCCAAAATTAGCTCAAGCAATAAGTATTTTGTCCCCGGCGGTGGAGTTGAAATCTTTAATAATGACAAGATAACGATTAAAGAAACTTTAGAAGAGGGATTGCGTCGGGAAATTATGGAAGAAACGGGGCTGGAAATAGAGGTCGGACGTCATTTCTTTTTTAAGGAATCATTTTTTAATTATCAACCCAAGTTTGATCCTAAAATTGATGAATCATATTATTGTCATTGTCATTTTTATCTGTGTAAGCCGTTGACGTTTAAGCTCAGAACGCAAGAAGAGATCGAAGATCAAGAATCGCAGGTCCCCGTTTGGATGAACCCATTGGAATTAAAACAGGAAGAATGTCAGCCTTTGCTTTGGGACGCATTGGAGTTTTATAAAAATAATATCTATGGAAGGTAAAATAATTATCCTGGCAGCGGGCAAGGGGACACGCATAGGTGCGATCGACAAACCAAAAGTTTTATTAGAACTTGCCGGCCGGCCAATGATTGAGCACTTAATCTCCCGTGTCGCCGGCCGGGCTATCGTGGTGGTTGGTTTCGGCGCTGATCAAGTTAAGAATCAGTTGGGTGACCGCGTTGATTATGCCTATCAAACGGAACAATTAGGTACCGGACATGCTGTAGCTTCGGCCAAAGAGCAGCTCATCAATTACAACGGACCTATTGTCGTTCTTTATGGAGATCATCCGCTTGTTAGTCAGCAGACAGTAGAAAAACTTTTTGCATTATATTTAAATTATCATGCTCCAGTTTCAATGCTAACGACAGAAGTTGAAGATTTTAATGATTGGCGTGAAGGTTTTTATGCATATGGGCGAATTTTACGCCAGAATGATGATCAAATAACGGCCATTAGAGAATTAAAAGATTGTTCTGATGATGAAAAAGAACTTAGAGAAGTAAATCCGGGTTATTATTGTTTTGATTCTAAGTGGCTTTGGGAAAACATTGATCAATTAAGAAACAATAATCAACAAAAAGAATATTATTTAACAGATTTGGTGGAGTTGGCTGTTCGGCAAGGGCAAATAATTCCGTCGGAAAGACTAGAACCAATTGAATGTTTGGGAATTAATACTAAGGAGCAATTAGAATTGGTAGAGAAGATTCTTAATAAAAGGAACGAGTAACCAGTAACGAGTACAACGGCACAAGGTTATGAAAAAAATAGTCACAATTGGCGGAGGGACTGGACAATTCGTGCTACTCTCAGCATTGAAGGATTTAGATATTGATCTAACAGCAATAGTCTCGATGTCTGATAATGGAGGAAGCACTGGCCAACTGCGTGACGAGTACGGTGTTTTGCCACCTGGCGACATTCTAAAGTGTTTAATTGCCTTATCTCCATATCAAGAAGCACGCGAGATTCTCCAAACACGTTTTGAAGATAATGCTAAACTATCAAAACACAATGCTGGAAATCTCCTTTTAACCTTCATGTCTCAATATTTGAGTGGTGATTTCCCGGAGGCGGTAAAAGCGTTCAGTAAAATTTTGAAAGTTAAAGGAAAAGTTTTGCCCGTGACAACCGACAAGTCGACTTTAGCCGCAGAACTTGATGATGGACAATTTATTTATGGTGAAACAGTGATTGATATAGTCAGAACTAGTGACCGCGCACAAATAAAAAGAACATTTTTAGTGCCACATTCTGTCGCCTTGGCGGTATATCCTCCGGTTGTGATGGCTATCGAGTCAGCAGATTACATTATAGTTGGTCCGGGTGATATATATACAAGCATCACGCCCAACTTTCTGGTGCCTGGAGTCAAAGAATCGATCTTGAATACAAAAGCCAAGATTATTTATATTTCGAATATCATGACTAAGCATGGAGAAACCTCGGGCATGACGGGCGCACAGATTGTTGAAGTTGTCGAAAAATATCTGGGACGTAAATTCGATATGATTTTGGCTAATAGTGAGGCGGTCCCCGAAGAGTTAAGACACAAGTATCAATCAGAGAAAGCAGAACCGGTTACTTTCACCACTGAAGCTCGAGATTCTAGGGTAGTAGAAGAGAAGTTGTTGGCCGAAGGAGCTTTGGCTCGACATGATTCAATGAAATTGGGAGATGTTTTAAAGAATATATTAATTTAATATGCAAGCGATAGCTGATTTGCATATACATTCTAAGTATTCTCGCGCTACTTCACCACAAATGGAGCCTGTGATGTTAGATTTATGGGCCAAGAAAAAAGGAATTAACATCGTCGGGACCGGAGATTTTACACATCCGGTTTATTTTAAGGAATTGCAGGAGAAGTTGGTGGAAGATGGGAGTGGGTTGTTGGGGTTGAAAGGGTCGAGTAACGAGAAACGAGTAACGAGTACAGTAAAATTCATGCTGACAACAGAAATTGCCTGTATTTATAAGCATGGAGGCAAGGCACGGCGTGTGCATATTTGCGTTAACGCACCAAGTTTTGAGAGTGTAAAGAAAATTAACGATGAATTAACGCGATTGAAATGTAATTTACGATCCGATGGTCGTCCAATTATCGGTTTATCGGCTAAACAATTGGCTGAGGTTTGTTGGTCTGCAGATGAACAGGTGATGATAATCCCGGCTCACGCCTGGACTCCGTGGTTTGCCATCTTTGGTTCGAAGTCTGGATATGATTCGATACAAGAATGTTTTGAAGAATATTCTAGTCGTATTCATGCCATCGAAACTGGGTTGTCATCTGACCCGGCGATGAATTGGCGCTTGTCTCAACTAGATAATATTACCTTGATTTCTAATTCTGACGCACACTCTCCAGCGAACCTCGGACGTGAAGCAAATGTTTTTGATCTTCAAGAAGTTACTTATAGCGAAATAAAAAAAATAATTGAAACAAAAGATTCTAAAAAATTTTTGTACACGATAGAATTTTTCCCACAGGAAGGAAAATATCATTACGATGGGCACGTGAGTTGTGGTTTTTCGTGTGCACCTGATGAGTCGAAGAAAAAATATAAAGATATTTGTCCAAAGTGTAAACGGGCGTTAGTGTTGGGGGTTGACCATCGCGTAGCAGATTTGGCGGATCGCGATGTTGGAGATAAACCTAAGAATGTTATTCCGTTTAGAAACATAATCCCACTTCAAGAAATTATTGCTGAGTGTCAACAAAAATCGAAATCATGTAAGTCGGTTGGCGCTCAATATGAAGAAATGACGGTGAAAGGGAAGAGTGAATTTAATATCTTATTAAATCTTGATCGCGAAAGTATAAAAAATATTTCTGATGAGTTGCTGGCTGAAGCCATAATGCGTATGCGTGCCGGTGATGTTACTGCTGTCCCTGGGTATGATGGGGTGTATGGTGTGATAAGAGTGTTTAAAGATGGGGAATTACTATCGCAAAAGCCAAATCAGAAAAAAATGTTTTAGTGTTTTGCCCTTCTTCACTAACATCCTTCAGCAGACTTTCGGACGTTGAAAAGTTTCGAAGGGCAAAAAAACACTCCCGTTCGGGAGTGTTTTTTGTTGGGCTATTTTTTCTTCTTTGCAGCTTTGCGTTTCTTTGGAGCAGCCTTTTTTACAGCCTTCTTAGCGACTTTGCGCTTTGCTGGCTTCTTTGCTGCTTTGCGCTTTGCTGGGCGCTTTACAGCTTTTTTCTTTGCTGGCATAATAAATTCCTCCTATAAACTTTTGTAAAGATTTTTTTAGAATGCCTTATAAAAGTTTAAAAGTGATTTAATTTTATTTTTTAATTTTTAATTTTCTAATTTCACTTACATTATAAATCTTTTTGCATTTGTAAACAATGCGCGCACACTAAGTTGGGGATAACTTTTTAATTACAAGTTACAAATTGATGTTGCTACTAATATTTTTTTGTAAGTGTTGTATCGTTTCACTTGTTTAAGTTGTTACGTTGATTTGTTTGACTACTTTTTTAGTTTCTCATTGTACATTATGCATTACTTTTTTATTCTGGAAGTAAATTCCAGAGTACTTCAAATGTTTGTCGATGAATCCTATATATCTCTGGATCTTCAATAATAACAGTAATGCTTTTTTCTCCCTTATATGTGCTATAAGCAATTTTATTATTATAAATATCCATGCCGGAAGAAAAGGGCATTTTCTCTGCAGGTAATAATTTAACTTGAGTTTGTTTGTCCTCGCTCAATCTGGCTTTTAATGCTCTTGCATCTGGTGTATCAGCGCAAATCAGTTTTTCTTTAATGTTTCTTTTTATAATCTCGGAAACATATTTATCTAAACTTTTTTTGTGTTGGGTGGTAACAGCATCTCGGTTAACATATGAATAAATTGTTTCGGTCGCTTTCAAATTTTCCATGAAGACTTCTTCAAACTGATTCTCGCCTTCATAAAACTTAATGCCTGGTTTGTTGCTTGTGATGTTATAGGCTCCAGTAATATTTTGTAGGATCTCATCAAATTCAGTTTGATTTTTCTCAAACACTCTTTTGTTTTCCTGAATTAAGTCATTCAATTTGCTTGGGTGGGCTGGTTTGTAATAAGCATGGCGACCCTGCTTGCGATATTCAACGAACTCTTTGAAAACGAGGAGGACAAGCACATCATGGACCGTGGTGCGGCTCAGATTTGTTTTACGCAGGATATCTGAAACAGAAAGCTCTCCGTTATTAATAAGAAGGAGATATATCTCGGCTGCGGATGGTTCGAGGCCGAGTTTGATGAGAGAGACTTCTATTTGAGTCATATTTTATTTAAATTAAGCTAAATAATTTTAATGTTTAAATGCTGCCGAAGTGAATTTTAGCTAATTCTACTCTCATTATAGCGCATTTTGATGAATATGTCAAGTCATAACTTTACATATAACCTAAAAAATAATCATTTAAATTTAGACAAAATATTGTTTTATTTATATTAATGTCTTGCAGCAAATTGACATTTTGTTATAAATCTGGTATATTGTGATGTTGAGATGAAGTTCGTTAAAACAACCGCTGGAGAGAAGAGGAGGAGCATCATGTTCGAGACTCTCTGGGAATTCGTGTGTGCGCACTGGATCTGGTTTCCAGCCCTAATCGTTGGGGGATTTGTCTACATCTACATCGGTTACTTATTGCTCTTGGCAAAGCTGAAGGTCACAAGGCGCCACATTAAGTACAACCCTAAAACCTGTGTGTACAGTATCGTTTTGGGTTTCTGGACGTTCATCTTCTTCCCGCAGATTAGCTTCGAAAGGCTGGGTGGAGGGGATGAAAGACTTCAATATGAAGAAACACCGCGAGCGGCATATTACGTGAGGCGTCCAAAAGAAGAGAGTGATTATCCAGTTTGGGTAGTGGTCTTTTGGCCACTCATGCCCATTTGGCTAATACTTTACGTGGTGGTTCAGGTGTTCGCCTTGTTACTAATATCCTTTAGCATGTACTTGCCCTACTACCTGATCGTCGGATCGATTACTTTGGTCTTCAAGTTCTTTACCCTGCCAATTCGGAAGTCTCTGCAAAAGCTAGAGAAGACTTCAGAAAGCCAGAGGTAGTTCGCTCTGTTGATTCACGATCCTGGCCGTCCTGATCAGCATTAGGACGGCCGTTCATCAGAGTACATTTAAAGAAGTGTCTTCTGATGGGTAAAGTTCATTACATAAACAAACGGAGGAACAAATGGAACTGACTCGTGAGTCTGTCATCGCGCTGGCTCAGAAGAACTGGAACCCCATCATGCGCGCTCTGCGCAAGCAGCGTGGTCGTCGGGTGAGCACGGGTGACTGGGGTTGTTTCAACCTGCCGATCTCCACTCTGCCTGGCCGCTTCGCCCCTCTCTCCTTCCTCAACTCGCGTGGATGCCGGCATGCCTGGGCTGGTGGTTGCACGATGTGTGACTACACCTGCCGTTTCGACAAGCCAAGCGAAGACGCCATGATGCAGGCGGCGCGTGAAATGTGCGACCACATCGAGTCCGTACAGTGCGACCAGGGCAAGTACATCCTGTTCAACGTCAACGGCATCGGGAGCTTCTTCGACGAGAGCGAGGTCCCGCCCACGGTGCGGCGCTACATCCTGTCGCGCATTGCCGCTGCTGTCCCGAAGTATGAGATCGTGGAGATGGCGACGGAGAGTCGACTGGAGTTCATTACCGAGGAGAACATGGCCGAGCTTCGGTCTATTCTCGGGGCGACCGTGAAGGTTGAGATGGGCTTCGGTATCGAGAGTACTGACCCGCTGGTGCGCGAGGGGTGCATCAACAAGCACCTGCCCGAGAACTGGCGCGAGAAGTGCGAGCTCATGCACCGTTACGGTGTGAAGATCTGCGCCCACCTGCAGCTCGGCGCGCCGCTCCTCACCGAGTCCGAGACGCTGGAAGATGTGTACCGCTCCGCGGTGGAGCTCCAGGACAGCGGACTCGCCGATTGCATCATCATCATGAGCATGAACCTGAAGAAGGGCACCCTCTGCGGGCAGCTCTTCGAGGAAGGGCTCTACCAGTTGCCGAGTCCTTGGAGCGTGGTCGAACTGATGCGTCGGCTCGGCGCCGAGCGTTGTCGTAAGATCCACTTCTTCGGCTTCATCACTGCTGATCCCACGACGCAGGTTGCGAGTTTCTGTCCTGACTGCGCCACGACCTTGAAGCGGCAGATCTTGCGCTTCTCCTGCGCCCCGAGCGAGCATGCCGCGATCTTGGGTCTAGCTGACTCGCTCGACTGCGACTGCAAGCGCGAGTGGGGGCGGCGCATGGACAAGAAGCCCGGGCAGTCGCTCGAAGTGCGCATCGCGCGCACCATCGAGCGTCTGGCTCTCGAGTACAAGGTGCAGCTCTAGTTCCCCTGGGCGATCCGGTGCAACATCGGATCGCCCATTCATTAAAGATTATTTAGTTAAGTAATTTTTAATGAGTATAAATTTAATATGAATCAAACAATAGAAACAATTAATTCTCGTAGAAGTGTTCGTAGTTTTGTTAAAAAAGATATTTCGAAGGAAGATTTACAAAAAATTGTCGAGGCTGGCTTAAGAGCGCCTTCGTCGAAAAACGCGCAGCCATGGTATATTGTTGTTTTGCAAGGTTACGAAAAGCAGAATGTCGCTAACTGGATTCGTCAAGACATGAAAAATTATGACTGTGTGCCGACTAATGTCATTGACGGTAAAAATCTTAAGGGCATGTTTGATTCTACTCTTGAATCAATCAAAATTGTGGAAGAAGCATCAGCTCTTATACTTTTATTTAATAGGGAAGTGTATTCAAAAGGATTTTCTTTGGGTGCAAAGAATGTCGATATGCGAAAATTATATACCTATGCGGTCGAAGTTTTAGGTCTTGGAGCATGTATGCAAAACATGTTGCTTGCTGCTCATGCTTTAGGGTTTGGTGCAGCCGCCATGGCTGATGTATATCCTGGCGCCGAGCAGATTAAAAAGAATTATAAGTTGGATTATCAGTTTATGATTGGAATCGCACTCGGGCACCCGGCCTATAAAACTAAGAAGAGACAAATTGATTTTGAAAAATTTACAAAATTTGTTTAAGTGAAATATCAAAAAAGCACCATTGACTTGGTGCCTTTTGGGTTTATGATTATTCAGCAATTTTCTTTAAAATATTTTCAATTAAACCGTCTGTTAGTTGAGGGACATCGCTTCTATTGGTAAAGGCTGGGCCATTACCATCTTCTGGAGAAAAGGTGTTAAATCCGGGGTAGGTGTGGGTTGAAAAGGGGATCCCCTCATCATTATAATCAACAACTAGGCCACAATTGACATAGCGTAATAACCAAGGTTTATCTACTGGGTTAGGTAAAATCGTTGAAGCTTCTTCTGGTGTTAGGACGATGCTTAGCTCTTCGATGGCTATATTTCTAGAACGAAGTTTCCCCGCAGTGTTTCCTCTTAAACTATCAATTTGATCTGGATCGCGGTTCTCACGCGTTGTCAAAGTCACTCGAAGATTACCAGAAAAACCTAGGTCTGCACCAGATATATTGTAGGTACTCGCGTTAGTGTGATCAGTTGATTTAGCGTAAACAGATTCGCATGATTCAATAAGGCGTTTATTTTGTTCTTGTTGACGTGCCAGTTCAGTTTCTTCTGCTTCGGCTTTTGCGCTTCTTCAGCCGCTTTTACAGCTGCAAGCTCGGCTTGTGCTTCTGGGGTTATTGCTTGTTTTGTGAAATCTTCAAATGGTGACATACTTTTATTGGGTTAATATTAGTTAAATTAAGTATAGCTAAAATATTTTTTAAGTCAAAAAAGCACCAATTAATTTGGTGCTTTTTTGGTGGACCCGGCAGGGATCGAACCTGTTACCTCCTCGGTGCAAACGAGGCGCTCTACCAGGTGAGCTACGGGCCCCCACACCTAATCACAAGATGACGTGATTAGGTGTGGGGGCGGGCCCAACTATTATTGAGCACTAGCTTCTACTTTGTAAGTGATACTTGAATTCTTAATTTAAGTTGGTTCCAAGCATTGGATCTTAGTTTTAAATTTTGTTCTCTCTGTATTGCTTCTTCTTTTGTGCCGTATGCTTCGAAGTAGACAATTTTGTATGGTATATATGGCTTTGTGGAAGGAACGTGGCCAGCGTTATGTTCTATCAAGCGGTTTGTTATGTCGGTTGTAAAGCCGATATATAGATTCCTATGATTGATGCTCTTCAATATGTATACATAATAGAACATATTATAAAACGTGATTAAATAATAGCAAAAAAGGTGACCTTGGTCAATATTGTGGATTTATTCGTGCTGCAAGTGTCAGTTTTGCTCGTTAACAAGGGGATTTTGATGCTGTTATGCAATTTTGTTGAACGTTATCAACACTTATTATTGGCTAAAATTGAATAATATAATCACTTTATGATTAAGGCTCTTGACAAAATTAAACATATTTGCTAGGATTAAAAGTTGCAAATGAAAGTGGATGTAAACTCCTTAGGGAGTTAATCATCCTTCGCCCCTCGCGGGGCTTCGGATGATAAACTAGGGAACTGGCCCCTGCCTCAAACACCTATTACCTTTTCCCTGGACACAATTGCAGCACATCTAAGCATCGGCTACAAATAAAATTTTCAGCCGTATGTTCTTAGAAGAAATGAGTGCGCTCTCATTTCCTAATATGCTTGTTAGGGAATGAGGGGGACACTTATTCCTGATGCTGGTGACTACACTAGAGACAACGAGAGGTCATTTCTAGTGTGGGCCACCAGCGTTGGGCCATCCTGCTAGTTCCTAGGCTGTGAGGGCAGTCTGAGGAAAATAAGCAGGGCGCAAGAGGGGACGTCCCCTGCGCTGGAGGTGGTCGGTCGCATGTACCGAATCACTTCCAATAAGCTGGTGTCACCCGGGGGTTCACGCAACCCAGCGACCGGTCCCCAAGTCGGGGCGGTCCAAGCGAGCATCGGCCCTTTTGGCTGAGTCGCACGTGAGGTCAAAGCGGCTGCTTACCGATGTGCACGTCGGTAGGTGGTGAGTCGTGACGTCCAGCCCCATCGGGGTGTGGAGCGCGATCAGTCGCGAGATGAATCTACAGCTGCCTAACTGTAGAACCTCCCTCCCGGCCTTCGCCATGTCTACGTGAAAACGTTCATGGCTTCGTCCGGGCAAGCCCGAGATCAAAAAGTGTTTGGAGCCGACCAGCTGTTGGGCCATACCGCAAAACCTGGTTCTGTAGAGGGGCAGAGTACGGGTTGAAAAGCGGGAGCGTGAGGGGTCCGGAACCCTACGCATGGACTGTAGTCCGTGTGTGGGCTTCGCGGGCCCAACACGAATTGCAGTTCAATAAGGCTGGTATGGCGACGGGGCGTACACACGTCCCTCTAACTTGGACCGGATATGCCGGCAGGATGTGTGGTCAAAGGCGGTGCTCTGCGACGGCAGGGTGGTCCAATGAGTGACCTCTAAGCACGGCTCAGTCCGTGTAGGGGGCTTCATCCACCGCGTCAACGTCAGCCCAAGGCCTTGCGGTTGACATTCCCCAGTTCTCCAACCCCAACCTGGAGGTGTATGGGGAGCATCCCACCCTGCTCCGCGAAAGCAGGGTTCCCCGCAAGAGGCTGTCGGGACATCGGCGAGTTCTCGTCCTACAGCCGCGCGCGATTTGGTCGTACCAGTCGCGCGTCTCTCTAAGGAGTTAAAGTAATTTGACTATTTAGAGAGATAACACAACGGAGGCTTGAGATGAGCAAGGCGATGGCGCAATCGATCGTCTGTCGTGTGTTCGAGGGACTGCGGGAGGTCGATGAGTTCTTCTACCAGGCGCTCGTGATCGTTGGCATGACTCCGCAGCAGTTTCTCCACCTCCGCAAGGAAGTGAAGAAGTGCGAGCGTCGTCAGCCGGCCTTCGTGCTCTGCACCCCGACTGGTAGCGGAAGAAATCGCTAGTTCCAAACCCTAACCCCCCGTTACGGCGGGATTGGAGGGGCCCACGGCATCGAGTGTCATGGGTCTTTTCTTTTATCGGAATTATGATATTATGGGTACGACAATATTAAAGACAAATGGCTTTAGAAATCACTAAGGTCGTCCTTCGTAACTTTAGTGAAGAAGGACTGTTGCTGGAAGAAACTCATCTGATATATGAGTAGTAGACCCAGCCGGGTATCCCACGCACCATAAAGGTGCGGGGCAGGGCCCGTAATAGCCCGTAATTAAGTTAAAGCTCAAGATGGTTTCGTCCATAAACCCGGACTCTTGGCAGTCGGGGTTTTTAATATTTATAAATAATTTAAATTGTGTGCGTAGCGACAGGTCGCGACCTGTTGCTACGCACATACTATAAAAAATATGGACAAAAAAACATTTCCCCAAATTGAAGAAGAAATATTGAAGTTTTGGGAAGAAGATAAAACTTTTGAAAAATCAGTTGAACAAAGAGATCAATCGAACTCTTATGTTTTTTATGA
>Ga0172369_10001885_pt1 | contig 29618 bp, 19 predicted proteins | sample LakKiv25m_FD_114539 | JGI IMG/M metagenome (GOLD analysis project Ga0172369, IMG submission 114539) | Freshwater microbial communities from Kabuno Bay, South-Kivu, Congo - kab_022012_11.25m | ecosystem: Environmental > Aquatic > Freshwater > Lake | place: Democratic Republic of the Congo...
AAATGCCAGTGAGGGGATTATGACTGTGAAGTCAAGAAATTCACGAGCGGAATAGCTTGGAAATAGGTTAAGCCCAAATTGAATAAAAAGCGTAATGTTTTAGTCAAATGACGCTTTTATTATTTCTTAATTATCTGATAAGAACTATCTTGTCAGTTGCGTGTTGCTCTCCCGAAATTAACTGATAATAATAAATACCGGAATTCAGCATTTCTGATAAATCGTTTTCACCAAGCCACTGAATGGAATGTTCACCGCTTTGCAAAAGTCCATCAATTAATGTTTTTACCAATTCGCCATGAATATTATAAATTTTCAGCGATACAATCGAAGGATTTTCAAGAGAAAATTTTATATTTGTGACTTTATTAAATGGATTCGGAAAGACTTGATTGTTTAATAATTGACTTACTTCGCTTTCATTGACTTTGTTCAAAGCATTTCCATATAAAACAAAAGTTGCAGAAATGAGCTGAGAGTTACTTAAGCAGTTACTATTATTAAGAAACGAATACCAATCATTTGACTTGGGAATATGAAATTCAACATCTCCACCCGAAATACCGATTAAAGGCAGAAAAGCATTAAAATTTCCATTTATTAAACATTTATTGTAATTGGCTTCATCGGTAGAAAAGAAGTTTACTTTGCTGTTGTCCTGCTGATTGTAAGCAACACAATTACCCTGGTCATTCCATAACACACCCCAATTAATAACTTGCTTTTCGGCTGAAAATGTCACTTTAAGAACAAAGTCGTCAATATTGTCAGCCGGAGCAGAAATTTCATTAAACTTAAGAGTTGTTTTTGAATTGCTCAAAGCTTGATTAGCCGGAGGTACGGCAATATCGTAATGACGCCCGCCGGCTGAGTTATCAGCGAACATAGCGACTGTATTATCAGCAGCAGGAAAGTTACCCAATGAAGTCTCTAACCTGATATAATATGTATTTCCATGACCGAGAGTGAAAGTGTACTTTCCATCGTTATCGGTTATTCCATAGTTATCCGGAAAGATGTAATCTTTCCCGTCAATATTTCTTTTTTTATAAGTCATGACGCGGGCACCGTCAATCGGCTCGTTATTCGGGTCTCTTGCATAGAATGAGTAAGTTGAAAATTCGGGTACGTATCTGTCCGTTTCCTGAAAACAAACTCCGTCGCTGCGAATAGAAACAGTAGAACCTATACCGCCGCTCCAATCCTGATAGGCTAATGGCATTTTGTACCATCTGTTAGTAGGTTCCCAGGTTTCCCATTTCTCATCCCAAAATTCATTCCAGACATGGTCAATGGACATTGCTTCTATTCCCCGGCAGGGAATCAGGCAAGCACGAGCTGCGGCAGCCGTCAGGTCTTCATGTTCCCCGCATCTGCCAATGTGAAGTCTGTAAATTCTGACAGGTTCATGTGGACGCTCGGTTTTTGAAGTGAAAGTCATCACATCTTTCACCCAATCAGTAATAGCTCTGACAGCTTGATTCGAAGAATCTTTCTTATCTTCCCACAAAATATCGCAATTTGAAACTAAGTCTTTTAAAATTTTATAGAATTTACCAGCGGTATCAATTTTCTCTTCGGTATGGTTATAAAGAAAATCTCTCCAAAAAACACCGTTCGGAGGAGGTGCTATGTTATTTATATGAAAGCCCTGATAATTCGGTTCGGCTGATGCCGGGTCTATGTAAGTAGAAAATTCATCGGTGATTTTGGGATGTACGATGTCCATATAATAAATATCTCTGGGAATTTCAACCTGAATTTTCCCTCTTGTTGAATCAATTTTCCAATATTTGACAGATGAGTAATAATTTTCATTGGTTTTTGACGTGCCGTGGTCAACTATTTCAACAAATTTCAAATCGGAATCATGAGAATAGAGGAGTTTCGCATTTTCAACAAACATCTGGGGATAGCAGTAAATCGAATTTAAAAAGGTTACTGAAGAATAGGCTATCGAAAATGCTATTTCATCAATTATAGGGTCATCGGCATTATTGATTAAAGCAGCTAATTCATTTTGACGTGTTTCAGGCAGATTAGACAAAGTATTTGTAAGTTCAACCCTCAACCATTTCGGTGATTTATTAACAGCTTTTATGGCAATGTCTGTTAACTGTTTGTTTGGATTGATAATTTCAAGTCTTTTGGTTTGCTTATTGAATTTTACACCTAAATTTTTACCTGCCGGAAGAAAGGTGTGAACTGAAAAGCTATCAATAACGAGCCAACCGGAGAAATCAGTTAATATTTTGTCTGCTTGTTTTGTTATATTTTTTGTTTCATAAACTCCCGAAGTAATACTTCCACCTATTTGAAGCCGGTTATCAAAAACACCCGAGGTCGTTACTCCACGTTTGCTTTGTTCAAGAAAATTCAATTCGAAAATGGAAAATGGCTTTAGGATTTCTCCATTTGGGATTACTTCGTATTTAACTTTTGGTAAATCGGTTGTCGTGCCTTGTTTATCGTAAGATAAACACAGTGAGGAATTTAAAATTACAAATAAGATAACAATAATAAAATAATAAGACTTTCTCATTTCTATTCTCCAAAAAAATACTTATGTTTTTTTTTGTATTAAAATTACGAAAAAGTTATGTTTAATCAAAAATTATTTTAGAGTTTTCCTATTTCTCCCGTTTGTTTTGATTCATCGTGATAAACAGAACTCTCAATTTAAGTTCAGTGTCTCAATGTCAGCTTTTTCTAAAAGAAATACTTAACTTCTATAAAATAATTTTTGTAATTGTGTGTTTCTCAATAATTTAATTTTTAAAAATTAAATAACAGCTAAATGGAATATTAATGAAAAACATGAAAGCAATTATTATATTAGTTACTGTTTTCACTATTTTTCAATCATGGAATACGATGAGAGCGGCAATTCGTGATTCTGTCACAACAGAGGAGATTATTCCATTTGTCCTTGGCGACATAAATGGCGATGGAATTGTTGACACAGTTTACGTTATTACTCCGCCATTGAAGATTGAGGTTGATTCTGCTAATCCGGCATTGTCAATTGCTTATGATTATGTTAATTATGAAGGCTCAAATACTGTAAGATTTTCGTGTAATTTACCTCCCTTTAAGTACAAGAACTCAGTTTGGGGCAGGGTGGAAAATCTGGGTTATTTAAGCAATGGTACTGTTTGTGATTTGCTTTTCATAGTAGGTTGGTTTCAGGGCTGTTGGACAACTGCACATGTTTTTCAATATAAAAATAAGAAGTGGAATGAAGTTGCGAGTTCTGTTATTTACGATTGTGACGAAGATTCAACAAGTGACCGTGTGATAATTAAAAACAAGAAATTTTATCTCGTTGGACGGAAATTTGATACAGAAACAGGTGATATGAAAGAATATAAAGTAAAAATAAAGTTCAAATAAATCTATCCTACAATAAGAAGAATAAAACCCGTCATATTGCACGTTTTGAATTTATTTTTTTTGATCAAATATGATACGAATTTACACAATTGCACTTTTGGTGCTCTCAAATATTTTTATGACTTTTGCCTGGTATGGTCATCTGAAATTCAAAGAAATGAATATTACCAGCAACCTTGGGCTGCCTGCTATTATATTGATTAGTTGGGGAATAGCATTGATAGAATATTCTTTCCAAGTTCCCGCAAACAGAATTGGCTATTCCGAGTACGGTGGTCCTTTTAATTTGTGGCAGCTTAAAGTACTGCAGGAAGTCATTACTCTTTGTGTGTTTACGTTATTTACTACTTTTGTTTTCAAGAATGAAAGCCTCAGATTCAATCATTTAATCGGTTTTGTCTTTCTGATTTTAGCAGTATATTTCATATTCAAAAAATAAGAAGTGAAAAACCACGAAAAAATTCTGTGATTCTTCACTTCCTTAATCTTTAAAAAGAATTATTTAATAATTATCATTTTCTTAGTTTCCTGAGAACTGCCTGTATTCAGACGATAATAATAAATACCGGGCATCAAACCGAAACTGTTTACTTCGAATTGATAATCTCCCTGGGATAGATTGCCTTCCATAATGTTTTTAACCAATTGACCGGATTCATCGAAAAGTTCGATTTTTACGTTTTGATTATCCTGTAACGAAAATGAAATTAAAGAAGAATTATTGAACGGATTCGGGTAGTTCTGCCTAAGTAAAAACGGAAAAGAAACTATATCATTCTCTACACCGGCTAATGTGGAATCGGGCCATTTAATATCCGAAAATTTTGTATTATGACTAAAACTTACGGTTGAATCTGCCATTAGATTGCCGATTTGTATTCTCCAAGCGTGGTCGGCAGGAGGAGGGTCATACTTGTCGTTTTTATTGAGGTCGGCATAAAAATCAATATTATATGCTTCACCCATCTCAACATCATCAAAACCGACAGTAAATGATGCTCCTGTTATAACCATTGATTTTCTGCCGTGCTCTTCGCCGGACATTTGGTGCCATACGCGGAAATGAAAAGTCTGACCTATATGCGGGCTCATATCGGTAAAATTTACGTAGAGTTTCGCAGTTGGAGGAGCAGGCCATTTCACATCAACAAAATTAGTGTTGTGCATGAATGAAAAGGATGTGTCATTTTTCATATTTTGTATCATAACACGCCAAGCATGGTCTGCAGGCGGTGGTTCGTACATGTCATCATTATTTACGTCAACCCAGAAATCAACATTGAAGCTGAAACCCATACCCCAATATTCTTTTGCTAAGGGAATGCTGTCAAATTTTACGGTAAAATCCTGCTGGGTTATCTTCATTTCCCTTCTTGAGTTCGGGACTTCCATTCCGGTATTGATATTAAACAATCGAATGTAAAAGTTCTGTCCGACATGAAAATTAAAGCTAGTGAAATTAGCAGTCAAATTGAGCATTTTGACATCTTCGCCATAAGCGTTATATTGCGAACCGGTCAGAAAAGTTGCAAAAGGCATAAGCAGCATAAGCGCTATGCCTAATCTCAAAGTAGAAATGTATCTATTCATGTAAAACTCCGAATCGTTTAAAAAAAATTAATTTAATCGAACTACCATGTTGTAATTCTAAATACAATAACAACGAGATTTAGGATAAGTTACAAATATTTTTAGTTGAGACTAAATTTATATTTTTTTGTCATTCTTTCTCATCTTAATTTGTTTATTTCGATTCTCTTTTCTAATTTGATTTTTTATTTCTTGGTAATTCTGATTTGAAAAAGATTTTATTAAAAAAAGCAGCCGATTATCAACCTGGGAAGTCATCAAAATATAAGGTTAACTACTCCAAAGACCTTAATCCGGCTCAATACGAAGCTGTCTTTCATAACGATGGTGCTGCTCTGGTTATCGCAGGAGCCGGCACCGGAAAAACAATGACTCTTACTTACAGAGTTTCCCGTCTTGTTGAAGACGGAGTTCCACCTGAATCAATTCTTCTTCTGACCTTCACACGAAAAGCATCATCTGAGATGCTGCGGCGTGCATCAAACATGCTTGACGGAAGATGCGAAAAGGTATCGGGCGGTACTTTTCATTCATTCGCTTTACTTACATTAAGAAACTACGCTACGATGCTGGGCTATGACCAGGGATTCACAGTTCTTGACGGAAGCGATATCGAAGATACAATTAATCTGATTAGGTCGCAAATGAAGTTCGATAAATCAAAAAAAAGGTTCCCTCAAAAAGACACACTGGCAAAAATTTTTAATCTGACAGTTAATAAACGAAAACCTATTGAAGACATCATTCTGAACGATTTCCCGTTTTTTTTCGAAGAAATTGATAATATTGTTAAAATTTTCGAGGAATACAACAGTTACAAGAGCAGATATAATTTGATGGATTATGACGATTTGCTTTTGAACTTGCTAAATTTGCTGAAACTCCCTGCTGTTCGTAGCGAGATGCATCGCAAGTATAGATTTGTAATGGTTGATGAATATCAGGATACTAATAAATTGCAGCACGAAATAGTTCTTCACCTTACCGGAAAAACCGAAAGCGTTATGGCTGTAGGAGACGACGCACAAAGTATTTATTCTTTCAGAGGTGCCGAATTTCAAAATATAATGGATTTTCCCAATTCTTTCAACAAATGCAATATTTATAAAATTGAGGAAAATTACAGAAGTACTCAGCCAATACTGACATTAACCAATAAAATCATCTCTGAAGCAGCATTCAAATACGAGAAGGAATTATTTACTTCTCAGACTACAGGAGAAATGCCTAAAATCATCGCTGCCGAAAATGAAAGGCAGCAGTCACTTTTCATTACTCAGCAAATTCTTGAACTAAGAGAAGAAGGTTTTGCTCTTGATGACATAGCAGTACTCTTTCGTTCCGGATTTTTATCTTTCGACCTGGAAATAGAGCTCATAAAAGCAAATATCCCTTATAAAAAGTTCGGTGGTATGAAATTCATTGAAACTGCACATATCAAGGATATTCTTTCATTTTTTAAAATTGTTAATAATCCTAAGGATGCCGTAAGCTGGCACAGAGTACTGCTCCAGCACGACGGAGTGGGACCAAGGACTGCCTCAAAAATCATTGACATGATTACACGGGAGCAAAATTTTCTTGCCTCTGCTTTAGCTCAATCAAATATAAGCAAGGGACAGGAAAATATTCAAAAATTATTCAGAGTTGTAAAAGATTTGAATTCCGACAATCTGACAATCGGCGAAAAGGCAACTTTAATTATTGATTATTACAAGCCAATGTTCAAGAAAAAATATGACGACTGGCAAAAGCGATGGAAGGATGTTGATATGTTCCTTGCCATTGCTGAAAGATATAAAAGCATGACTGAATTTCTTAATGATATGGCTATCGAACCGCCCACGGAATCAGTAGTTGACCTGGAGCCGGAAACAAAGGAAGAAGAATTCTTGTCACTTTCAACAATCCATTCTGCAAAGGGACTTGAATGGCGGGCTGTATTTATAATATGGGCTTTAGACGGCAGATTTCCCTCATCAAAAGCGGCTGATTCCGAGAACTCATTAGAAGAAGAAAGGCGTCTCTTTTATGTTGCCTGCACACGAGCTAAAGAGAAGTTATATATCTCCTATCCCACTAATATATACGACAGGGAATCCGGAATTGTACTATCCAAACCTTCGAGATTTCTGGATACCATCGGTGAAGAAATTGCGGATAGATTTATTTTGGAAGACTGGGAAGAAAATACAAATTGAGTTTTTTAACTCAAGGATTTAATGATAAATCAAATGTGAACGGAAAGCTTCAAAACAACATTCCTTCTGTCTCCCCAGCTTGCCCCACTGAAATAAGCACCTTTGAGCAAGTAATCATTATCAAAAAGATTATTTATATAAAGCGAAGGTTCGATATTCATTTCACCTGTGATGTGGAAAGTATGCCCTAAAGAAAAATTGAAAAATGAATAGGGAGAAACATGAGAACCACTATTAAAATCGAATAAACCCGTGTTGTATTCCAAATTATTCGGATTCCCGTTAGTCAAACCGGAGCCGAAAGTGTAGGTCAGATTGAAAAACCAATCTTTGGGTTGATAATTAATCGAAGCAGATAAAGATAACCTTTGGTCGTGGTCAAGGTCTGTTGCATTACCGACTGAGATTATGGGAAGAAATCCACCTGTTATTTTACCAGAACCGTAAGCATGAATAAGAGCAAGATTCAGATAACCTGTCAGTGGGATATTCGGATGGGAATAGGAGGTTCCTAATTCAATCCCTGTAGTACGGATTTCAGATATATTAATTGCTGTTTTCACGGAACTATTTCCAATTGTTTGGTCATCAATACCAGGAGAAGCAGATTTGTAAAAAGCTGCGGTTTTCACGGTCAGTCCATTTCCAAAATTATGCAAAAAAACAAATTCATAAAAGTTATCCTTTTCGGGTAAAGTCGGTAATCCGGAACCTATAACATTTGTGGCAAGCTTTCTCAAACCCTCAATATTTCCTGGCATAAAGAGCCTGCCGTAGTAAATGTAAGCTGTATTAAAATCATCAATAAAAAAGTTGATTTTCAGTCTGGGGCTAAACTGTTGCTGTAAATCCAGCTCGGTAGCATTATGCAAGTCGTAACGCAAGCCTGCATCAATCCTTAACCAGTCGAAAGCCTGATATTCGTCCTGTACGAAAAGTCCGAAATCCGAACCGTGAAAATCGGAATTAACAGATGGACCGGATTTTCCAGCAGAGTCGTGCGATGTAAAGTTATCAGTTCCTAAAGTTTGTGTAAATGTCAATCCAGCCGACACTTTGTGTTCTTTGCTGATTTGTGCATCATATTTTGTTCTTAGTCCAAAACTTTTGAAATATCTGTTTTCGGTTAATACAAAATTATTAGTCGAATCGCCCGCAAATTGAAATGATGCGGGGCTTTGAGCACCTGGAATATAATCCAATCCTCCTTGTCGGGCGAAAATTCCCACGAATAAATTTTTCTCCCCACCACTTTCTGATGAAAATGTGTGAAAATACGAGAGTGATTGAAAAGCATTCATGCTTATTTGATTGTCCTTTGCAACACCGTTAATTAGGGCTGGATTGAATGGAACTTCGTTTCCTGTTGAGCTAAAGCTGAGATTGAGCGAAAGATAATCTTTTGTAGTAACAAGGTAATTTAACTTTCCATAAAGAAAATAATCCTTCCCATAGTCGTTGTATAAAACCGGAGTAGGCGTTTCGAGTCTATGGTCGGTTTCCTGTCTTGTGGCAGAAACAAAAAATCCCAAGTCGCCGATTCGGTTTGAAAGAGCAAGAGACTGACCGTTCAAGTTCAAAGCACGAAGAGGTCCGACTCTGCTTCCGAGTGTATCACCGCTCCCACCACCGGCATTTCCGCTGAAAACCGTATTGCCCTGTTTGAAAGGCTTTGTTCCGTTAAATACCAGATAACTGCCTCCATAAGTTGAAAAATCAAGGTGGAAATGGTCGGCTGGAATTTTTGTATCAATATCCATTATTGCAGCCATCTGCCCTCCATATTCAGCGGAAAAGCCTCCTGTCATCATAGTTATTCGGTCAATTACCTTACTATCAACGATTTCGTTCAGTCCACCGAAAACACCCAATGGAACGGGAATGCCGTCAATATAGTACGAAAATTCGCCATGCTGTCCACGTATATGGACTTCTCCGGTTGGTGCTTTGATTGCTCCGATAAGGTTCTGCTGAACCAAATCGTTTATTCGTCCGGTCGGAGATGGATGATAAGTCTGCTGGTCGAATAACTGAAACCCTGAACTCATTTGTATGGGCTGTATGTTCAAGCCTTTGTCTGCTGTGACGGTAACGTCCTGAGTCGAAAAATTCAATATTTCGGGATGGAGTCTCACGGAATCAACAGTATGTTCTTTGTCAATTGTCACTTTGTAAGTAAAAGTCCTGTATTCGTTACATGAAACCGTTATGCTATATTGAGAAGGATGTACGCTTGGGATTATTCCTGTCCCGAAGGCATTGGTATACAAAAATCCAACGACAGCTCCATCTTTTTTCAAAATAATTTTTGCATAATGAATTGGCTTGAGACTTGCCGAATCATAAACAAAAACGGTATAATTAACATGTATGCCAGAGCCGGAATTTATTTCAAAAGCTCCCGCTTTGAAACGAGCATCTATTTCAGGCAGGATAATACTGATAAAAAACATTATCAATAAAATTCTTAAATTCATATAACGATTTTAAATTTATAAAAATAATTTAATAATTATTGTTAATGATAACTTTGTTTTTACAAGGTCATCATTATATTAAAACTTCTGTTTAAAAGTTCTTTTTCGGACTAATTAGTCGGAGGTGCTCGAGGAGAATATTTGTCAAAAATAATATAAATAATCTTAGCAGATGTATTTTTGAAATGTTCCTTCAATTCTTTTGGTTTATCCACTACAATCTTCTGAATGTCATTGATAAGGTTACGAAGACTTTCGGATAATGAACAGGAAAAACATTCTTTTCTGGCATGAGAAGTTACATTTTCAGATTTATTTACAGATAAGGTTTTATTATCTGTTTTATCATCCTTACAAATATGGGATTCAGGAAAAAAGGTAAATACGGATGTAGTGATATATAAGAATGCAAGAAATGCTATTGTATAGTTCAAAAATGCCGGTTTTCTCAGTTCATTTAAAGACAATATGTTCTTGTTTTTTGCCAATGTCAATTGTTTTTAATAGTTTTGAAACTTTTAAAACTATAATAAGTATTAGACTGTGATGGCTTAGAATTATTTGATAAAGTATGATGATAAATGTAAGATATTTTATATTGCTTTTTTTGTATTTAATAGTGTTTTCAGCAAATATTCTTGCACAACATTCAATTCCTGATACTGTAAGAGCAATGAGAATTACAGAACCAATAAGGCTTGATGGCATATTAGAAGAAGAATGCTGGAAGAAAGCTGATAAAATTCATAATTTTACTCAAAGAGAGCTTGACAATGGAAAGCCTGCAACCGAACGAACTGAAGTTGCTATGGTTTATACAACCGATTGTTTGTATATAGGATTATGGTGCTATGATACAAATCCTGAAGCTATAACTGCAAAATCGTGGGAAAGAGATTTTCAATACTGGACCGATGACAACTTCGAAATTGCATTCGATACATACAAAGACAAAAGAAACGGATATGTCTTTGTCATTAATCCTAACGGAGCAAGGGCTGATGTTCAGATTTCCGATGACGGCAGAGGTTTTAACATAGACTGGAATGGTGTATGGGATGCAGAAACTGTCATTAATAGAGATGGTTGGTTTGCAGAAATAAAAATTCCATTCTCCACTCTGAAATATCCGGAGAAATTATTTCAAACCTGGGGTATTAACTTTGAAAGAAACATTCGCAGTAAAAGAGAATCTGATTTCTGGCAGGGATGGTCAAGGGACAGAGATTTCGAAAATGTTTCGCAAGCGGGAACATTAACCGGACTTGAGAAAATCTCCGGTAAAGAAACACTCGAATTGAAGCCTTTCATAACTGCAGGATTTTCTTCGGATTCAACATTCAATTCAAAATTCAAATTCGGCGGCGATATCAATTATCTTATTACGCCTACTATTAAGCTCAATTTGACAGCAAATACAGATTTTGCTCAAGTTGAATCGGACAGAATGAGAATAAATCTGACGAGGTTTTCTTTATATTATCCTGAAAAACGTGATTTTTTCCTGGAAGGTGAAGACGCCTTTGAAGTCCGTTATTATGATTCTGAAATTTTATTCTACAGCAGAAGAATTGGAATTCAGGATGGCAAAGAAGTTCCGATTCTTGCCGGTGCAAAAATTATTGGCAAGACAGACAGAACATCTATAAATCTGCTGTCAATTCAAACTGGCAGTATAATGGATATTCAATCAACCAATTATTCCGTTATTAGGATAAACCGTGATGTATTTGAGAAATCAAACCTGGGAATGATATTAACTGCTAAGAACAGTAAAGACAATTTCAATTATGTTTATGGATTGGACTATCAGTACAATACTTCTAATTTTTTAACTGATAAAAATTTGATGGTTTTAGGTTCTCTTTCCCAATCGCAGACAAAAGGTACAGACGGACTTAATAATTTGTCCTATCGTATAGGCTTGCTTTATCCGAATGACCTGATAACGTTTCAAAGTCTGGTTTTAGGAGTTCAGAAAAATTTTAATCCCGAAATGGGATTTCTTGAGCGCAGAAACTACGACCTCGTATACGGAGAATTGATGATTCGACCATTAGTAGGTTTCATTCCCGGTATCAGAAAATTAATTTTTAAACCGTTTAAGCTTGCCTTATTTTATAATGATGAAACAAGAATGCTTGAAACCGGTTACCTTGAGATAAGACCACTGAGTTTTGAACTTACTACCGGGGACATATTCGAATTTAATATCGAACAGAATTTTGACAGAATTTACGTAGGCTATAATATTTTCAAGGATATTTATATGAAATCGGGTATATATCGGTGGAACAGATATAACTTTAGATTCACATCGTATGAAGGAAGGAAAATTACAACATTTATTGAATATTATTTCGGGGATTTTTACAATGGGACTAATAAAAATTTGAATGCCACCGTTTCGTGGGCATTATTGAAGCATATCAGACTAAGTGCGGATTATTACAGGAATATGGTACGACTGCCACAAGGAAATTTTACAACTGACGACATTGGAGGAAGAATAGAATATGGTTTCAATCCAAAACTATTTTCAAGTATCTTCTGCCAGTGGAATAATCAAATGGAGGAAATTCTGCTAAATCTTCGAATCCATTGGATTCCGGTTGTCGGCAGCGATTTTTATTTAGCTTTAAATCAATCTTTGGATACAAGAAACAAAATAATAAAATTATCGAATACGACCATTCTGACGAAATTTGTCTGGAGAATTGGTATTTAAGACTTGGAATTGTTAGTAACAATATCAATAAAAAAAATATTTGTATTTTATCTTGTTATCTTACTATTTTTTTGTTAATTTTGTGAAATGAAAGAGAAAAGAGACGCTCAGAAATTCTACTTTAGTTTCAGACCGATTATCTGGTCTATAGTTATTTTTTTCTTAACACTCTCATTTGTAATTTATTACAATAGCTTTATTCTAAGGTTTGGAACAATTTCCGAATTATTTGAAAATATCATTTTGAGAAACCAATTTTATCATATATTAGTAGTATTTTTATTATTTCTGACCGGTGGTATAGTAATATCAATTATATCGAGACGAAGATATTATACTGAAAAGATAAAAGCCGAACAAGATAATCTTTTGAAATTTTTATTGGAAAGTGTAAAAGGACGAATATTTATATGTAATATTCTTTACGATTCCAATAATGTACCTAATGATATAATTATTCAAAATTTGTCAGAGCAATTAAGTAATAATAATTCCAAAGATGATTATACTTCAATAAAAAAGTTGAGTAGTTTTCTTAACCCTGAAACACTTCAGGTATATTTGAATAAATTAATGGAACTGGAAAATTTAAGCATTCCTCTTGTTTTTGAATATTTTAGTGTATCTCAGGATAAATATTTTCAAGTAAGTGCATTATCGGTCTCAAACGGTAGATTCACAGCTATGGTAACGGACTTCACTGAAATAAGAAAATTGAATAACGAACTTCATAACAAGAACCACCTTCTGGAAACCTTAGTTAATGAATTACCTTATGAATTTTGGGTAAGAGATGAAAATGACAGGTTGATAATACTTAGCGATTGTTGCAAAAAAACATGGGGTAATCTTGGTGAAAAGACACCTGAAGAATCCGGTATTAGTTCGGATACTTTGAACAAATGGAAAAAAAATAATCTAAGGGCATTATCGGGTGAATTGATTCAGGAGGAAATCGAATATCTTATCAATGGTGAAAAAAGATATTATTATAATATTCTTAATGCATTCAAAAAAGATGGTAAGATAGTTGGTACAGTTGGAACAAACATTGATATAACGGATAGAAAGCTAATTGAGGAAAAATTAAGGAAGAGCGAAGAAAAATACAGGTATATTTTTGAAAATGCAAGCGAAGGAATTTTCAGAACCCGACACGATGGTAGAATAATTGATGCAAATCCAGCTTTTGCAGAAATATTGGGCTATGACAATATTGATGAGATTCTAAATGATAAATCGTTAACCGTTGACAAATTCTACGTGGAACCGAAACGCAGAAACGAATTTATTGAACTGATAGGCAAAAAATCAAATGTAAAAGGTTTTGAATATCAGGTTTTCAAAAAGGATGGCTCTATAATTTGGCTTTATGAGACATCTCAGATAGTGCCCAATGAATCAGACGACAATGTTTGTTACGATGGTTTTGTAGTGGACATAACCGAGATGAAAAAAGTACAGAAAGCAAACGAGGAACTGATTGATTATTTGAAAACTGCAAATGAAACGCTCGAAGTAAAAGCTTTTCAGATAAGTCGTCTGAATGACGAGTTGAAAGAAATCAATAACAAGAAAGATAAATTGTTTTCAATTATTGCACATGATTTGAAAGGACCAATCGGCGGATTTATGAATTTGACCGACATGCTCTTCAGTGAAAATGAAGATATAAGTATTCAGGAATATCAGGACATAACCGAAGTACTAAACTTTTCTGCCAGAAATGTTTATGCTTTGCTTGAAAATTTGTTAGACTGGTCTCGCTCCCAAACAGGAATTATGCCCTTTAAGCCGGAAATGGTCAATCTTGCTGTTATTGTCCAAAATAAATTTGATTTATTGAAAGTCAGTGCTAATAAGAAGAAAATTGAGCTGATTAAGGATTTTCAAGTCAATCTCGAAGTATTTGCCGATTCGAATATGCTTAAAACAATTATCGGAAATCTAATCAGCAATGCAATAAAATTCTCGAACGAGTCCGGTAAGGTTGTAGTCTCTGCTTCAGAAAACGGTAAATTTGCTAAAATTTCTGTTTCCGATACAGGTGTAGGTATAGATAAAGATATTATCCCAATGCTGTTTAAAATTGATAGAAAGGTTTCCACACTTGGAACCAATAAAGAGAAAGGAACCGGTTTGGGCTTGATTCTTTGCAGGGAATTCGTTGAAAAGCATAATGGTTTGATATCCGTTGAAAGCGTAAACGGAGAAGGGAGCACTTTTAGCTTTACTCTTCCATACTCAGATAGCTGAATCTAAACAAACTCGCCTATCAAATCATATTCTTTAGCATCCGTAATTAGAACACTCGAGATATGACCGGGTTTATATTTCTTGTTTAATTCTATTAAAACAGAGTTGTCAACTTCCGGAGCATCTTGTTCTGTTCTTCCAGTGAGCCAATCCCTATCAATACTGTCAACCATAACTTTCAAGACTGAACCCACCTTGGCTTTATTTTGCTTTAACGAAATTTTCTGTTGCTGTTCCATTAAGATATTTCTTCTTTCATGCTTCAATTCTTCCGGTATATTATCAATAAAGCAGTAAGCTCCGGTATTTTCTTCATGGGAATAAGTAAAAATTCCGACTCTTTCGAGTTCAATTTCATTCAGAAATTCTTTTAGTTCAAGAAATTCAGAGTCAGTTTCACCCGGGAATCCAACAATAAATGTGCTTCTTATGGCAACGCCAGGAATAGTTTTTCTGATTTTTTCAATTAATTTTATTATTTGATTTTTGTTGCTTCCTCTTCCCATTCTTTTCAAAATATTATCCGAAATATGCTGCAAAGGAACATCAATATATTTACAAATCTTATCATTTAAGGCTATTTCATCGAGCAAACCTTCCGGTAAAGCAACAGGATAGGAGTATAACAGACGAATCCACTCAATTCCGTTTACCCTGCTCAAATTCTGAAGGAGTTCCGTAAGCTTCTGACTACCGTATAAATCCTTTCCGTAATAATTCGTATCCTGAGCAATGACGTTAATTTCTTTAACTCCTCTCGACGCTAAATATTCTGCTTCCGTTACGAGAGATTCAATTGGTGTCGAATGGTATTTTCCACGAATTGAAGGTATAGCACAAAAAGAGCATCTATGGTTACATCCTTCGGAAATTTTCAAATATGCAGAATGTTTGGGAGTAAGTATATGTCTTTCCCCTAAAAGGTTAAATTTTAAATCCCGGCTGAGGCAGTTGAATACACCCAATGTATCATTAATTCCTAAAAAAGCATCAACTTCGGGCATTTGCTCTTCAAGTTCTTTTTTATATCTTTTGGAAAGACATCCCATGACAATTAATTTCTGAAGCTTGCCGGCATTTTTCAGTTCGATGGATTCAGATATTATATTGAGACTTTCTTCCTTAGATGGTTTGATAAAGCCACAAGTGTTAATAATGAGAGTATCGGCAAGTCTTATTTGAGGTGTGTATTTATACCCGTTATTTTCAAACTGACCTATCAGCTTCTCCGAATCAACAAGATTCTTGCTGCAGCCAAGCGTCAGAAGACATATTTTGTTATTCATTTTTCCTCCGAAAACTCAAAAGGCAATTTTAAAAATGCAAATTAATAAATTAACGATAAAAATATTTAGGTTATTTAAGAAAAGTTGAAATAAATCTTATATTTATAATTTCAGCGTTTTTTTGTCAAAATTCTGCAAAATATCTATCTTTTCTTGATATTATCAATTATTCTTTCTAATTTTGGTTTGTTTTGATTTACTTTTTTGCGTTTTTAATGAAAAAAATTGTATTATTTCTGTTAATTTTTCTTATTGCTATAACGGCTGCTTTTTTTCTTTTTAAAAATTTTAATAATCCTTCAATCCATCGGGATAAAAGTAACAAGGATTCCATTCTGACCAGGAACCAACAACCTTCCGACAGTGTCTTTGCCTTTTTTCTCGATTCTGCTATGCAGTCCGAGGAGGCTCTTTCACATAATTTATCCGGCAGGAAAATATCAATTCTAATTACCGGAGTAGATGCCCGCTTAGGCAGTACATCGGTTCATGCCGATGCAAACCATCTGTTAAATTTCTGGCTCGATAGCAACAAAATAGAGATTCTTTCCATTCCCAGAGGAACATTTGTTGACCTTGGCTATAACGATTCCTGCAACATAAATTATCTTGCCAATGTCCGCTCTTTGAGAGGAAGAGAAAAATATCAGCAAGCTGTTAAGGAAATTGCAGGTATTGATTCCATTCACTATTTCGTGGAATTTGGCTTCTCCCAGGCAATTGGCTTATTAGAGCTTCTGGGTTACAAAGAAAATTCCGTTCAAATGCTCAGAGTGCTTCGCAGCAGAAAATCCTTCGGTATCGGAGATTATCAAAGAGCTTACAACCAGGGTCAGTTCATTCGGCAAATGCTGCTGACGCAATTCGGCAAAATAACAGGCGTTCTTGGAGAACTAACTTTAAGAGCTGGTCTTTTCCTTGTTGACAACAATCTGAACTTTGAATCTCTAAAAAGTCTTATCGCTTCATTTAAGCAAAAGGGCTTTCCAAAATCTCCCAATGATGTGATTATTCGTTTGGTTCCTAAATTCAACGCCAAACTTTCTGATTTTAACTTCACTGATGTTAAGGAAATTGACTCCCTTTATCGTCGTATTGCTAAGTCTGCATCCGGAGATACGGAAATAACCGATTTAAAAGTTTATTACACTGATAATATTTCAAAAAGAGTTATTTTTAAACTTCAATCATTAATTAATAATGCTAAACGAGATTCGGAAAAAAATCCTAAACTTGTGATTAAAATTCTCGAAAAGCCTTTCAGTCAAAGAACTTGGTTTCAGATTTCTAATAAAAAAATGCGTGATTCCTTACGTAACGATATTTATTCGCTTTTGATTAAAGCTTATTTTAAAACAAATAATCCCGACAGGGCTAAGTACCTGCTTCAGGTCGCCGAAGCCGAGAAAAGAACATCGAAGTAATTCTTGTGTTACATCGTATAACATTAATAATTGATAATCTTTAGAATATTTTAGTTTTAAATTGTAGCTTGCCATTTGAATATTATGTTTTTTTATGTAATTAAGATATTGTGGTTAAAAGAAAATCTAAAATGTATTCACAAGAAAACTCTTAATTTTGCAAAATATAATTTATCATTAATTGAAACTGTAAAATTTAAAATAAATGACACATTCCGAAAAACATTTAAAAAGCTCCGATTTTATTACTGATGTAGTAATTGGCATGAGCGACGGATTAACCGTTCCCTTTGCTCTGGCTGCCGGACTGAGCGGAGCTGTAAGCAGCAACTCCATCGTTATCATCGCCGGTATAGCCGAAATAGTAGCCGGCTGTATCGCCATGGGTTTGGGTGGTTACTTAGCCGGGAAAACCGAACAGGAGCATTACCAGAGCGAATTGAAACGCGAATACGATGAAGTTGAAAATCTACCCGAAATCGAGACTCAGGAAGTCAAGGATATTTTTGCAGAATACGGAATTGACGACGAAGGTCAGACTTTCATTGCCGCTCAATTAGCCAAAGATAAAACCCAGTGGGTCAATTTCATGATGAAGTATGAATTAGGGCTGGACGAACCCCATCCAAACAGAGCAAGAAATTCCGCTCTTACAATCGGTCTTGCCTATTTCGCTGGAGGTTTGCTGCCACTTATGGCTTATTTCTTCACAGGGACTCCACGCCAAGGTCTTTTTTTGTCGGCTGTAATCACTACAATTTGCTTATTCGTGTTTGGGTATTTTAAGAGTAAAATAACCGGACAGCCGAAAACCAAAGGTGCTTTGAAAGTTACTATTATCGGCATTATTGCCGCTGCTGCTGCATATTTCGTAGCCGTTGGGTTCGACAAGATTTTCAGATAATACCGACTCAAAACTACCGGGCTTGAGCCCAACTCATATTTTTGCAGATGTCCAACATCTGCGGGATGTCGGACATCTTAATAGGGATTTGAGACTCTTTATTGGTGGTTGGGTTACTGACAGGTCGTGCCTACGACACTTCATAATCCTCTTAATCCCAAAAATCCCCAATAATCCCAGTTCAGACTATATTTTTACGTACTTCCTAACTTTTTCCCCAGAAACTGAAAGAATTAAAATATTATTCAAACTTTTACCTTTGTATTACAACCGAAATTATTTTCGTAACATCTCCATGAGTAAATGAAATTAAGTAAATACCGTTTGGTATACCCGTGCAATCCCAAACTATTTCACCGGAATAAGACTGCTGCTGATTAATTGTAATTTTACCTTCAGTATCATATAAATTTCCATTAACATCGTAAACAACAAATTTTGATTCATTAATATCAAATCTTGTATCCCAGTAAATTTTGCATTTAATTCTGTTATCTGCAGGTATGGGATATGGCGGATAAGCAAAAACATTTGACCTAAGCTCGGTTTGTTCTTGAACTTCATCTACTTTTTGTGGTAAAGTAAATTTAAGAATATTTACTTTTGTACCATAAGTTCCACTACCGTAAAGCACGTTGCCAAATTGATAGATAACACCAAAAGATTGATAAGGCTTTATATTGATAGAGTCCCAAGAATTATTCAAAAGTTTTGATGAATCTATGGAAAAAATACTTCGCTGACCACCATTGTAAATAATTCCATTATAATTAATAAATTTATATAGTGAATTATGATGACTTTTGAGTAACGTATCATACATAGAAGTATTTAAATTGTAGTACAGGACATAATAATTGTAAAAAACTCGGCCGAAATGTGTAACCGTATCAATAATTACAGCATCAATTTTACTAACTGTCATAAGATAATCATAATCATTAAATTTAAGGATAGAACGCACATTGCCGTAAATTCTACTAATATTCTCGCTTACCCAATTTTCACCGTCTGCTGATTTAATTACGAATAATTCGCACGAGTCTAAAATAAGTCTATCATTGCCGTAGAAATGAACTGCAAAACCTTCAAAATTATTATTAACTTTTCTGATAGTATTTGAAAGAATGATTGAAGAATCCAGGATTTTTCTGCTTTTAACAAATTTGAAATTACTATCTAAAATAATTAACTTACTTAATTGATACTTTTGACTATCATAAGTTAGATATAAGAATAGCGAACCATCTTCCTTAGGAAGATATCCAGCAATTGATGCTGATAAATAATTATTTAAACTATCATCATACATTTGTTTAAAAGTTTCTCCCGAATCATTCGAAATCATAATATTTTTTTTATCAATAAAATTTGCATCGGGATAACTTATAAAACAATTACCGTTGTTACCGGCATAAGCAAAATTACTTGTACGGAATCTTTGTATGGTAGAATCTGTAAGTTTCTGCGGGGTCCAGGTAACACCTCCGTTTCTGGTTGTGAAAACCAAACCCTTTTCGCCGTAAGCCATTCCATAATTCTCATTTTTCCAGAATGTGTAATTTGCAGCACTTATGTTAGAAACGAGTTCCCACTTTTTTCCACTGTCAGAGCTTTTGTAAATAGTTTTGTTATTTCCGGCAGCAATAATAATGCTATCATTAACAAATCTGAAATCTTTGTACGATTGAGAAACAACATATCTTCTTACCGGTTCGGTCGTAATGGGAACATAATTACCATCCGTAAATTTTGTCAGATTAGGAGTTGTTAGTAAATATGGTGCATAATAAATATTGGGCTGAAGATTGAATATTGTATCGTTATTTAACCTGAAAAGTCCACCTCCTTTTGCAGCGATTTTCCATTTTTTTGGGGTAACAGATGACTTTAAAATGTTATCCCCGGCAGACAAATAAACTGAAGAACCGGAATTTTGCAAATAAGCAGGAATTTTACATTTTGTACAAAGCCCGGATTCTTTAAAATTTATTAATAACATATCCGAATTATCCTTTAAATTACATAAAAAGATAGCACCCGTATCGGCAGGGAGAATTGCATAATCACCATCCAGTTCTAATTCTGTGGGTATAATCTTTAAATTTAGTTTGATTTCAGAGGTTTTATTTATTTTATCGTCAAACATAATGATTCTACTATCAGACAATGCAACTATCTTATCTTCATAAAACTGAAAATCATAAAGATTATGGGAAGTTCCGGATGCTGTCCAGTTCTTCCCATTGTCCGATGAATTAATAATATTGCCTGTATTGGTTATACCCCAAAAGTTGCCGTTTATGTTTCTTATTTTTAATATAGATGTTGAATCGGGAGCAATTTTAATTTGTTCCCATGTACCGCAAAGGTCTGTCGAACGTAGAATTATACCATAATTTCCATAACAAATTATACTATAATCATTACTGGAAACTCCATTAAAGTCCGACATCAGCGATTCATATTTCAAATCTGTCGTTGCTAAAAGCATTGAAATATTAAACAGCAATATTACGATTATTTTTTTCATCATTTTAGTCTTTTTATTTTATGGACATATCTGTAAGAAACAATCACTTATCCAGTCGTCATCAGTTGTATAACCATCCGGTGGAATCTGAACCGAGGTAGGGCAATCCGAATCTCCTGAAGAATAATAGGAGACTAAACTTTTTCCAACCGCAGGCGGATTAACATTGTAATTCGCACATACTCTATATTCCGCTATACAAATTCCATTTTTATCCGGACACTGTAATAACAAACCGGTTTGTGTCTGACCAAAATTTTGAATAGCAACGCAGTTTGATGATGTCGTCTCAAAAATGTAATATGCCGGTCCTCCTCCTCCACCATCACATGAAGGCAACATATAATGATTTGCAAACCATTGATATACTGCCATTAATTCAGCATCATGAAAGTCAGTTGGATGATTTTGAATAATCCATGAACCACAATCCTCTTCGAAGTAACATCCTGTAATTATTGTATGGTAAACTCCTAAAGGGTCGAGGAACCAGCAAAAATAGACTGTTAAATTACATTCCTCATTATCTTCACCCTTTAATGTGAATGGTTGAGATGCCGCATTCCAATTAGGCGGACATTCTGCTTTTGTATCAAAAATATTGCTCAAAAACATTACGGCTACTGTTACAGCCAACAAAAATAATTTCTTAAACATAAAAATCCTTAAATTAAGTTAAAAGAAAAATTTAATTAAAAAAACTTTTCTTACCAACCTGAAATTCATTATTTTTGCATGTCAGGCTGGCCAAAAGTAGATAGAGCGACTTGCGATGGCTTGATGATTGCCGGACTGACTAAAGGTAATTAGACAGTCCGGTACTATTTTAAGGGCAGCATACTTTTCTCCTTTCCGAAATAGTGAATTTTTTGTTTTGAATTTATCTTGCTTTAAATCTGACAGAGGATTTATTGCGGTAATAATCAATGGAAAGAGGATTAAGTAAACGACGTAACCTATTGCCCTGTAAAGATTTACGGGGGGGGGGGATGAAATTATTTTTTATACTTGAAACAGACATAAAATACCTTCGATTTTATTGAAAGACCAAATAATTTCGTAATTTTATGATTCTTCTAATTCATCAATAGTACAAATTTACAATGTATATTATTCATTTCAAAATATATTTTTAATTATTTTTTGGCTTTTTGGTTAGTTAATTTTCTGGTTTTATTTAGCCTTACCTAATAACATAAGAAAGGCAAAATCGTCACGCACTTTGAAAATTTTTTTTAACTTGTTTAGTATAAGAGTATTTTTGATATTTTACTGTTAACCTATTCCTTTTTTTCAGGATTTTTCTTTAATTTGCATTCTTTTTTTCTCTTTTTCAAGGAACAGATGAATATTTTACATGCAATTTTGCTTGGAATTATACAGGGACTAACTGAATTTCTCCCAATCAGCAGTACCGCACACTTAACGTTAGCCGGAAAAATATTCGGTCTCGTGAATGCTTCAAATCCCGAACAATGGACTGCGTTTATTGCCGTGATTCAGTTGGGAACTCTCGGTTCAGTTCTGGTTTATTTTATCAGGGATATAATATCTATAATAAATTCTTTTATATCTGAAAATCTTAGAACCGGAAGGGAAAAAATCAAGAATCAGTCAATAAATTCAAAGCTTGGATGGTACATCATTTTTGGAACACTGCCAATTGTTATTATAGGATTCGGATTGAAAAAACTGATTGAAGGCTCGCTAACAAAAAATTTGACAATAATTGCGTTTGCTCTGATTGTTCTTGGCTTAATCTTAGCCATTGCTGAAAAAACAGCAAAATTTAAAAAGGAAATGAAAGATATATCGCTTACCGATGCTTTATGGATTGGTCTGGCACAATGTCTCGCTCTTTTTCCGGGTGCATCGCGTTCCGGTACGACAATAACTGCAGGCATGTTCCTTGGTCTGAAAAGGGAGACTGCAGCCAGATTTTCGTTTTTATTAAGCATACCGGCTGTTTTTTCCAGTGGGCTTTATGAATTTTATAAGAGCATTCATTATATATCATCCGGTCAGTTATTGTTGGTTGGCGTTTCGACTTTGTTTGCTGCTGTAAGCGGGTATTTTGCCATCGCTTTTATGCTGCGGTTTTTGAAAACGAATTCAACCTGGTTGTTTATTGTTTATCGAATTTTGTTAGGTGCGGCTATACTTCTTTTTTTGAGCAAGTTGTAGCAACAACCTTTTTCTTAAATATTAGAAAGTTGGTCTTTTCGTCTATTCAACTGTATTAGTATATAAAAGAACTGTAAATATGTGGATACTGAATAAATACATAATGCGATTTCATGTGGAACCATTCATCTTTGGAGTGGTTACGGTTATGTTTTTGTTTTTGTTCCAATTTCTGATGCGTTACTTGAGTGACCTTGTGGGCAAAGGTCTGAGCTATTGGCTTATCATTCATCTGATAGTACTAAATTTTGCATGGATGTTCGTTCTTGCTGTCCCGATGGGTGTACTTTTTGCTACACTTATGACTTTCGGGAATATGTCTGCTTTTCATGAAATAACAATAATCAAAGCAAGTGGCGGTGGTTTGATGAGGATGATGGCACCTGTGATTATATCGGGACTAATTCTTACCGGATTTTTGTTCTGGTTCAACGACAGCGTGCTGCCTGATTCAAATCATAAAGCAAAAGTTCTGCTAAATGACATTACACGTAAAAAACCGACTTTTTCTCTTGAAGCAGGTCAGTTCAGCACTCAGCTTGAAGGCTGTACTATTCTTGCCCGCAGCATTGATTCTGTCACCGGATTATTAAAAGGAGTCACGGTTTATGACAACACTCGCGGAATCAAGACTAATGTAATATCTGCCGATACAGGAACAGTAGTTTTTTCGCCGGATAATTCCAAGCTGATAATGAATCTTTATTCAGGAGAAATTCATCAATTGATTCCGATATCAATGAAGGATTATCACAGAATCAATTTTAAGACATATCAATTTATAACAAATGCAAGCGGATTTGCTTTTGAACGTTCCAGCGAAGGTATGGTTTCTCGCGGCGACAGGGAGCTGAAAATTTCCGATATGAAAAAAATTGTCAATGAAGCCTATAAAAGTGCCGGTATGGCTGACCAACGAATTCAGACACAATTAATAAAGCATTATGATTTTTTAAATGGCAAGTCCGGTGAAGGAGATTTTGCTAATTTCAGGTATGATGCCGGTTCTTTGATTCCAGTTCAGAATCTGAGGCTATTTATGCAAAGAGTTGAATTTCTCAAGCAGACAATTTTTTCGGATGCAAGCCAGAAGCAGGATTTTATTAACAGAGCTCAGGAATATATGGTCGAAATACAGAAAAAGTATTCAATTCCTTTTGCATGCCTTATTTTTGTTCTCATCGGCTGCCCTCTTGGGATAATGACAAAAGGCGGGAATTTCGGCATTAGTGCCGCTATCAGCCTGGGTTTCTATGTCTTTTACTGGGCTTGTCTTATCGGAGGCGAGAAACTCGGTGACCGAGGAATCATTTCGCCTTTTCTTGCAATGTGGGGCGGGAATTTTATTATCGCGTTAATAGGCATTATTTTAACTATTAGAGTGAATAACGAAACAGTAAGGATGCCCGGATTCAATCAGATTATTTTTATTGTGAACTATTTCAAAATAAATGTATTTAAAATGTTTACTAAAATAAGTAATTAAAACATTAAATTGAACGCCGAAAGAAAGAATACTTGTCCTGCTAAATATTCATAACCCATTTGAATTAATAAACATACATTATATATTAAGTCTTAAGATTACTTAAAAGATGGAAATAATTGTATATAATTTAATATTAAATATTTCTGTAATAATAATTATTATTAATCGTTTACATGCAATCTAAAAGATATTTTGTACATTAAAATAATTTTTTATAATTTTACTCAAAGTAAGTTAACAAATTTCAATTAATTAATAAAGCAAAACGAAAACAACATTTTGAATACTGAATTTTTTCATCAAATTTAATAATTTCTAAAGGATAAAAATTATGTCGAACAAACAGAAATCATTTCCGAGAATTAGTCCCAATTATTGGTGGTTACTTCGCAATAAAGCAATCGAAAACCCTGATGATACTTTTAATGTACCGGTAATTGCCTCTTTATTAAATATAAAACCTCCCTCGGTCTACTCCACAGTTCTTCCATCTTTAAACCAGTTCGAGATGATTGATAAAGATGGTAAATTATCGGAACGTGGAAGAAAATGGATAATTGATAGTGAATATAAAGATGCTTGTGTAGATATTTTAGAAAGTATCTATCCGATTGAATTATTAGAAGACATAAAAAATCCCGATAAAAATCGTATCGCTGTTGAAAACTGGTTCGAAAGAAAAACCGGTGCAAACAGAGCCTCGGTGCTTCAGATGACTGCAGCTTACCTGCTTCTGTGGAACGGCAATCCGGATGGAGCAACCACAAAAAAGACGTTCAGAACACCTGTTAAAAGAAGAAGGATAATCGTTGTCAGTTCCGAAAAGAAACCGGAATCTCAAAAGCTCTTTACTCCGGCAGAAGAAGCAGCAGCATCAGTTGAGCCGGCTGTAACTGCTAAAAGAGCATACACCAAAAGACAAAGTAAAATGACTGCTTTGGAAGCTGCTCCGCAACAGGAAATCGTTCAGGATGCAAAACATGATGTCATGCACGATACAAAACCTCCAGTAAATATAAATGTTCAGATAGAAATTTCAGCAGATACGTCAACCGAACAAATTGAAGCAGTATTCTCAAGAATGGGCAAATATTTGTTGGGATAGAATACTTCTCTTACAAATAATAATTTTTAACCGGCTGCCTTTCGTTCACGAGAAAGGCAGCCGGTTTTTCTATTTAATGGGACATTTTGCAACATTTTGCAATTCAAATCGTAAAAGCAAAGACAAAACTTATTAAACTTTCAGGAGTTTCAAATGAAATTTTTAAAAATTACCGCATTATTGTTTTTCTTTGCTCTCACGGCAGCTTTCTCGCAAAAGAGCTTTCTATCATATTATGAATTGAATGATTTTCTTTATGCCTCCCCGGGTGCTTTCAAATTCGGGCTTTACGGATTTAACAATCCTGCTTTGCTCAACACACTTCAGGAAAGCGATTTATTATTTGCATTCTCTAATAAAAATTTCAGTAATCGCAATCCACGCCTTGGTTTGTTTGCCGGTTCACCGGGTTCGGGTGCCGGATTTATCAGAACCTCTGATGGCAAAAATATAGTTTATGATTACAGGTATGCTGCGAGTTTCGGGTCAAAATATTTCGGGATTGGTTTAGGGTATGGTTTTGTCGGAGGGAGAAAGGGATTCTATAAAAGAAGTAACACTTTTTATGCAGGTTCTTTCTGGAGACCCATACCATATTTGTCAATCGGTGCTCAGTTTACTCAGGCGATTGACAATCACGATAAGGAATATATAGCCGAATTGGCTCTTAGACCTATCAAAAACTATCCACTGACATTTTTTGCCGACTATGGTATGTTTGACGACCAGAATCCCGAACAGGCAAAATGGAGTGCGGGCATTTCTTATGAAGTTATTGACGGAGTCAGACTTAGTGGCAGATATTTCAATAATAAGGCTTTTAATGCAGGTATTGATATATCGTTGGGAACCACCGGAGTTGGTGCCCAGTCGAATTTCACTAAAAACAGCAGTAACAGCTATGATTACGGCTATTCCACTTTCTTTATACGTGCCGGAGCTTTGGACAGAACCATCATAAAGGATTTTACACCAGAAAAGAAATTTCTCAATCTTAGCTTTGACGGTAGTGTAAAATATCAGCGTAATGCTCTTTTTGATGAAGGAAATACATTGATATCTCTTTTAGAATTAATTAATACTGCAAAAAAAGAAGACAAGATTTCCGGATTGGTGATAAATATAACTAATTTTGGTGCCGGAAAGGAAATACTCTGGGAACTCCGCGAAAAGCTGAAAGATTTTAAAACAACCGGAAAAAAAGTTTATCTTTTTGTTGACAGGCTTGGCATTGACGATTATCATTTCGCATCGGTCGCCGATAAAATCATTATGGATGAACTTGGGTCAATCTCACTTGAAGGATATATGCTTGGCAGAAGCTTTTATAAGCAAATGCTCGAAAAATCAGGAATCGGTTTTGAAGAACTCAGATATTTCAAATATAAATCTGCTGTGGAAAACTTTTCTCGTGAGAAAATGTCTGAGGCTGACAAAGAACAGCGACAGAAAGTGGTGGATGACTGGCTTAAAATTACTAAAAATGAAATCTGTGAGTCGCGTAAATTTTCTCCGGAACAATTCGACAGTCTGCTAAACAATCAGATTATTTATTCCGCAAAAAATGCTCTGGATAAGAAACTTGTTGATATGACTGGCAGATGGGATAACGTGGACAGTCTACTGAAAAAGCTTGAAGGGGACAAAACCGGTATGATATATCCCAATTTACTCTTCGAACATAAAAAACCGATTGACGACCAGTGGGGTAAGAAAGACAAGTGCATAGCCATTATTTATGCAATCGGAGAATGTGCAATGGACCAGGGAATTAAAGCCAGAAAACTGATAAACGATTTGAAGTTCGCTTTTGCTAGCAAAGAAATTGATGCCATTGTACTAAGGGTTGATTCTCCCGGAGGTGATGCTCTCGCTTCGGATTATATTGCAAATGTTATGCGGCAAAACAAAAACAAAAAACCGGTTATCGTTTCGCAGGGTATGGTTGCAGGTTCGGGTGGTTACTGGCTCTCGATGTACGGTGATAAAATCGTTGCATCTCCAATGACAATTACAGGTTCAATCGGAGTAATTTCAGGAAGAATTTATGACAATGGCTTGAAAGATAAGCTGGGCATTACGGTTGATATGGTTAAATCGGGTAAATATGCCGACCTTGGTCAAAGCTTTGCGCTGCCACTCATTGACATCGGACTTCCCGTGCGGAATTACAACGAAGATGAGAAAAAACAAATCGAAAAAGAAATTCGTGATATGTATGCTGATTTTGTTTCCAAAGTTGCATTCGGAAGAAAAATGTCTGATTCTGCCGTTGGTATCATTGCTCAGGGAAGAATATGGTCAGGTCTCGATGGTAAACAGCTTGGTCTCGTTGATGAAATTGGCGGTTTGGAAAAAGCCATTGAGCTTGCTAAAGCTGCTGCTAATATCGGAAAAGACGAAGATGTGGAATTTATTGAATTACCAAAACCACAGCTTTTTGACCTGTCATCACTTTTATCTTCGATGATTAGCATGAACATTAATTCTCTTGTTGCAAACACACTTTTGCAGAAAACAACTGACCCGGTTCTCGATTACATCAGATTCAGAGCCAAAAACAATGATTTGCCCATGCTTATTATGCCGATTGAGTATCAGGATTTGGTACCGAAACAGTAGACGAGAATTTATTAGAAAAGCTTTTAAAAGATGCCGCTTCAAATATGTCATTCGTAAGAATTAATACATATCTGATTCGGCTTTTTTTTAGCTTTTAAATCACTACTGATATATTCTGCCCCGCGGGAGAGGAAAATTCATTAACCGAATCAAGTATTTCCTGACTCGTTTGATTAACTGTAATAGACTTGATGATAAAATTCTGGTTTTTTACCGAACTTTCGAGTTCCGGAAGATATTCCCTTAGAAATTCAGCAGTTTGATTATTTTCAGTAAATAAACCAATTGATATTTGGTTATTCATATAGCTTACATTAGCTACAATTTCACCGAATTCATCTGAAATCAGTTCGAATGAGAATTTGATAAGTTGATGACCCGGGCGGGGAGTGTGCATCTTTTTCACTATTATTCTTGCCAGCTTCTTGTTGCCTCGAATAATTACCGGAAGAAACAAATAAATGGGGGAATTCCACTGAAGAGCAAGATTATTAAGATAATATTGCTGTTCAATTGACTGCAAGAGATTTAAGGATAAATTCCTTAATGCTTCCAAAGCAGGAATTTGAGCTACTTTGGTTGATAAAATTTCAGCCAGAAGGTTATACAAATTATTATCTTTTTTTGCAAGTGCATGACTTCCTGTGATAAAACCAAGCAAATCACTTAAATTATGTTCAATGTTCTTTGTTCCTGAGTACAAGCTTGTTAATTTGTCTCTGACAGATTTCGGAAGCAAAGGCAGCAACGAATCAATTAATTTGAACAATCTGAAAAATTCATCGGGCGGGCTGAATGCAAGCTTGATTTTTGAAAAAAGTTCAGGTGTAAACTGCATAGAAGAATCGTTAATGTAAAACAGAGCCTTCATCAGATTACCTTCAGGAGTCTGTTTTATTTCTGCTTCCGGAATACTCAAATGCAGCTTATAGATTGCCAGAAATTCTTCACGGTTGATAATTGTCCGTCTGCTCTTTAAAAAAACTAGTAGTTCCCTGTTGAACTCCGATACAGGAATATCGAGGATTCTCAGCATTTCATCAGCCGAAATATCCTGACCATTGTTTTTTGTAGAAGCTGCGAATATTTTAAGTACAAGTCTTGGTTCGGTTTCCAAAATTTTGAAAAATAGGGAATCACCCTTTTTGAGTTTACCGGATAATGTTGCAGTAAAATCACCGTGTGGCAAACGCACTATAGCATCCTTCCCAATGGAGGCTTCCAAAATGGTTCCATGTGCGATTTCTCCCGTTCTGAGCGAAATATGCTTATGCTGAGGCTTATATGTCATACGGATATAGTTCGGTGTAGTTGAGGACGACCTCGAACCAATCGGACTTGTAATGCTTCTTATGTTCCCGGGATTATCCATTTGGAATAAGTATTATTCTTTAAGGAATTTGGAATCAATCAGTTTGTTTTCATT